>ERZ857745.816-NODE-816-length-42783-cov-4.754938_pt1 | contig 42783 bp, 35 predicted proteins | sample MGYA00519699_ERZ857745 | MGnify/ENA primary metagenome ERZ857745 (study PRJEB31778, sample SAMEA3449357) | human gut metagenome | biome: human gut; feature: human-associated habitat; material: faeces | place: United Kingdom | collected 2010/2012 ... | reverse complement strand
CTCGCCCACACCTCGCCAACATTTTTGAAAAATTGTTGGATCAAAAAACTTTTTATTTTGCCTGCGGCTCGCATGCCGCAGCCAATTCCACACAAAATAAAACCAGCAGACCCTTGTTTCAGACAAGAATCTGCTGGTTTTTCTATATCAAAATGCAGTTAAAATTTTCTTACGGGGTATAGCTGATGGTGACATATGCCAGCACATCATTGGCAAACTCAAACTTATAGGAGCTGTTGCCGTAATACTTTTCCGCTTCCTTTTCATAAGTGTAGGATTCCGAATGATAATCGCTGTCATCCGACTGGTAAGTATAAATGTTATCTGGGTCTGGTTCGCCGGAGTTGGCAAGCAGTTCTTCCTGTGTCATGGTCAGTGGGAAGTTAAATTCCAGAATATCTTGCGGTTCATCGTAAATCGGCATATATACATTATCAATAAAGCATTCCGATGCCTTCTTGTTGTCGGAAGAATCATTCAATACCCGAACCTGTGCAAACGAGCGTTCGCCGAGTTTGATTTCAAAGGAGGAAGATTCATAGCGTGGGTTGATGTTGTTGCCGGCGTTTGCCAAGTCATTTTCATCGAATGGAACACCGTCATCAATCAGTTCCTGTAAGGTCGTCTTTCCGAGCGTGTAAGTTTTTCCATTGATTTTGAAACTCATGTTGTCGAAGTCTGCCCACAAGTTTCCGTCTTTGCTGGTATCCTTTTCTTTGGCAGCCGTTGTTGTTTCTGCATCTTCTGCATCAGCAGATTCTTCAGCTGTTGTTTCTGTTTCAGCCTCTGTTTCTTCGGCTTCTGATTCTGCTGTGGTTTCTGCTTCTGTCGCTGTCGTTGCAGTAGTTGTTTCCGCCACGCTGGAAGAATTCGCTGTGCTGGTTCTGTCGCATCCCGTCAGCAGGCAACCAGCCATCAGGCTCAGAAACAGGCAGATAGAAAGTGCTTTTTTCATGTTGTCAAAACTCCTCTTTTTCCAAATTTTCCATAAAACACAAAAAGCCTTGGAAGTTTTCATTCCAAGGCTTTTGATTGGTGACCCGTACGGGAATCGAACCCATGTTTTCGCCGTGAGAGGGCGATGTCTTAGCCTCTTGACCAACGGGCCTTATTGTTGTGCGCCGCAAGTATTCGTGCTTTCCCTTGCGACTTGATTATTATATCATACCGTAAAGAATTTGTCAAGTGCTTTTTTTATTTTTACACTTTAAATTTCCCTAAAAAGCAGACGGACAAAATTAATAAAATAGGCTTGATAATTCAACTGCGGCAGTATATACTGTACGTATAAAAAATTAACCGAGCAGAGCCGCGGTATGTAAAGGAGAAAAACAAATGTATAATGACAGATTCGGAGATAAATGGTTCAAGGTCGGACTTCATACGCACACAACGCTTTCCGACGGACAGGCAACACCCGAAAGAATGGCGGATATTTACAAAAATGCCGGCTTTGACGCTGTTGCAATAACGGATCACTGGGTATATCATGCCGAGGACGAAATAAACGGATTAAAGATTATATCCGGGTGCGAATATAACCTCGGCGGAAGAGACACTATCGAGGGCGTTATGCATATTGTCGGAATAGGCATGACAGAAAAGCCGGAACTTAACTGCGAAACGGCGTCAAGACAGCAGACGATAGACGAGATAAACAGATGCGGCGGAATGGCAGTACTTGCGCATCCGGCATGGTCGCTGAATACCAAAGAGGACGTAAAGAGCCTTCACGGCTTTTCTATGTTCGAGATATATAATACCGTATCGGACGTCCATCAGAGTTTCCGTCCGTATTCGGGATACCTTGCAGATGTGCTGGCGAACGACGGCATAACTTTTCCGCTTACGGCAACCGACGACGTTCATTATTACGACGGAACCGACGAAGCAAAATCTTTCATATGCGTAAAAGCAAAAAGCGGCTCGGTAAGAGATATTCTCGATTCGATAAAGCGCGGAGAATTTTATGCGTCCCAGGGACCGGAGCTTTACGTAAGAGCAGAGAACGGAACGGTAAGCGCTGATTGCAGCGAGTGTTCGTTTATTTCCTTTGTGACAAATTCGGCTTTTGAGGGCGACAGAGTGTTCCGCGGAGAAGACCTTGTTCATGCGGAGTATAAATGCCGCGAATATGAAAAGTTTGTCCGCGTTGAGATAAGGGATAAAGACGGGAAATACGCATGGAGCAATTTTATAAAACTGTAATCGCGGGGCAAAAAACGAATATGTAAAAAAATTCCGCACGGTGTAATGCCGTGCGGTTTGTCTTTTTTGCTTTATTTGAAAAATCTCGAAACGGGCGGTTTGCCGTCAAGCTCGCACGCCATGTTGAGCGCGAGAATGTTCCAGTCTACGAAACCGGGATTGATGATAGGCTCGCAGGTTTCGGGGTTGTAGTATTCGTGAAGAGTGCCGTTCTTGCGAAGATCATCACCCAAAAGCTGCAATGTTCTGTCTGCAATTATTCGCGCTTCGTCCTTGTAGCCGTAGTTCATAAGACCGCGGAAAACGGCGTACTGTGTGAGAATCCATATCGGACCGAGCCAGTTTGAGGGATTTCCGGTTTTGTCGAGATTGTACATCTTTTCGTCTATCGACAGCGAACGTATGCCGCCGTTGCCGAGATATGTGTCGGGATCCATTGCGTGCTTTGCAAGATGCGCCGCCTGTTCCTTTGTTGCAATGCCGGAAAGCAGCGGCAGAAAGCTTGACCACGAACGTACCTTTATAAACAGCGTGTTCCAGAAAACTCCGAGTCCCTTGTGGAACCAGTCGTAAGGACGCAGTTTTATGTCGGCGTCAACGCTGTAAAATATCTTGTCGCGGTTGTCCCAGCATTCGTTCTGAACGGCGTCGGTGAGCTTCTGCGCTTTGTCGGCAAAACGCTTTTCGGTATCTGCTTTTCCGAGGTTGCGCGCAATCTGAGCCATGGCACGCAGCTCGCTTACCATAAAGCTGTTGAGATATATGCCTGCCGTCGAAAAACGCGGTCTGCCGAAAGTTGACGGATCGTTGTCAACGCCTATCATAACGTCGTCTGCCCAGACGTAAAGTCCGCAGTGCTCAAAGTAATAGTATTTGTCGTAGCATTCAAAATATTTGAGCAGCTGTTCAAAGTGAGGCTTTATCCAGTCGTATGAGCCTGAAAATTCGCTGACCATTACTGTCTGCTGACAGAGAAAAGGCTTGTGCATATTGAGAATCTCGCCGTGGTTGTGCTTCATATTGAGGTACGGGACTTCCTCATTTGCCTGGTTGACCATCATGGGTATGTAGCCGTCGGGGAGCTGATATGATAAGAAATTCAGCACGTTGCCCTTGCCGTGGTCTATGAGTTTTTCTTTAAACGACGCGTCAACGGGGCAGTTTTCTGCAATGTTGATAAGCGAATATACCGCCCAGAAGGTGTCCCAGTCCCAGAGATTTCCGTCGTAAGCCGCACCCGGATCTATAAACGGATATTTGTAATATCCGCGCGGCTCTTTAAGAACCTTGTCGATACTGTTCATGAGATACTCTCTGATAAGCTCGAAGTTTTGTGTGTTGTCCTGCATTTTGATCTCTCCTAAATAATATGTAAATTTTTGTTTTATCCTATAAATTCGCGGAGCATTGAGTTTTCGGGTACGAGAGAGGCGTCAATGCTGTTTGTTTCGGTATTCAGATATTCGGTTATCTTTGCGGCGTCGGACGCATATTCGCCGTCTTTCGGAAGGTCTGAGAGTATTTTCAGCGCGTCGTTTTTCAAAAGCGCCGTTTCGTAGCCGAAAAACGTGTTTACCGACTGATTTGCAAGAGGCGCAAACGGGAAGATGTATTTTTCCTCTCCGCGTACCACGTTCTGCCATAAGTACAGTGTTTTCTGCGCGTCGGAATTTCTGAAATTGTAGTCGCGCACCAGTCTTCTTACAAGACGGGGCAGTTTTTGACCGTCGCTTTTGTCTGACGGATCCGTACAGTCGAGAAACAGACGGAAGATTTTGCCGCCGCTTACAAAGTTTTCGTATATTGCGGGATTCAGCGCATGAAGTCCCTCGATGATTGCAATGTCGTTGTCTTCAAGCTTTACGGTGTTTCTTACTCCTACGCGCTTTCCTTTTTCAAAGCAGAACATCGGAATGTCGGTTTGTTTCCCGTCGGCAAGGCTTTTAAGAGTGCTGTGCAGACAGTCGAGGTCAATGGAGTCCAAAGACTCAAAGTCTGCACCTCCTCCGAATTTTCCGCCGTCGGGAGTTATAACGTCGCGGTAGAAGTCGTCTATCGAAATCATGTGTGAGATAATGCCGTTTTGTGCAAGCAGCTTTACGAGGTTGCAGGTGGTTGTGGTCTTGCCGGAACAGCTCGGTCCCGCGACGAGTATGAGCCGCGTGGACGGTTTACTTAAAATTGCGTTGAAAACGCGCTGTACGGAGTCTTGATATTTTTGTTCGGATATGGAAATCTGTTGTGTTGTAGTCATGATAATTCTCCGGAAATCAGGTCTTTTTGCGTGGAGCGTTGTTGTCGTCTTTTTTGAAGTTTGCATACTTTTGTTTTGACTGAGCAAGCTTCTGAGCGTCGGTTGCGTCGGGAGTTTTGTACAGTGAGAAAATCCCTTTATCGTTTAAACTTTTTATAACTATCGCGGTAATGGGGAAGATAAATAACCCTGCAAAGCCTATAAGCTTTGTGCCGGCATACATTGCCATAAGCGTTATGAGCGGATAAAGCCCTATTGTGTTCCCGACGATTTTGGGTTCTATTATCTGACGGATTACAGTTATTGTGCCGTACAGAACCAGTATGCCTATTCCGACGCCGTTTTTGCCCAGAATTAATGCGATAAGTCCCCACGGAACAAGTACCGAGCCTGTTCCGAGTACAGGCAGCATATCCACAAACGAGACAAGCAGCGCAAGCAGTACTGCGTATTTTATGCGTAATATCAGAAATCCGACAAGCAGCTCCGCAAATGTTATCAGCGTAATCAGAAAATATGCTTTGAAAAGATCGGCGCAGGTCGCGCAGAACTGACGCTTTATCTCAAAAAGAGTATTTTTCGCTTTGGGTGAAAGCTGCGCGCATATAAAGGCAATAATATTTTCGTAGTCAAGCCCGATATAAAAAAGCGCTATGAAGATAAATATAAGGCTGACAAGCGCGCCGGGTATCTTTTTTGCAAAGCCCATGAGAGATTCTATTAACTGCGGCGTAAACTTCCCGAGAGCACTGAGAGCAATTTTGTCTATGGTGCGGATTTTTTCGGTAATGTTCTCTGTAAACTCGCGGCTGAATTTTCCGCCCGGAAGTCCGTGAAGAAAATCCGAAATGCGCACCGACAGCGTGTCGAGAAATTCCGAAACCGCGTCCGACGAGAAAAGCCCCGCAAGCTGTACAAGCTCGTAGAACAGCCGTGAAAAGCACACCCATATAAGAGATGCGAGAATGCTTATAAGAATAAGCGTAAACAGCACCGATGCAAGTTTTTTCGGAAGTCCCGTTCTTTTGCATACGTATCTCAAAGCCGGTCTTGTAAGCGCCGAAATTGCAAATGCCGCAAGAAACGGAAACAGCGGAGAAAACAGATATTTGAAAAAAACAAACGCCGCGGCAATGATCAGAAATGCATAAAATGCCGTTAAAATTATGCGTTTGTGGCGGTTTTCCGGCTCAAGCACGTAAATACACTCCCGTTTATATGATAATATATCCTATTTTGCTCTTTTAGTCAATCACATTTTTTGTATAAATGCTAAATTTCTCAAAAATGCGACAAATTTCTTGATTTAAGGCGGTTTTTATGTTAAAATACCGATATGAAAATACACGCTCGTGCGTGCTATACCTATGTATATGAGAAAAGAGGATTAATAATGATAAGTATTGCAATCATGGGCTTCGGCGTTGTCGGTTCGGGAGTTGCCGAAACAATTATGATGAATGCGGAAAGCTTTTCGGAACGCCTGGGCGGAAAAAAGATAAGTGTAAAATACATTCTCGACCTGCGCGATTTTCCCGATCATCCGTTAGGCGGCAGAGTGGTTCATGATATTGAAACAATACTTTCCGACGATGAAGTAAGCGTCGTTGTAGAAACAATGGGCGGAATAAACCCGGCTTACGGCTTCTCAAAGTCCGCGCTTGAAAGAGGAAAGAGCGTTGTCACTTCGAATAAAGAGGTTGTTGCGGCGCACGGTGCGGAGCTTATGGCACTGGCAGAAAAAAACGGCGTCGCGTATATGTTTGAAGCAAGCGTCGGCGGAGGAATACCGATCATACGCCCGATGAGAAAGTGCCTTGCGGCAAATAAGATAATCTCGGTATCGGGTATACTCAACGGCACCTGCAACTATATTCTCACACGCATGGAACGCGATAAGCTTGATTTTGATACCGCACTTAAACAGGCGCAGAAACTCGGATATGCCGAACGCGATCCTTCAGCGGACATTGAGGGAAAGGACACTTGCAGAAAGATAAGCATACTTGCGTCTTTGGCATACGGAAAGACAGTCCCGACCGAAAAGATACTTTGCGAAGGAATATCGGATATAACCTATAATGACCTTGTTTATGCAAGAGAGAACGGATTTGCCATAAAGCTCCTCGGACGTGCAAAAAAGTGTGCGGACGGCAGAATTTCGGTTCTTACGGCACCGCATCTTGTGCCGGACGATAATTCTCTTGCAGGCGTAAACGATGTGTATAACGGAATTTCCGTTGTCGGAAATATAGTAGGAGATGTGCTTTTCTGCGGACGCGGCGCGGGAAGTCTGCCTACTGCAAGCGCTGTTGTTGCGGACGTGCTTGACGTTATTGATAACTGCAAGGTAAGAGCAAGTTGGAAAGACGCAGATAATACCGATTTTATAAGAGATGTTTCGCAGGACGTCACAAGCTCGTATATCAGGACAAACTCAAGCAAGGAGAGCATAGGCAAGGCATTCGGCAGCGTTGACATCACCGAGAAAAACGGCGAGAAGATGTTTATCACTCCCGAATATCTCGAGAGCGATCTTGAAGTTGTGCTTTCTCTGCTCGACGGAAAATATATGAGAATAAGGCTTATGAAATAAGTGTTTCCGCTTTTTGAGAAGATTACACTGTAAAATATTGTAACGGACATGATTTTTTCGTGTCCGTTTTTTGTCATACGGGGCAGGAAAAAGCAGAAAAACGGCGCAAAAAAAGACGGTGATGAACACCGTCTCTCTTGTAAATCTGTGTAATTTTATTACTTAAACTTGCGCTTGCGAGCAGCTTCAGATTTCTTTTTGCGCTTAACGCTGGGTTTCTCGTAATGCTCTCTCTTGCGGAGCTCGGTAAGTACACCGCTTCTTGCACACTGTCTTTTAAATCTTCTGAGTGCGCTGTCAAGAGATTCATTATCCTTGATTTTTATTTCTGCCATCTATTTCCCCTCCCTCCGCTTTTGGCAAAGAGAATTTTTTATACCGTAGAATATTATACAGTATTTATGCGCATATGTCAATAGATATGAAAATAATTGTGTGAACTGTTTGTTAAAATTGGCGGTTTCCGGATTGTTTTCGTTATCTTACGACGATATTTACGAGCTTGTCGGGAACGGCGATTTCCTTGACGATGGTCTTGCCGTCAATGAAACATGCAAACTTCGGCTCAGCCTTTACTGCGTCAAGCAGAGCGTCCTTGGAAAGTCCTGTCGGAACTTTGAGAGTGCCTTTGAGCTTTCCGCATATCTGAACCGCGATCTCAACGCTTGCGTCAACCGTCTTGCTTTCGTCATATTCGGGCCATGGCGCAAGAGACGCAAAGCCTGTTTCGCCGAGAACGCCGTGCCAGATTTCTTCCGCAAGGTGAGGTGCAAACGGGCAGAGGATGCGTGTAAATATCGAAAGCTCGTCAAGAGTGAGAGTGCCTTCGTCAAATATCTCGTTTAAGAGCGACATCATAGCCGCAATAGCCGTGTTGTTCTTGAGAAGATCAATATCCTCGGTTACCTTTTTGACGGTCTTGTGGAACGATGACTCAAGGTTCGGCGTTACGCCGTGTCCCTTTGCCATTTCACTCATGCTCGCAACTCTTTCAAGGAAACGCTTGCAGCCCTTTATGCCTTGGCTTGACCAGGGCGCAGCCTTTTCAAAGTCGCCGATAAACATTTCGTACAGACGCATTGTGTCCGCACCGTATTCGTTTACAATGTCGTCGGGATTTACGACGTTTCCGCGGGATTTTGACATCTTTTCTCCGTTTTCACCGAGAATCATGCCGTGAGAGGTGCGCTTGTGATACGGCTCTTTGCATTTGAGAACGCCCTCGTCATATAAGAATTTTGCCCAGAAACGCGAGTAGAGCAGGTGAAGGGTGGTGTGTTCCATACCGCCGTTGTACCAGTCTACGGGCATCCAGTAGTCGAGAGCCTCTTTTGACGCGAGAGCCTTGTCGTTGTGAGGATCGCAGTAGCGCAAGAAGTACCATGACGAGCCTGCCCACTGAGGCATGGTGTCGGTTTCGCGCTTAGCAGCACCGCCGCACTTCGGACAGGTGCAGTTTACCCACGAATCAAGTCCGGCAAGAGGACTTTCACCGTTTTCGCCGGGTTCGTAAGATTCGACTTCGGGAAGTGTAAGCGGAAGTTCTTCTTCTGGAACCGCAACGTATCCGCACTTGTCGCAGTGTACTATCGGAATAGGCTCTCCCCAGTATCTCTGGCGTGAGAATACCCAGTCGCGGAGCTTGTAGTTTACTTTTTTGTGACCTTTGCCGTTTTCAGTGAGCCATTCGATTATCTTTTTCTTAGCTTGGACCACTTCAAGACCGTTAAGAAAGTCGGAATTTACAAGTTTTCCGGTTGCAACGTCTGTAAACGCCTCGTTCTGAACGTCGCCGCCGGCAACAACTTCAATTATGGGAAGTCCGAACTTCTTGGCAAAATCCCAGTCGCGCGTATCGTGAGCCGGAACTGCCATAATTGCGCCCGTTCCGTAGGTTATAAGTACGTAGTCTGAAATAAATATCGGAATTTCTTTACCGTTTACGGGGTTGACGGCGCGTATGCCCTTGATCTCAACTCCGGTCTTTTCCTTTTTGTCGGCAAGCTCTGTACGTTCAAAGTCGCTCTTCTTTGCGGCTTCCTCTTGGTAAGCGCGTATATCGGAAAGGTTTTCAACCTTGTCTTTCCACTTTTCGATTATGGGGTGTTCGGGAGAAATTACCATGTAGGTGGCGCCGAAAAGCGTGTCGGGACGCGTGGTGTATACCGTAAGCGTGTCGCCCGATGTAGTGCCGAAATCAACCTCCGCACCTTCCGAACGTCCTATCCAGTTCTTTTGCTGAACCTTTACTCTGTCGATAAAGTCAAGATCGTCGAGATCGTCGATAAGTCTTTGTGCATAAGCCGTTATTTTGAGCATCCATTGGCTCTTTTCGCGTCTTATAACCTCGCTGCCGCATCTTTCGCATACGCCGTTTACAACTTCTTCGTTTGCAAGTACGCATTTGCAGGAGGTACACCAGTTGACTGCCATCTTGGATTTGTATGCAAGCCCCTTTTTGAAGAGCTGTAAGAAAATCCACTGCGTCCACTTGTAGTAGCCTTCGTCGGTCGTGTTTATCTCTCTTGACCAGTCAAACGAAAGACCGAGAGACATGAGCTGACTTTTGAAACGCGCAATGTTCTTTTCGGTTACGATCTTGGGGTGTATCTTGTTTTTTATGGCATAGTTTTCGGTAGGCAGACCGAAAGCGTCCCAGCCCATAGGGTAGAGAACGTTGTAGCCCTGCATGCGCTTTTTTCTTGCGACTGCGTCAAGTGCCGTATATGAACGCGGGTGACCTACGTGAAGTCCCTGACCGGACGGGTAGGGGAACTCAACAAGAGCGTAGTATTTCGGAAGAGTGTAGTCGTTTTTGGCGTGGAAAGCACCCTTGGCTTCCCATTCGTCCTGCCATTTTTTCTCGATGGCTTTGAAATCGTACTTCATTTGAAACCAACCTTTATATATAAATAAATTTAATCCTCTGTACTCTCAAACTCAACAGGTGTACTCTCAGCCCAGAGCTTTTCGAGATTGTAAAACTCTCTTGACTGGGGATTGAACACGTGAATAAGAACGCTGTCGTAGTCAAGCAAAACCCAGGTTCCCTGACCTCTGCCTTCGACTTTCGACGGGTTTATGCCTTCAAGTCCGAGCTTGTATTCTACCTCGTCTGCAAGCGAGTTTACCTGTGTGCGCGAAGTACCGCCCGCAATTACAAAGTAGTCGGCGATTATTGTCTGCTCGTTTACGCGCATGATTTTTACGTCGCGCGCTTTTTTGGAATCGAGTATTTTTGCGGCTTTGAGGGCAATTTCCTTTGCAGCCGCCTCATCGTGAAGTTTTTCCATATATATTATTTATCCTTTCGTTGTGTGCGTCGGGTTATTCGTACAATGCTTTAATTCTGGAGTTTTCAGCGGATTGTTCGGCGAGTTTTTTCTGATAAAGTGCTTCGGCTTTTTCGGCGTCTGCTATATACTGCGTTTTTCTTTGATTTGCCTCTGCGATTTTTACATCATACTCTTTTTTATCCTGCTCAAACTGTTGCTTATAGAGCAAGACCTCATCATTTTGCGACGGAGTGTTTTGTTCAACATCAGGTGTATTTTCGGACGAAGTTCCACCATTGTTTTCGGAATTTTCTCCGTTTTCACTGTTTTCTCCCTGATTTTCGCTGCCGTTTTCACTGTTTTCAGAGCCGTTTCCGTCAGTATTTCCGTTTTCGTCCGGATTTTCTGCGCTTTCACCGTTACCGGTCGTATTTTCGGACGGCTGAACCGTGCTTTCGCCGTTTTCGGATTTGTTTTCGCCGCTGTTCTCGGGGGCGTCAGTGTTTTCCGACGGTTTATTTTCGGAAACGGGCGTTTCGGGGGCGGCAGGTTCCGGGGCAGGCTTAGGTGTACTTGTCTGTGACGATGAAGAATGACTGCCCGAACCGGACTTTACAAATGCAATGTGCGGTTCTTCGTTGGATATGTCGTCAGCCGTCATTATGCCCGTACCCTGCGGAGCCTTGTCAGATATTTCGGCAAGGCAGAGATTGCTTTCAGCGAGCGGCTTTGAATACTTGTTGAGATAGTTGTTTACAGTTTCAAGTACGGCTGCCTTGTTTGCCGAGTAATAAGATGCTCCGTCCATGTACTGAGAGGCACCCGGAAGGGTTATCATGGTGATGTTTGCAAGATCAAGTTCAAGCGCGTTTGTTGCAAAGTAGACCGCGTCTGAAACGGTGAGGTTTGTTGTAAGATTTTTCTGGATCTCTTCCGCAACAGTGCCAATCTTTGTAACCGTAGAGAACGAGAGCAGCTTTTTTATAAACGCTGTCATAAATATCTTCTGCGCGTCAATTCTTGCAAGGTCGGCGCTCACATAGCCTTTTCTGAATCTTACAAACTGCTCCGCCTTGTTGCCGTCGAGGTGCTGCGGACCCTTTTTGAGGTGTATGTGAAGATCCTGAAGCGGATCGTCGTAGTCCATGTCCTGCTGGATTACAACGTCAACTCCGCCGACAGCGTCAACAACTCCGCGGAAACCCGAAACGTTTACCTGCGCATAAAAGTCTACCGGAACTCCGAAATTATAGTATATGAGAGTACCGAGATATTTTATGCCGAATTTTTTGCGTATATCCTCGTACATCTGCTTTTTCTTTGTCTTGTCGGTTTCGTTCATGTAGGCTTTGAGCGTTTTTGCGTCAATGCTCAGAAAAGAATCGGAACAGAGCTTTTTGATTTCGGCGTCGGATTTGTCTTTTGCGTTTTTGGCAAGCTGTTCAAGCTCGTCTCCCGCAAAGGAACGTCCCTTAGCGTATGCAGCGTTTATCTTTATACCGTAGCCTCCGGTAAAGTTGTCCTTTGATATGGCGCCGCTGTCGTCAAGAATAAGCTTTGAATTTACCTTTACATACGTGTCGCGCGGAATTGACATGATAGCGACTTTTTTCTCGGACATATTGTATGACGCAACCATGATTACGTCCGTAAGGCTCTCGCTCTTGTCGCAGCCCGTTGCAAGGAACGTGTATGTTCCGTCGTGCATGGAGATCTTTTCACCTGTTTCGGCGTCTATTATCTCAGTCGGAATACCCGAATTTATGCCGTCCTCGTTCTGGTGGCGCGGCTTGTATATGCGCTTGAAGTATGTAAATACCGCAAAAATTAAAACGATAATCACGCAGAGTACGGCGAGTATTATTTTAAGAGCCTTGCCGCGCTTTCCGGGAGTCTTTCCGTTTTTCGGAGAACGATGCCCGGTTTTGCGCATGGATTTGTTTTCCAAAAATTCTTTTTCGCTGTTTTCGTGAAAATTCTTGTCGTTCATCAAAATCTCTGTGTCCTTTCTGCGTGTTTCACAAAAGTTTTTTTCGTGAATACTGCAATATAAGGTGGTTTCTTGCCTGTATGGTTTCGGCGGCAATCGGATTTTTTGTGCTTAAAAGATATAAAAGCGTGGAATCCAGCGAATCCGCGACTGCCGTGTCGAGAACGCGCATATTAAAGCCGTTTTGCTTTGCGTCGTTTAAAAATTTTTCCCTTGCGTCGGCGCATACCTGCTGTTTTCGGGTAGGCTCGATGTAATCCGAGAGAAAAATAATCTTTTCAAATACGTTCATGCCTGCTTTTCCCGTAGTGTGATTGAAAACGGCACAGAAAACAATATCGTTTATGCCGAATATGTCACGCGAGAGAAAAGCCGCCGTCTTTGAATGAAGAAGGTTGGAACTGTCCGCGCTTACGCTGTCGGTATGAATGCCGTATTTTAAGCAAAGCCGTTTCTGTTCGGTAAGCGGCAGCTTTTTTGTAATGTCGTGCAGCAGTGCCGCAGCCGATATGTCAGACAGATATTTTTTGTCAATGCCGAGCTTTTCAAACATCGGTTCTGCAATTTCCAGAGCCTGTTTTTCAACGCTGAGCGTATGAATAAGTCTTTTGGGAGTCAGAAACTCCGGAATTTTTCCGCGTATTCTTTCAAGCGTCGAGGAGGACGTCGGCTCGTGCGTAAAGAGATTTTCCGCCTTGTCAGCGCTTTCCGTAAACAACCTATTTTCTATTATATACTCAAAAACGTCAGCCGTCAACATATTACGGCAATTTTCGCCTTTTCCGCAGGCAAAAAGAGAGCGTATACGTGTTGCCGAAACTTCGAGAGGCTCGTCTGAGTATATTTCGGTCTGCGCGCCGTAACGTAAAAAATATTCCTTCGATTTTGCGCGCAGCAGATTAAGCTCGTCGGCGTTTCTCGAAAGCGTGCAGATAACGCATTTTTCAAAGAGTTCCTCAAAGCTTTTCCACTTTTCAAGACTTAAAAACATATCGCTGCCGACAAGCATATATATTTTGTTCTGTCCCGTTTTTTCAAGCAGCGCGTTTACGGTGTCTATTGTGTAGCTTGTTCCGCCGCGGCTTATTTCCATGTCGCTGACATTGACTTTTGTGCCGCTTTCGAGATGCGAAAAGCAAAGGCGCGCCATATTCAGCCTGTCCGCGTCCGAAACGTATAAAGAATCTTTTTCGGTTTTGAAAGGCGAGACGTGAGCCGGTACGACGTAAAGCGAGTCAAGCTCTTGTTTTTGGCAGAAAATTTCTGCAGCTCTCAAATGCCCAATGTGTACGGGATTAAAGCTGCCGCCGAAAAGTCCGATTTTCACTTTTGTTTCCTCGGTAAGTTTATCTTTCTGTTTTCCTTTTCGTGAGCCTGTCTGTAAAGAACAAGCTTTCTGCCGATCATCTGAACGCTCTGAGCGCCCGTTGCGGCGCAGATCTCGTCGGCTGCTTCTTTTACGGTAAGCTCGCAGGTTTCTAGAAGGCTTATTTTGATAAGCTCGCGCACTTCGAGAACGTCGTCTATCTGAGCTATAAAGTTTTCGTTTATGCCGCCTTTTCCGAGCTGGAATATTGCGGGGAGTGTGTTTGCAAGCGAACGTAAGTACGCACGCTGCGAAGAATTGAGAGTAGTGTCAGTCATTTTTGTTATCCTTTTTGAAAAGTGTATTTTCTATAAGCTGCGACATCTTTTTCGATGCCGCGTATCTGTGGCTTACGCCGTTTTTTTCGTCCTCCGAGGCTTGTCCGAAAGTTTTTTCCAAAGCGCTGCTGAAGAAAACGGGATCGTATCCGAATCCGTCGTAACCTAAAACCTCTTCGGTAATGTAACCGCCGCATTCACCTCTTACGGTGTATTCAGAACCGTCGGGTGTGACAAGCGCCATGGCGCATACAAAGTGCGCGCCGCGTTTTTCCTTGGGGACTCCCGAAAGATTTGCAAGCAGCTTTTTTATGTTCAGCTTGTCGTCTGAATTTTCGCCGTCCTCCGACGCGTATCTTGCCGAGTATATTCCGGGTGCGCCGCCGAGTGCGTCAACGCAAAGCCCCGAATCGTCCGAGATTGCAGGAATACCGTATTTTCTGCATACGGCTCTTGCCTTTATAAGCGCGTTTTCCTCAAACGTACTTCCGTTTTCCACTATTTCGCCCTCAAAGCCGAGATCCCGTAAGCTTAGAAACTGTGCTCCCGGTATGTCGATAAGCCTTTCAAGCTCTTTTACTTTGTGGGAATTTTTTGTTGCGACTGCAATTTTCATTTTTTATTCCTCAAATAATGCTTTTACAAAGTTTTTGCCGTTGAAGGTCTGGAGATCGTCCATCTGTTCGCCGACGCCGATAAACTTTACCGGTATGCCGAGTTCCTTTTTGACCGAGATGATAATTCCTCCCTTTGCCGTGCCGTCAAGTTTGGTAAGGATAATTCCCGTGATAGCCGAAGTGTGCATGAACTCCTTTGCCTGGTTAATGGCGTTCTGACCTGTAACGGCGTCGAGTATAAGCAGCGTTTCGCGTCCCGCACCGTTCAGCTCGCGGTCGATTACGCGGTTTATCTTTGCAAGCTCGTCCATAAGGTTTTTCTTTACGTGAAGTCTGCCGGCAGTGTCAACAATGAGCACGTCAGTGCCGTGGCTCTTGACATATGAGCAGGCGTCGAACACGACAGCCGCAGGGTCTGCGCCCTCTGAATGTTTGATTATCGGCACTCCGACGCGGTTTGCCCAGATCTCAAGCTGATCTATGGCTGCTGCTCTGAAAGTGTCCGCAGCGGCAAGCGCCACGCTTTTGCCCTCGTTTTTGAGCTTGTTTGCAAGCTTTGCGATTGAGGTGGTTTTGCCTACGCCGTTTACGCCGATAACGAGAATTACCGTCGGCTTTTTTGAAACGTCAAGCGGTTCGTCCTCACCTATGGTGCTTTCGAGAATTTCGATAAGTTCATTTTTTGCGTCTTCGGGTTCGGTTATGTGCTTTGACTTTATTCTGTCGCGCAATTCATCTATTATTTCCGATGTGATGTTTATTCCGACGTCCGACGCGATAAGCACCTCTTCGAGTTCTTCAAGCATGTCCTCGTCAACCTTGACAAAACTCTTGAAAATGTCGTTTATCTGACCGAAAACCGAGTCTCTTGTGCGTTTGAGTCCCTCTTTCAGACGCTCAAAAAAGCCTTTGTGCTGCTCTTTCGGCTGTTCTTCGGAAAGCGTTTCGACAGCTTCGTCTGAAATCTCTGCGTTTTCTTGCGGATTTTCCGTTTCATCGGAATATTCCTGCTCCGGTTCTTCCGCTGTTTCCGATTCAACAGATTCCGGCTCGCTTTCGGGCTGATTTTCGGACTCATAATACTGTTCACCGTCGGTGTTTTCGCCGTCGGCATCGGTTACGCTTTCTTTGACGTACATATTTTCGTTTTGTTCCGAAACACCGTCCGCGTCATTGTCGGCAGTGTTATGCGCGTCTTCATAATCGGGGACATCTTCCGTATTTTCGTGATCTTCCGTGAAATCCTCGGTTACGGTGCCGTCGGACTCCGATTGCTGCTCGTCCTGCTTTTGTATTTCGTCATCGTTTTGACGGTCGTTTCGGTATTCGTCCTGTTCGTCATTTTTGTTTTTTTTGAAAAAGTCAAATAATCCCATTTGGCGTACTCCTTGTAATTACAGTTTTATGCCGGTTTTCTTTTCAACGTCGTCAATGTTTACCTTTAAGAAACTCGAAACGCCTTTTTCCTGCATTGTAACGCCGTACATGGTGTCTGCGACCTCCATAGTACCGCGGCGGTGAGTGATAATGATAAACTGAGTGTCGCTGTTTTTCTTTACGTATGATGCAAAGCGGTTTACGTTTACGTCGTCGAGAGCCGCCTCTATTTCGTCGAAAATGTAGAAAGGCGCAGGGTTTACCTTGAGAATAGCAAAGTAAAGCGCGATTGCGGTAAACGCCTGTTCTCCGCCGGAAAGCAGAGATATGTTCTTAACCATTTTTCCGGGCGGCTGAACGTTTATCTCAATGCCCGATTCAAGCAGATTTTCGGGATCGGTTATGACGATCTCCGCGTTTCCTCCGCCGAATAAGTCGCAGAAAACCTCTTTGAACTGCTTATTTATTTCGTCAACGGCGTTTGCAAACATGGTTTTCATGTCGGTTTCAAGACGCTTTATAATGCCTTCAAGCGACGCCTTTGACTTTTCGAGGTCGTTTATCTGACCCGTGAGGAAATCGTAGCGCTCCTTGGTTTCGCGGTATTCTTCGACTGCGTTTACGTTGATGTGTCCGAGCGCGCGTATCTTTGCCTTGACGCTTGCAAGCTCAGATGCGTCACCCTCTTTCGGACTTTCAAATCCGAGAGCCGACGCGTCGGTAAATGTAAGCGTGTATTCCTCCCAGAGCTTTGCGGTTAAGTCGTCGTATTCGTTCTTGTACTTTTCAAGAGCCGATTCCAGCTTTGTCATTTCGCGGAAGAATACTTCCTTGTCGCTTTGAAGATCGCGCTGTTTTTCGCGGTTGACATTGATCTCGCGCTCAAGCTTTTCGGAACTTTCCATGCTCTCGTTAAAGTTTTTCTTTAATTCTTCGAGATGTTCCGCCGCTTTTTTAGCGTCGTCCGCAAGCTTTTCTATGTCAACGTTTATGCCCGAAAGCTGTTTTTCTATCTCCGAAAGTTCCTCTTTCAGCAAGAGCGTTCTTCTTACGTTGTCCGCAATCAGTGTTTTCTGAGTTTCAAGGTTGGTTTGCGCGGACTCTATGTCTTTCTGCGCCGATACCGCGAGAAGTCTTGCGTTTCCGAGTTCTTCATCGGCTTTTGCCCTTTGCGTGTCGCGCTCGTCAAGCAGTTTTTTGAGCGAGGCAAGCTCTGTGCCGAGAGCCTCGAGATGAGCCTGCTTTTCTGCCTTTTGCAGCGACAGGGCAGACAGTCTTTCCCTTATCTTGTCGTCGCTTGTTTCGTCAAGTTGCAGGCGCATATTTTTAAGACGTGCCGAACACGCGTCAATGTGCTCTGTATTGATCTTTATATCGTTTTCGCTTCTGTACAGACCGCTGTCGGCGCTTGAAAGGTCGTTTCGCAAGCCCTCGATGTATTCCGCCGTGCTTTGGCGCTCTTCTGCGTTCTGCTTTATTTCTTCGCGCAGCTCTTTCATGCGCTTTCCTGTTTTTGCAATGCTTTCGTCAAGAGCGGCAATGTCCGCGTTACGCGACATGACGCCGGTTCGTGCCGCAGCCGAACCGCCCGTATACGAACCTCCGGCATTAATTACCTGACCGTCTAAAGTTACTATCTTGAAACGGTAGGAATACTTTCTCGCAATGTCCGACGCGTTGTCTATGTTGTCTGCGACAAGCGTTCTTCCGAGAAGATTTTCTGCGATGACGCGGTACTTTTTCTCGTATGTCACAAGGTCGCTCGCAGTTCCGATGTATCCGCGCTCAAGCGATAACCCCTGTTCGTTCAGGGTTCTGCCGTTTACGGAGGTGAGCGGAAGAAATGTCGCACGTCCGCCGTTCGTGCGCTTTAAGAAACGTATAGCCTCTTTTGCGCTGTATTCGTCCTCTACGACAATGTTTGAAACCGCAGCGCCGAGCGCCGTTTCTATGGCGGTCACATACTGTCCCGAAACTCCGAGTATTCGCGAAACGGGACCGCATATACCCGAAAGGCTTTTTTCGTTCATGACGGATTTTACGCTGCCGGGATAACCGTCAAGCATCTTGTCCATTCTGTCGAGAACGTCGCGGCGGTGCGAGTCGGCGGCGTATTTAGCCTCAAGTTCGTTTTTGGTGCGCAGAAGTTCGTCGCGTTTGGACGAAAGTTCTTCGAGATTTTTTCTTTCCGAGGATATTTCTGCGTTTAACTGCTCTTTCTGTGACAAAAAGTCCTTTTTTCTCTGCTCTGCGTTTTCGAGCGCGGTGTAAGCCTGTTCAAGTTCTTCGTCGGCTTTTTTTATTTCGGATTCGAGAAATTCGCGGCGTTCCTTTTCGGATTTCTGAGAGTTTTCCTCCGCCGCCTCTTTGATCGTAAGATCAGTAAGTTCTTCCGAGCAGGCTCTGATCTCGTCCTGCTTTGATTCTATGTCTTTTTCGGCATTGGTTACGAGAAGGACTGTGTCTGCGGCTTTTTTCTCACATTCCTCTGAAGTTTTCAGTGCGTTTTCAGATGCCGTTTTTGCGTCGTCAAGAGCCTTTTCACATTCCGAAAGACGCGTTTTCAGCAATGTAAGCTCGTCCTGCGATAAAAGCTTGATTTCGGCGTTTATCTGACTCTTTCTCTCGTTGTGGTGGGATATATCGTTCTGAGAGAGGTTTTTTAAGTTTTCAAGTCTGTTTCTTTCGGCTTCAGCCTCCGAAATGCTGTTTCTTATGCTTTCCGTCTGCTGATTTACAAACAGCTTTTTGTTGGATAAGCCTTCGATGGACGCGTCAAGCATTTCAAGCTCGCCGTCCTTGTTTTCGTATGATGATTTTGCCGCTGAATATTTGTTTTCCACTTCCTTTGAACGGTCGGAAGCCTTTATTATTCTGTCAAGCCAGATAGAAACTTCAAGCTGTTTTTTGCGTTCGGATAAAACAAGATATTTCTGAGCGTTTTCGGCGTCCTTTTCGAGAGGAGCAAGACGTAGGAATATTTCGCCCACAATGTCGTTTACTCTTATTAAATGCGTTTCCGTTTCGGCAAGCTTTTTTTCCGTTTCGTTCTTTTTGTAGCGGTACTTTGAAATTCCGGCGGCTTCTTCAAATATGTGGCGTCGCTCGTCGCTTTTCTGAGAGATGACCTCGGCGATTTTGCCCTGACCTACGACGGAATATCCCTCTCTGCCTATACCGGTGTTGAGAAAAAGCTCGTATATGTCCTTTAATCTTGATGGCTTGTCGTTAATTCTGTATTCGCTGTCGCCGGAACGGTAGTATTTTCTTGTGACCTTTACTTCCTCGGTGTCGCACGGAAGTTCTTTTCCCGAATTGTCTATAATTATGGAGACCTCGCAGAATCCCGTCTGGGTACGCTTTGCCGTACCGGCGAAGATTACGTCCTCCATCTTTGAACCTCTGAGCGACTTCGGCGACATTTCGCCGAGAACCCAGCGTACGGCGTCCGATACGTTTGATTTGCCGCTTCCGTTAGGGCCTACGACAGCCGTCACGCCCTTTTGAAATTCAAGTCTTGTTTTGTCGGGAAAAGATTTGAAACCTCTTAACTCCAACGCTTTTAAGTACAATTTGTTTTCCTCCGTGTACGCTTGTTTTTGCAGTAATTTTCTGCGCTTATAATAAATTTTCCGACGTTTGCGGAATCTGTCGGTATGATTTTAATGTCCGTGATGTTGGGGTTTCTCTGAGACAGAAGTGATAACATACGTGATTTGTTTGCCGATTTTTGCCCCGCGATTTTGGAAGAGTCTGATTTTGAGCAGTGAATGCAGATATTGACTTTTCCGGGAATGTTTTGCGCAAGAGCGAGCATTTCGCTGAGTCTGCCGCATAGCTTTTCGTAATAGTATTCTCCGAGAACAAGCTCTCCCAAAGCCGGGTGGTTTGCGCCGGCGTATACGTCCGAACCCGAAAGCTGTTCCGACGCGCAAAGACCTATCCGCAGAACCTTTACGTTTGCCTTGTCAAATACGGCATATACCGCAGCGCTTCTTTTCACGGCGTCCTCGTTTGTAAGCGGAGTGTATTCTGTGCGCATTGCCATATTGCAAAGCTCGGTGTTTCTGAATACGACGGTCGGATAAATTCTCGCGCCGTCGGCACCCATTTCAACTATTTGCTGCGCCGTGTATACTTCGTCAGCCTGCGACGAGCCGGGAAGTCCCGTCATCATCTGCCCGACAAGGTTAAAGCCGTATTCCTTTATGAGCGCACAGGCTTTTCTTGTCTGTTCGACAGTGTGACCGCGGCGCGACATGTCGAGCACACTCTGAACCATGCTCTGTATGCCGAGTTCAACGTCTGTAACGCCGTGTGTTTTTAAAATATCCAAAATCCCGCGGTCTATATAGTCGGGACGCGTTGACAGCCTTATTGATCTGACTTTTCCGTTTTTTACGTATTCGTAAGCCGTGTCTAAAAGGCTTGTCATAAGTTTGTTTCCGATTCCCGTAAAGCTGCCCCCGAAAAATGCAATCTCCGCAAAGTCGTCGGAACATACCGTGGACAGTGCCGTTTCAATTTCGGGACGTATATCTCTGTGCGCGCTGCCGCTTGTTCCGGTAATGCTTCTCTGGTCGCAGAATACGCAGGAGTTTTTGCAGCCTTCGTGCGGAATAAAGATAGGAATATTTACGTGGCGCGGCATATTAACCCTTAACTTTTCCGAACAGAATAAGAGCCTGTTTTGCAGCCTCCTGCTCGGCGTCTCTCTTTGAAGAGCCTGTGCCTTTGCCTATAATGTTGTTGTTGAGCTTTACGGCATATTCAAAACTCTTGCTGTGCGACGGGCCGCTTTCCGAGAGCATTTCGTATTCGAGAATGTCGCCTTTGTTCTGCTGTATAAACTTTTGCAAAAGGGTTTTGTAGTCCTCGCTTCCGCCGTCGCGTATAAGCTTGTCGGCTGCGGCGGTAAGGTAGGGAAGTACGAACTTTCTTGCCTTTTCAAAGCCTCCGTCAAGATATATTGCCGCGAGCAGAGCCTCGAATGCGTCCGCAAGGGTTGAACGGCGCGTGCGTCCTCCGCTTACTTCTTCGCCGTGTCCGAGAAACAGATATTTTCCGAGATCAATGTCCGTCGCATATTCGTAAAGCGCGTTTTCGCATACGATTCCTGCGCGTATCTTCGTAAGATCTCCCTCAAACATATTCTTGTTGCCCTTGAAAAGATGAACGCTTGCAACAAGAGATAAAACCGAGTCTCCCAAAAATTCGAGACGTTCATTGTACATTATGTTTTCGCCCTTTGCTTTTAGTTCGTTTGCATACGACGAATGCGTAAGAGCCGTGTCAAGCAGACTCTTGTCGCGGAATTCGTAGCCGATTCTTTCTTCAAGCAAAGCTGAATGTTCAGGCATTTGTTTTTACCTCACAATCAAATATTAAATAAGTAGTTTGTTTTTTAATTTTCGGTATCGCTTTTCTGCGCCATTGCGGCAATGTCTTCGATCATGCCCGACTGTGCATATCGCTCAGCCTGACCTATGCACGCCGCAACGCTTACGTAATTTGCGCTGCCGTGCGCCTTTATAACGGGTTTTGCAACGCCTAAGAATGGTGCGCCGCCGTATACCGAATAATCCATTTCGCGCGAGAGCTGTTTTATGCTGCCCGACGCGAATATATATGCGATCTTTGAAAGAAGATTGCGCTTAAACAGCCTGTTAAGACAGGATTTTACAAGCCAGCCCGCGCCCTCGCACATCTTGAGCACGACGTTTCCCGTAAATCCGTCGGCGATTATGACGTCTGCTTCGCCTTTGGGAATATCTCTGCCCTCAATGTTGCCGATAAAGTTTAATGACGCGTCGTTTTTGAGCGCCTTGTAGGTCTCCTGCTGCAAGGGAGTTCCTTTGTGTTCTTCGGCTCCGTTGTTGACAAGCGCGATCTTTGGATTATCTATGCCCATTACGTTTTTCATGTAAAGATTTCCCATGTGCGCAAACATTATAAGGTCTTCGGGTGAGCATACAGCCTGTGCGCCCGAGTCCGCAAGCAGAGTGGGAGAGCCGAGAGGGATAATTGCGCCGAGAGCCGGTCTGCGCACACCCTTAATTCTTCTGAGCATAAGCGTTGAGCCCGTAAGCAGAGCGCCCGTGTTTCCGGCGCATACAAGCGCGTCGCCCTCTCCGTCCTTTAACAGCTTTATCGAAAGAGCCATGCTCGATTCGTTCTTTTCCTTTAAAACAGAGCCGGGTTCGTCCTCCATTGTAAGGTTCTCGCCCGTGTTTTCAACAATGCGCACACCGTCCAATGACAGCTTTTCCTTTGCCGCGGCAGATTCTATTTCGGATTTTGTTCCGACAAGAATAAGCTCTGTTCCATGCTGCTTTGCGCCGATAAGCGCACCCTTTACGATTTCATACGGAGCATTGTCTCCGCTCATGCAGTCAACTATAATTTTCATAACAGTCTTTTACCGCCTTTCGCAAACATTAAGATCAGTTGTCCTCTTTGGATTCGGATTCGGGAATTTCCGCTTTGTAGGAACATTCCTTGTTTATGCAGACGTACATATTCTTGCCGCGCTTTTTAAGAAGCATTCCGCCGCATACGGGGCATTTTTCGTTTGTCGGAGTGTCGCAGGAGGTGAACTTGCATTTCGGATAGCTTGAACAGCTGTAAAACGCAGTTCTGTTCTTGCCTCGGCGCATTACTATCTTTGAGCCGCATAACGGACAGGGTACGTCAAGTTCTTTGTTTATAGGCTTTGTTCCGCTGCATTTCGGATAATTCGAGCAGGCGTAGAACATTCCGTATCTTCCGCGGCGGATTACCATGGGAGAGCCGCATATATCGCACTTGATGTCGTCGGGAGCCGGCTGCGGCGCATTTGCCGTATCGTCCTTTGTTTCGACGGCGTTTCCGTCCTTGTCAAGCGGTTTTGTGTTCTTGCAGGCCGGATAGTTGGGACAAGCCGCAAACTTTCCGAATCTTCCGCTCTTTACGACCATCTTGCTGCCGCACTTTTCGCATACGATGTCGGTTTCTATAACCGGCAGCTTGTAGTTTTTCTGTTCGACGGTCTTTTCGGCTTTTGCAAGCTCAGACGCAAAATCGTCGTAAAACTCTTTCAGTACGTCAAGCATATGCTTTTTGCCGTCCTCTATCTCATCAAGGGAGTTTTCCATGGTCGCCGTGAAGTTGTAGTCAACGACGTCGGGGAAATTGTCCGTCATGAGGCTTGTGGTAAGCTCGCCGAGAACAGTCGGAGACAGGGTTTTGGCAACTCTTTCGACGTATCCTCTCTGAACTATCGTTGTAATTGTGGGAGTGTAGGTGCTCGGACGTCCGATACCTTTTTCTTCAAGAGTTTTGATAAGGGAGGCTTCGTTGTAGCGTGCCGGGGGCTGCGTGAAGTACTGTGCGGGAGCTGTTTCGGCAATCTCTAACTTCTCGCCTTCGGAAACGTTTGGCAGAAGTCCGTCCTTTTCCTTTGAATCGGAATTCTGAGCGTCGTCCGTGCTTTCTTCGTATACAGACATAAATCCGGGGAACTTTACGGTATATCCCGATGAGCGGAATATGCTGTTTCCTGCTTCGGAGTCAATATTTACCGTGTCAAGTACGGCGCTTGCCATCTGGCTTGAAATAAATCTGTCCCAGATAAGCTTGTAGAGCTTGTACTGATCGTTTGAAAGATAGGAACGTATGGCTTTTGGCGGATACTCGATGTATGACGGACGTATAGCCTCGTGCGCGTCCTGTGCGCCGTTTCTCGACTTGTATATGCGGCGTGTTTTGGGATAAAAGCTTTCGCCGTAGGTTTCGGTGATGTACTGCTTTGCGGCGTCGGCTGCAATATCGGAAATGCGCAGCGAGTCGGTTCTCATGTAAGAGATTATACCGTGCGTTCCGTGCTCACCGAGAGCGACGCCCTCATACAGTTCCTGTGCCGTTTTCATGGTCTTTGCCGACGGGAAACCGAGACGTCTGTATGCCTCCTGCTGCAACGTGGAGGTGATGAAAGGCGGTGCGGGATTTTTTGTGCGCTCCGCTTTTTTTATGCTCTTTACGGTTATTCCGTGTTTTTTGATTTCTTCGAGAACGCTGTCGGCGTCGGCTTTTGAGCCGAGTTCCTTTTTGCCGTCGGAATCTCCGAAATAGTAAGCCGAAAAGGTCTTTCCCGAATTTGTCTTTAAAGTAATATCCACCGACCAGTATTCCTTGGGCTTGAACGCGCGTATCTCGTTTTCTCTGTCAACTATAAGGCGCGTTGCGACAGACTGAACGCGTCCTGCGGAAAGGCCGCTCTTTACGTTTTTCCAAAGCACGGGGCTTAATTTGTAGCCGACGATTCTGTCTAAAATTCTGCGCGCCTGCTGTGCGTCAACAAGATTCATGTCGATCTTGCCGGAGTGCTTGATTGCTTCTTTTACGCAGGGTTTCGTGATCTCGTTGAACTTGACGCGCTTTATTTTGTCCTCGGGTATTCCGAGAACGTTTGCAAGGTGCCATGATATTGCCTCTCCTTCGCGGTCAGGGTCGGTTGCGAGAAAAACGGCGTCTGCGCTTTTTGCTTCGGCTTTAAGCTCTTTTATAAGGTCGCCTTTGCCGCGGATATTTATATATTTGGGTGTAAAGTCGTTTTCTATGTCTACTCCGAGCGTGCTTTTCGGAAGATCTCTTACGTGTCCTTTTGACGCGGTTACCTTGTAGTTCTTGCCGAGGTAGCCTTTTATGGTCTTGGCTTTTGCGGGTGACTCAACTATAACAAGATTTGCCAATTCTGTTCCTCTTTCCGGCGGTTCTGCCGCCAAATTTATATGAAAAATACTTGATTTATCTGCTTTTGAATTTGTATCTTCCGCCGGGCATTGCCTCTACGAAGTCGTATACTTCAAGCAGCGTTATCGACGAGAGTACGTCCTCGATTTTAATGCCCTCGCGTGCTATTTCGTCCGGCGTCATAACGCCGTTGTGTGCAAACAGATGATAAATTTTCTTCTCTGTCGGCGAAAGCATGGAGAGATCCGTCTGTTCGCGCTGTGACGGGGAGTCTTGCGGACTTTCCGAAATGTTTTGCTGTGTTTTCGAAGTTTCCGTCCGTGGTTCGTTCACCTGATACGCGTTTTCGTAAGCGCCGTGCGGCTGCACTGCCTTTCGGTGTGTGCCGGATCGGTCTGCACTCCTATTGTTAATGCAGGTTTCAGGCTTTTTTGTTACGGCGGAATATGTGTTTTGCGTTTTTTGTGCTGCCGTGCCGTAGTCGGCTCCGGCCGATTTTGAATTGAGACGTTTTTTCGGACTTATGTTTTCTTTTTCCGAACCGAAATATTCGCTGACGTATTTTTCAAGCCGTTCTTCGGGGACTTCGGGCTTGTTGCGCAGATTTATCCTGTGCGGAAACATCATCGAATATTCCGAGGCGATGTCCTCTGCGTCTGTGAGTACGAACGCGCCGTCTTTTATAAGTTCGAGCGCACCCGAATACATCTTGTCGTCGGGATTTCCTGGAACCGCAAAGATGTGCCTGCCCTGTTCCAGAGCATGGTGCGCCGTGATCATTGCGCCGCTTCTGTCGGCGTCGGCTTCAAACACGCACGTTCCGAGACACAGACCGCTTATGACGCGGTTTCTGACGGGAAAGTTTGAACCTTTCGGTTCGGTGAACGGCGGAAATTCAGTGAGTATAAGTCCGCTTGCCGAAAGCCTGTAAAACAGATCCTTGTTTGACAAAGGATATATGCGGTCTATTCCGCAGCCGAGAAGACCGACAGCGTAACCGTTTGCGTCAAGCGCCGCCGCTATGCACGCACCGTCAATTCCCGCAGCAAGTCCGTTTACTATCGTAATGCCGTAAGAGCTTGCACCGTATGCTATCTTGTACGCAAGCCGGAAACCGCCTTTTGTGCATTTTCTCGTTCCGACCATTGCGACGCACGGAAAATCGTCGAGCAGCTGAAGTCTGCCGCGGTAGTAGAACATACACGGCGGATCGTCGGTTATTTTGAGCCTTTCGGGGTAGAACGGATCGTCAAAGCACATAAAACCTATGTGCTCCTTTTTGCAATATTCGTACTGCGAAAGAGCAAGCGTAAGATCCTTGTTTGCAAGACATTTCGCGTCGGACGGTTTTACACCGGCTTCGCTGTACTCTTTTTCCTGTGCTCCGTATATCTTTTCGATGCTTCCGAAATAAGCAAACAGAGCCTTTATGTACTTGTTGCCGGGACGCAGGACATTGGATAGCCAGATGTAGTAAAGAATTCTGTTGTCCATGTTTTTCACTCCGAAACTATAATAATATAGGAGAGCATTTTTTCATTTCCCAGATAGTGATTGCCGCGGCGCACGCTGCGTTGAGGGACTCCGCACCGTCGTTCATGGGAATGTAAAGGCTGTGAGTGCATACCTTTGCCGTCATATCGCCGACGCCGTGGCCTTCGTTGCCTATAACTATGCTGTCGCCGGCTCTGAACTCAAAAACTCCGAGCTTTTCGCTGTCCTTTGAAAGACGCGTGCAGATTGTACGGCAGCCGTTTTTTTCAAGTTCTTCAATAAATCCGAAAGCGTTTTCGGCAAAGTAAAGCTTTGATCTGAATATTGCGCCCATTGCCGCGCGCAAAGCTTTCGGACCGTAGGGATCGGCACAGCCGTTTGTAATTACTATCTTGTCGGCACGCAGAGCAAACGCGCTTCTGATGATCGCGCCGAGATTTTGCGGATTCTGAACCTCGTCGAGTATGACAAATCCGCCGTCCCTAAGCGAAGATCCGTCGGGTAAAAGTCTTTCCGGCGTTTTTGCACAGAAGAATAATCCCTGCGGAGCTTTTTCGTCGGTAAGCTTGCCGTATACTTCGTCGCTTACGAGAAATTTTTCACAGTTTTCTCCCGATTTCTCTATTAGAGCAGGGTAAGTTTGCAGCGCACTTTCTGTAAAGAAAAGCTTATTTACGGGAATTTTTGCCGATATGACTTCTTCAAGCAGCTTGTATCCCTCCGCATAAAACAGACCGAGCCTGTCGCGGTTTTTCTTGTCTTTGAGCTTTACGGCGTCTGTTACGGAAGGGTTTTTCCGCGAGGTTATTCCGGTGTATTCCATGCTTTTTCCGCTTTTCCTTTGAATTTTGCAGACGGATATAATCATTTTGAGCATACTTATACAGTCTACAATTAAATTTTATTTTATACCATACCTTTTTGAATTTCAACAGATATTTATGAATAAAGCAACAAAAATATTTCAATTATTAATTTATATTATAAACCCGTTGTGAACGCAGCGGCGTTTTCAGCGTTAATAACGTTAAATCGACCGGCACTTGTTCACTCTCGATTTACAATATATTAACAAAACTGATGGATGTATGTGGTAAAGTATAAATAAATGTAAAAGTATGTAAAAAGGCGGCGTGATTACGGGTGAAAAAAATAAAAACTGCTAAAGACCAAAGTGTGACTGTGCTTGTTGCGGCAGCCGGGAGCGGCGCGAGAATGGGCGGAGTTTATAAACCGCTTGAAATGCTGTGCGGAAAGCCGGTCATATGCTATTCGCTTGAACTTTTTGAAAAAAATCCGCGCGTTAAGAGCGTTGTAATCGCCGCAAGGGAAGATAAGACAGAAGAAATTAAAGAACTTTGCGAAAAATACGGTTATACTAAGGTAAAGGACACGGTATGCGGCGGAAAGGACAGACAGGAGTCTGTAAAAAACGCATTCTGCGCAGCTTTTCAGGTGCCGGAGGATATAACAAAGCTGGTTGCGGTGCATGACGCGGCAAGACCGCTTGTTACTTCGGAAGAGCTTTGCCGTGTGTTCGATACCGCATATACGTTCGGAGCGTCGTCCTGCGCCTGCCGTGTGCGTGATTCGGTAAAGAGAACCGATATTGCAGACGTCATAACCGAGGACGTTGACCGCGAAAACCTCTGGCTTATGCAGACCCCGCAGGTATTCGATACCGATATATACCATACCGCGCTTTCAAATGCGCAGAAACTCGGAATAAGCGCGACGGACGACTGCGCCGTTGTCACTGCGGCAGGCTTTAAGGTTGTGCTTTGCGAAACGTCGTCGGCAAATATAAAGCTTACATATCCCGAAGATATGTTTCTTGCCGGGGCAATTCTCCAAAAAAGAGAAACCGGAGAGGAAATGAATAAATGAGAATAGGACACGGCTACGACGTTCACAGATTTGAAAAGGGCAGAAAACTTATACTGTGCGGAGAAGAGATACCGTATGAAATGGGACTTTTGGGACATTCCGACGCAGATGTGGCGCTGCACGCGCTTATGGACGCAATGCTCGGCGCTGCGGCGCTCGGAGACATAGGACAGCATTTTCCCGATACTGACGACAAGTATAAGGGAATTTCAAGCATGGTTCTTTTTGAAAATGTGTGCGGACTTATAAAGCAAAAAGGGTACAGACTGTGCAATGCCGATATAACTATAATAGCGCAGGTTCCGAAACTTTCGCCGTACATTGATAAAATGCGCGGAAATATAGAAAAAGCGGCGTCAGTTCCGTGCGGAACCGTAAACGTAAAGGCAACCACCGAGGAGAAACTCGGCTTTACGGGGCGCAAAGAGGGAATTTCGGCGCACGCGGTCGTATTGCTCGAAAATATCTGAATATATGTTAAAGACTTGAAAAGGAGAAAACTTTATGAATAAAACTTATGAAATAAGAAATCTTCCGGGCGAACCCGACGATACGCCGAAACTCGAATGGCACAATGCAGAGGAAGAGCCTTTTGAAATATTCGGACTGTTAAAAGAAAAAGAGAACGGACTTTTTATGCGTCTGCCGACAGATGTGGCAAAGAATACAAGCGACAGAGTTTTTGCCATGCGCGACGGCACTGCGGGCGCGAGAATAAGATTTGCAACCGATTCGGATACCGTCGGTATTCAGGCGTATCTCGAAGGTTTTTCCGAAAAGTCGCAGGGAATTTACTATATAAATAACTATATTTTCGATCTGTACGAAAAGAAACCGTACATAGGATATGAGCTTTGCGCGTCAATGGCACCGTCATTCGATCCGAAAGACCGGGCTTTTCTCAGAAAGGTGCTCGGAAACCCTGCGGATTCAATGCATGAACTTACGCTTAATCTGCCAAAGGAAACCAAAATCAAAAAAATCGAGATAGGAATAAAACCCGGATCAAAGCTTGAAAAGCACAGCGATTACAGAGTAAAGATGCCTGTTGTTTACTACGGTTCGTCGATAACCCACGGATTTTGCGCATCGCGCCCCGGAATGTCATACGAAAACATTATTTCGAGAAACCTTGACTGCAACTTTATAAATCTCGGATTTTCCGGATCATGTTACGGCGAGCAGGCAATCGCGGATTACATATCCGGGCTTAAAATGAGCGCGTTTGTGCTTGACTATGACCATAATGCGCCGAGCGCGGAGCATCTTCAGAAAACGCATTTCAACGTTTATGAAACCGTGAGAAAGAAAAATCCCGATATACCGATAATAATGGTGTCAAAGCCGGATTTCAACGGATTGAGCCATGCCGAGCATCTTCGCCGCTGTACAGTTATGGAAACGTATATAAAAGCAAGGCGCGCAGGAGATAATCTCGCGTTCTTTGTGGACGGCGCCGCTTTTCTTATCGACCAGTACCGCGGAGACGGCACTGCGGACACTTGTCACCCGTCGGATCTCGGCTTTTCGAGAATGGCGTCTGCAATTGGAAATACATTAAGACAGGCTTTTGAAATTACAAGACCGCAATAAAACAGAAAATCTGAGGTGAAAAGAATGTTATTGTATATAATAAGACACGGAGATCCGATATATGCGCCGGACTCTCTCACTCCGCGCGGACATCTTCAGGCAAAGGCGCTTGCAAAAAGACTTGCATTGCAGGGACTTGACAAAATCTTTGTCTCTCCGCTTATACGCGCAAGACAGACGGCGCAGCCGACGTGCGAGCTGCTCGGAATAAAGCCGGTCGTTGAAGAATGGACAAGCGAGAACCTTGCGTATAAAGACCTTTCGGTGCAGAATCCCGACGGCTCAAGACGCTGGGCGTTTGCGTGTCAGAATACAAACATACTCAATAACGAAACCGTCTCGCGCACCGATTGGTATAATACAGAGGAATTTTTAAAGACCGACAGGGCAAAACAGGGATATGAGAGAATATGCAAAAGCTCCGACGAATTTCTCAAAAAGCTCGGATATGAGCACGACGGCGCGGTGTATAAGATAATAAAGCCGAGTGATGAGAGGGTCGCCGTGTTCTGCCATGAGGGATTCGGCACAACGTGGCTTTCGCACCTTTTAAATATACCGCCGCATATTTTCTGGGCAGGTTTCGGAATAGCGCATACCGGCGTTACGGTGCTGTATTTTGAAAACTATGAAAACGGTATCTGCGCGCCGCGCTGTATATGCCTGTCGGATCTTTCGCATATATATGCCGACAGACTTCCGCTTGAGGCCGTTACCTTTAACAGCAGAAACAAACTTTAAAGCAGGTATGAAGTATAATGAAGAAAAATAATGAAAAGGAAAAGCATACGATCATAGGAAAACTTGTCAGACAGATAAAAAAGGACAGGCTGACGTTTGCGGTATATGTGCTGTTGAGAATTGCTGTAATACTTGCGATGATAGCGTCGTGTCTCAGCGGACACTACGAAAACCTGTTTGTCTGCACGCTTTCACTTGTGCTTTTTCTTGTGCCTGCGTTTTTTGAAACCAACTTCGGAATAGAGCTTCCGTCGGCGCTTGAAATAATAATACTGTTATTCATATTTGCAGCCGAAATTCTCGGAGAGCTCGGCAGCTACTATGTGAAAGTCCCTATATGGGATACGGCGCTGCATACAATAAACGGATTTCTGTGCGCCGCCGTCGGTTTTTCACTTGTTGATATAGTAAACCGCAACGAGAGATTTAAGCTTCAGCTTTCTCCGCTGTTTCTCGCAATAGTCGCGTTCTGCTTTTCCATGACGATAGGCGTTTTGTGGGAAATGTTTGAGTTTACGGCAGATATGGTATTCAAGACGGATATGCAGAAGGATTTTGTTGTGCATACAATTTCTTCCGTGGCGCTCGATCCGACAAATTCAAATAAAGCCGTCGTAATCGACGGAATAACCGACGTTGCCGTAAACGGGCAGAGCCTCGGACTCGGCGGATACCTCGATATAGGGCTTATAGACACAATGAAAGACCTTATAGTAAACTTTGTCGGCGCGGTTGTGTTCAGTATAATAGGTTATTTTTACGTAAAAAGCAGAGGGAAGAATAAGTTTGCCGGAAATTTCATTCCGCGCCTTGCCGAAAGCGAAAAAGAACCGCAGTCCGCACCGGAACCAAATGCTAAACCGGATAAAGAAAACACCGGGGATACGTAAATTGAAATTAATATCGAATAAATATAAAAATCCCGGTATGCCGCCGTTTAAGGACAGTATGCCGGGATATATTTTTGTTTTTAATTATCCGAAATTAATGGTGGAAAAGTCTCATGCCTGTAAACGCCATTGCAATTCCGTATTTGTCGCATACTCTGATAACGTCGTCGTCGCGTATCGAACCTCCGGGTTCGGCAATGTACGAAACGCCGCTTCTGCGGGCACGCTCAATGTTGTCGCCGAACGGGAAAAATGCGTCGCTGCCGAGACTTACGCCTGTGATGGTGTCAAGATACGCGCGCTTTTCGGCTTTGGTGAATTCTTCGGGTCTGTACTTGAAATAGTTCTGCCAGAGTCCGTCGTCAAGCACGTCCTCGGAAAAGTCCGAAATGTAAACGTCTATCGCGTTGTCTCTGTCGGGACGTCCGAGAGTGTCCAAAAAGGGAAGACCGAGAACCTTCGGGTGCTGACGCAGATGCCAGTTATCGGCTTTGTTTCCGGCAAGGCGCGTGCAGTGTATTCTCGACTGCTGACCGGCACCCACACCGATTGCCTGACCGTCGTATGCAAAGCATACCGAGTTTGACTGAGTGTATTTCAGCGTTATAAGCGAGATTATAAGATCGCGCTTTGCGTTTTCCGGAATGTCATTGTTTTTTGTAACAATGTCGGAAAGCAGACTTTCGTCAATTTTGAAATTGTTGCGGCCCTGTTCAAAGGTAATGCCGTACACCTGCTTTGTTTCAATAGGAGAGGGAACATAGTTTTCGTCGATCTTTACTATGTTGTAGTTGCCTTTTTTCTTGGTTTTCAGAATTTCGAGCGCTTCGGGTCGGTATCCGGGTGCGATAATGCCGTCGGAAACTTCTCTTTTTATGAGCTTTGCCGTGGTGACGTCGCAGACGTCGGAAAGAGCTATCCAGTCTCCGAAAGAGCTCATTCTGTCGGTTCCGCGCGCTCTTGCATACGCGCAGGCAAGCGGAGATTTGTCAAGATCCTCTATGTCATCAGCAAAGCACGCTTTTTTGAGCGCGTCCGAGAGAGGAATTCCGCAGGCGGCGCTTGTGGGAGATACGTGCTTGAAAGACGCGGCGCACGGAAGATGTAAGGATTCTTTAAGCTCTTTTACAAGCTGATATGAGTTGAATGCGTCGAGAAAATTTATGTATCCCGGACGTCCGCAGAGTATTTCTATCGGAAGCTCCGAGCCGTCGTTCATGTAGATCTTCGCAGGTTTCTGATTGGGGTTGCAGCCGTATTTGAGTTCAAATTGCTTCATGTTTGCCTTCCTTGGGTTAAAATTTTATATGTTTTTGTTGATAAGTCTGTTTTCAACCTTGCCGCTCAAAAGATCAATATATCTTACATAGAGGGAGATCTTGTTTGCGGAATTCAGGCTGTTCCAGATGCTGTCCGTAAAGACATTGATGTCGTCGGGAATTACCACGCGTTCCGGCTCACCGGTAAATGACGGAATCGGGTCGCCGTCGCAGTTGTAGGTGTGAATGAAGTGTCCGAGACCGGGAATCGGAATATATCTGAAAGTGTGTCTGTTGCAGACGGATCCGTCGGCGTTGCCGCTCTTGAGTATTCCCATCTTGTACATGAAATCTCCGTCCTCAAAGGTAAGCATGCCACTTATTCTCGGAGTGAAATTCGGAGCGTCGGGTTCAAAGCAGCGTGTTTCGAGAGCGCGTTCAAAGGTCTGACCTTTTTCAAGATATTCGACAATCGTATCCGTGTGGTTACCGTTGGTGACAATAAGACGGTTCTGATATTTTTTTATCGGTGAATAGATAATAAGCGACGGATCTTCGACTTTTGATTCGTCAAACGGACGGATAATTACCTCGTCGCCGTTTTCAACGAAGATTCGGTTTCTGCTGTTTTCGCTTCTGCCCATGATGAAATATGCGACTGCCGCTTTTCTCTTGTCGCTGCTCTTTCCGATGATAATGCCTCTGCCGGGATAGGAGTTTTCTTCAAGGAGATCGCTGATAAAGTTTACGCTGTAAATTCCCATGGTTTTACGTCCTTTCTTTATTTTCAGCCGACAAAAAAAGCAGTCCCATGCATTTAAACAGGAACTGCCCAGACGGTCGACATGATTTCTATTGCTTTCGCTTCCGTGTGGTAGCCCCACTTATCCGTCAGTTACGAAAACTTATCTTTGAAAATATTCTACCATATCGCAAAAATCCATTCATGGTATTTTTGTTACTAAAGTGTATACATTTTAACATTGCAAAAAACCTTTTCTTTGTGTAAAATGTACTCAAATTCACAGAATATGAGGAGATGAATATATGTCAATCATTTATACCGACGGAATGTTTAATTTAAAAACAAAAAACACTTCCTATATAATGACATTAAGAAATGATACGCCCGTTCACGTATATTACGGTGCGCGTGTTGACGATACCGACGGAATAAATAATGTTGTACGCGCAAGACTTGACGCCTGCGATGCACGCGATTATGTTGCCGCCGGATTTCCGCTTGAATACTCCGTGTACGGTGGTGCGGATAAGATGGACTGCGCGTTTTTTGCGCAGTTTGAGGACGGAACAAGCTATTTCAGACCGCTTTACAAGAGCCATAAGATATATGCAGGAAAACCCGGTCTTCCCGGACTTCCCGCAACTTACACCGAAAATGACGGCGAAGCCGATACGCTTGAAATAACGCTGCGCGACGACGATAAGAACTTAGAGCTTGTTCTCAGATACAGCGTGTTTGAAGATACCGATATAATTACGAGAAACGTTGACGTCGTCAATAGATCCGAAAGCACCGTTTCGCTAAACAGCGCAATGTCCATGAGCGTAGATTTTGACGATAAAGATTTTGATTTCGTACATCTTTACGGAGCATGGGCAAGAGAGAGAAATATTCAGAAACAGCCGCTCATGAATGCCTCGTATCACGTTGACAGCAAGCGCGGCTCAAGCAGCCATCTTCACAATCCTTTTGTTGCTCTCGCACGCAAAAACACTGCGGAGAATATGGGCGAGGTTTACGGTTTCAGCTTTGTATACAGCGGTAATTTCTATGCCGGAACAGATGTCAATTTCTATAACAGAACAAGATTTCTCATGGGCATAAACCCGTATGATTTCTGCTGGAAACTCGAACCCGGAAAGACCTTTGTAACGCCCGAGGTCGTAATGACATACTCGGACGAAGGCTACGGCAAAATGTCGAGAAGCTTCCATAAACTGTACAGAACGCGCCTTGTAAGAGGAAAGTACAGAGACGCTGAAAGACCTGTACTCTTAAATAACTGGGAGGCAACAAGCTTTAATTTTGACGAAAAAAAGATTCTCGATATAGCACACGGAGCAAAGGAACTCGGAATAGAAATGCTCGTGCTTGACGACGGCTGGTTCGGAAAGAGAAACGACGATAAATCCTCGCTCGGCGACTGGTTTGAGAACCGTGAAAAGCTCCCCGACGGTGTTGACGGTCTTGCAAAGAAAATAAACGCCATGGGACTGAAATTCGGACTGTGGTTTGAGCCTGAAATGATCTCTCCCGACAGCGAGCTTTACCGTGCGCACCCGGATTGGTGCATACATTCCGGAAACAGCCCCAAAACGCTCGGCAGAAATCAGCTTATACTCGACCTTACGAGAAAAGACGTCTGCGATTACATTAAGGGCTTTATGACGGAAATTCTCACGAGAGCAAATATAGAGTATGTAAAGTGGGATATGAACCGCAACTTCGGGGAAACCGGTTCGGAACTTCTCGATAAGGAACAAGTCGGAGAGTTTGCGCACAGATATATGCTCGGACTTTACGATATTCTCGAATATATCACAAATAAGTTCCCTGATGTATTGTTTGAAGGCTGTTCCGCCGGCGGCGGACGCTTTGACGCAGGTATGCTCTATTACTTCCCGCAGTTCTGGACGAGCGACGACTCCGACGCCTGCGAGAGAATGTTCATTCAGTATGGCACAAGCATGGTAATGCCTGCGTCGAGTATGGGAGCGCACGTTTCGGTATCTCCGAATCACCAGTGCGGAAGAATAACTTCTCTCGATTCGAGAGCGTTTATCGCAATGTGCGGTACTTTCGGCTACGAAATGGACGTTTCAAAAATGTCCGAGGAGGAAAAGCAGAGAAGCCGCGAGCATATAGAGATATTCAAGCGCGTAAGAGACGTTATACATAAAGGAAATATGTACAGGCTGCGTTCACCTTTTGACGGCAATTACTGTGCGTTCCAGTATGTCAGCGAAGATAAGAACCGCAGCGTACTTGTGTTCTCGACGGTACTTACGCATCCCAACAGCGAGGAATTCCGCTTAAAACTCGACGGTCTTGATCCTCTCGGCACATATACCGAGAAAAATTCCGGTATCACCTATTCCGGTGCCGTTCTTATGAACGTCGGCATGGCACGGACGAGCGGCAGCGATTTTTCTTCTCAGATGTATGAGTTTGAAAGAATAAAATAAAATTAATTTTTTAGGAGATAGTGTGTAAAATTATGAAATTGTCTGTAAATGCATATCATTTTTGCAACAGACGCGACGGAACAAAGAGAGCTCTCGGCGAGGTTCTCAAAATGATAAGAAAAGCGGGATTTGAAAAGGTAGATCTGCTTGTCGGAATAAACGAGGCACAGAAAACATCGGAAATCCTGAAAGAAACGGGACTTACGGTAAATCAGTCGCATTGCCCTTTCAACAGATATGAGAAAAAGGACTATGCGGAATTTGCAAAGGATATAATGAACGCCGTTGAGAGTGCGCATATACTCGGTTCCGAAATCCTTGTGGTTCACGGAGATGAATTTGACTTTTCGGGTATGGAATATTCCGAAAAAGCTGTGCTTGAATTCAATTACCGCCTGTTTTCTCCGGCTGTCGAAAAGCTTGCGCAGTACGGCATGAAGATCGCGTTTGAAAATGTGTTCCCCGATATGGGAGTTCCGAGATACTGCTCGACGCCCGATGAGCTTTTAAAGCTTGCGGATATGTTTCCGAAAGAAAATGCAGGAATATGCCTCGACACAGGACACGCAAAGGTTGCGGACGATAAAAACTATCTTGCAAATATCCGCAGCTTTGCAGACCGCATTATTTCAACCCATATTCATGATAACTATTACGGCAAGGATCTGCACCTGTTTCCGTTTCTCGGACAGCTTGAGCTTGAAGAGTGCGTGAAAATACTCTCGGACAGCAGATACGGCGGAGATTTTACGTATGAGTTTGTATATGACCGTATTCCGGACGAATTTCTGCCCGATGTTCTGTCTTTGCTTTATAAGATGGGATTGTACCTCATAAAACCGTTTGAGGTTGCTTAAAAAATACTTTTTGTACATATTCACGTGTTTTGTACGCAATAAGTTATGATTTTTTACTGTCGGTTACTTCTGTGCCGGCAGTTTTTTTGTACCATTCCGAAAAAAAGATTGTTTCCGTAGGTAATGTTGCACAACGCAAAACGGATGTTTTTGGACACCATGCACAATTTACACATTTTTACAATTTAAATCAATAAAAAATTATACATTCTGAATAAAAATCTCTATTCAAATCTTTGCCGTCATATCCTATAATATAGACAACGACAAGAGGTCGGAAATATTTAAGGAGGAACTTTAAAATGAAAAAGTTACTTGCAGTCATTCTCTCAATTATGTGCGTGCTCAGTCTTGCGGCATGTTCAAACGGCGGAGAAACCAAAAAGGACGACGGAGAAATTTCCGTTTTCTACTACACCTTCAGCGATACCTACATCTCAAGCGTTCGCTCGGCAATGGATAAGCTTCTTTCCGACGCCGGAGCAAAGTACAACGACTACGACGCAAACGGCAACCAGACGACCCAGACCGAACAGATAACAACCGCAATAGCAAAGGGCGCAAAGATGCTCATTGTAAACGTAGTTGATACCGGTTCAAACGACGCAGCTCAGAACATTATCGACATGGCTAAGGAAAAGGACATTCCCGTTATCTTCTTTAACCGTTCGGTAGACGAAAGCGTAGTAAGCAGCTATGACAAGTGCGTATTCGTAGGTACCGACTACGAAATGGCAGGACATATGCAGGGCGAAATGATCGGCGAATATGTTCTCGCAAACTATGACGCTCTCGACCTTAACGGCGATGGCAAGATAAGCTACGTAATGTTCAAGGGACAGGAAGGCAACATGGAAGCCATTGCACGTACACAGTACGGCGTTGAGGACTGCAACAAGGTGCTCACCGCAGCAGGCAAGCCCGAAATCGAATTCTACGACGCAAACAACTCCAACAAGTACCTCGTTGACCAGAACGGCACATGGTCGTCTCAGGCAGCAAACGATTATATGAGCACTATCCTCGCTCAGTACAGCGAAGCAAACAATAACATGGTAGAGCTTGTAATCGCAAATAACGACGAAATGGCGCTCGGAGCAATTTCCGGACTTCAGAACGCAGGCTATAACACCGGCAGCGGCAAGACTATCCCCGTATTCGGCGTAGACGCAACAGACGCTGCAAAGGCTGCGATCGGCGCAGGCACCATGGTAGGTACCATCAAGCAGGACGCAGACGGTATGGCAGGCGCCATCAACACAATAGCAAACAACTACATCAACGGTAAGGATGCGCTCGGCGGACTCGATTCCGACTCTCTCGTAGGCACATGGCGTGTAAACATTCCTTACGCAACTTACATCGGCGAATAATTAAACCGAAAACGCAAAACGCGGTATAAATACGGATCGAATGTAAAAGTTCTTTCCGCAGCCGCGTTTTGCGGCAATACAGTTAAAAGTAAAAAAGGACAGGTTCTTATGAGCAATAATACAAATAACAAAGAGCAGGTTCTCTTACGAATGGAGAACATCGAAAAGACCTTTCCCGGAGTAAAGGCACTCGACGGCGTAACGCTCAACGTCAAAGCCGGAACCGTTCATGCGCTTATGGGCGAAAACGGCGCGGGAAAATCCACTCTCATGAAATGTCTTTTCGGCGTTTACAGCAAGGACGGCGGAAAGATATACCTAGACGGAAAAGAAATCAGTTTTGCAAATTCCAAGGAAGCGCTTGAAAACGGAGTTGCAATGGTGCATCAGGAACTTAACCAGGCACTCAAACGCAACGTAATGGACAATATGTGGCTCGGACGTTTTCCGACGGTCGCCAAAGGCGTTCCGATAACCAGCGAAAAGAAAATGTACAATGCCACAAAAGAGATATTCAAGCAGCTTGAAATAAACGTCGATCCCAAAACCGTCATGAGCAAAATGCCTGTTTCTCAGAGACAAATGGTAGAGATTGCAAAGGCAGTGTCCTATAATTCAAAGGTAATAGTCTTTGACGAGCCTACCTCCTCGCTTACCGAGGAAGAAGTAGAGCACCTCTTCAAGATAATAGAAATGCTTAAATCAAGAGGCTGCGCAATAATATATATTTCACATAAAATGGCGGAAATACTTCGCATATCAGATGAAGTAACAATAATGCGCGACGGCAAGTGGATAGCCACAAGACCGGCGTCCGAGCTTACCACCGACGAGATCATAAAGCTCATGGTAGGCAGGGAGCTTACAAATATATATCCGCCCAAGACCAATAAGATAGGCGACGTGCTCATGTCCGTCGAAAATCTGTCGGCTGAGTATTCAAAGCTGCGTGACGTTTCGTTCACGGCAAGAAAAGGCGAAATAATCGGCGTTGCCGGACTTGACGGTTCGGGCAGAACCGAACTTCTTGAAAATATATTCGGAACCGCAACAAGAAGAAGCGGCACAATAAAGCTTGACGGAAAGACCATAAAGAACAGGAATGCAAAGGAATCCATAAAGAACGGATTTGCACTTCTTACCGAGGAACGCCGCGCAACCGGTATCTTCGGAATATTGAATATTCGTGAAAACACTACTATATCAAGCCTTAAAAACTATAGAGTCGGGCCTTTTCTGAGCAAGAAAAAGATGAAAGAGGCAACCGACTGGTGTATAAATTCAATGCGTGTAAAGACCCCGAATCAGGAGACCAAGATACGTTCTCTTTCGGGAGGAAACCAGCAGAAGGTAATTCTCGGACGCTGGCTTCTCACAGAGCCTACGGTGCTGCTGCTTGATGAGCCGACGCGCGGCATAGACGTCGGAGCAAAGTACGAAATATATCAGCTTATAATCGACCTTGCAAATAAAGGAAAGACGGTAATCATGGTGTCGTCCGAAATGCCTGAACTTCTCGGCGTGTGTGACAGAATACTCGTAATGTCCGGCGGCAGACTTTCGGGAGAGGTTGACGCAAAGACCGCGACCCAGGAACAGATAATGGCGCTTGCCGCAAAATACGCTTAAACAATGCGCGTATAAAAACAATAGAATCGGGGGAAAAATAAATGTCAGAAATTCAGGTAAAAAACACGCGCGGAATAAGCGCAAAAATCAGCGAATTCAAGTCGCTTCCAAAGGAAGATAAGCGCAGAAGAATAAGCGATCTGCTTTTCAATAACGCAATGTACATCATAATTTTTGCGGCAATAATTTTCATAGCCGTAAAAGTGCCGGCGTTCCTTTCGGTTTCGTCGATAGTCAATATAATCTCGCTCACGGCGGCAAAGCTTCCGATAGCTCTCGGTATAGGCGGCGCGATAGTGCTTACCGGTACCGATATATCCGCAGGCCGTGCAGTCGGACTTACGGCTTGTATCGCGGCATCTCTTTTGCAGATAGCGTCGTACCCCACAAAGATGTTCCCGAATCTCGGCGTTATGCCTTTGTGGCTGGTATTTATCATAGTAATCGCAGTAGGTGCTGTCATAGGATTTGTAAACGGATTTTTCGTTGCAAAATTTAAGCTCCATCCCTTTATCGTAACCCTTTCCACACAGCTTATCACCTTCGGTATCATTCTTATGTACCTCATGATAGGCACAAATAACGGTCAGACACTTTCCGGACTCGATTCGTCCTATACAGACTTTATCAAGGGCACGCTTTTCAAGATAGGCAACGTTGCCGTACCGAAGTACGTGCTTTACGCCGTAATACTCACAGCGGTTATGTGGGTGATCTGGAATAAGACAAAGTTCGGCAAGAATATGTTCGCGGTAGGTTCCAATGAAGAGGCTGCAAACGTATCCGGAGTAAATGTTTTCTGGACGATAGTAACGGTGTTCGTGCTTGCCGGCGTAATGTACGGTATAACAGGCTTTATCGAAGGCGCAAGAATCGCGTCCTGCTCGGCAAATACCGGTCTTAACTACGAAAGCGACGCTATCGCGGCGTGCGTAATCGGCGGCGTATCGTTTGTCGGCGGTACAGGTAAGATAAGCGGTATAGTAATAGGCGTACTTCTTCTTCAGATCATTTTCGCAGGTCTTAACTTCCTTTCGGTAGACGCAAATATGCTCTACATAATCAAGGGTCTTATAATCCTCATCGCGTGCGCAATAGATATGCGCAAGTACCTTGCACGCAAGTAATTTCAAATAAAAGACGGGAGTCGGACGGTATGGATAACGGAAGAGAAAACACGGGAACGGTAAATTCGGGAGAGAACAGCCCGGTAAAACCGAAAAATAACGGCGGTCTGTATTCAAAAGTAAAAATGTCGGTAAGGACGGCGAATATACTTATCGCGGCGCTTATCGCAATCCTCGTAGTCGTGACGCTGTTTCTCGTGTCGCATAACGGATTTACCGTAAAATTCGATACCGACGGCGGCTCGTATGTTCAGAGCGTAAAGGCTTATCATTCGGAGCTTGTTGCAAAACCCGAAGAACCTGTCAAAGAGGGATATACCTTTGACGGCTGGTATACAGACAGGGACTGCACAAACGAGTGGGATATGGATTCCGATACCGTAACCCAGAGCATGACGCTTTACGCGGGCTGGATAAAGAATAACTGAATATTAAAGCGGTTTCGTTTCGTGCGGACCGCTTTTTTGTGCATTTTGTTTACAAACTGTTGCCACGGAGTTATTAAAAGTGCGACATATTGACGTTATAATTAATGTAAACATAAAATTTCCGGAGGTGCCGGCTTTGAAGTATACGGTTCTTGTGGTAGAAGATGAAATAAATCAGAGACGCGCTCTTATAGAGAGAGTAGAGTGGGAGAAGGCAGGCTTTGAAGTAATAGGACAAGCCGAAAACGGAGCCGAAGCTCTCGATAAAGTCGAACAGCTTGAACCCGATCTTATATTTACCGATATAAAAATGCCGCTTATTTCGGGACTTGAACTTGCCGCAAAAGTAAGAGAACTCCGTCCGGCAACCCAGATAGTTATTTTAAGCGGATATGACAGTTTTGAATATGCAAGAACCGCGATAAATTATAATATTATAAGCTATCTGCTCAAACCCATTTCGTCCTCGGAACTTTCGGAGCAGCTTTTCGATATTCACAGACGTATGGAGGAAAGACTCGGCGGCATTTCGGGTAAGACCGCGCAGACGGATTCCGAACGCTTGAACAGACTTACCGTCATAGAATTTTTGCAGCCGCTTATGTTCGGCGGCTCGGAGCAGCAGTCTGGCGATGATGAAAAACTGAAAGCTGCCGCTGCGCAACTCGGAATAACCGACGAAAATAAACGCAATAAATTCTGCGTTCTTGTTTCAAAGTTCAAGAAGGACGGTAAAAACTCTGTAAGCGACGAACACGCCGTGTTTGTTGACAAAATTCTCGGACGGTATCTGAAAAAGGCGGTTACTTTCATAACATACGGCAGAGCAGTTACGCTTGCCGTCTTTGAGGAAACGGATATACCGCAGAATGTTCTGGAACTTGCGCTGCTCGAACTTGTGCAGACGTCAAAGCGCGTAATGGACGAAGAATGTACCGTCGGAATAAGCCGTCAGTTCTATGAGCTTTCGCACTGTCCGACAGCTTACTTTGAAGCGGTTACGGCAAGGCGGTATACCTCGGACGGCGTAGGTCATATAAGATACATCGAAGATAAAGAGCGCGACGGAGAGGTTGAATTTGAGTACGTTGAGAAATCTGTGCTCAAAATAGAACAGCTGCTAAAGGTCGGAAACGCGGACGAACTCGGAGAGTTTATAAACGATATGTATGAAAATAATACGCCCGAGAACGCCAATCTGCTTGTGGTGCAGATAATAGCGACGGTTTGCAGAGTAGTGAGCAACGCGTCGGATAAGTCGGAGCTTTCGGGACTTGTCGCAAAAAATCCCATTTTTTCTCGTATAACCTCGTACAGCAGTCAGAGCGGAATGAGAGATGAGCTTACGGAGTTCTGCCGCGACGCAAAAAAGATAATAGAACAGTCGCAGAAACGCGATTCGCAGGTGCTTTGCGACAGAGTCGTGCAGATAATAGACGAGCGTTTTCCCGATGAAGAACTGTCGCTTACCGGAGTAAGCGCCGAGCTTGCCGTAAGCCCCAATTATCTAAGCGCGCTCATAAAAAAGGAAAAGAAGAAGAATTTCATAACGCTGCTTACCGAAAAACGCATGAAAGCGGCATACGATATGCTTGTGTGTTCGT
>ERZ857745.811-NODE-811-length-42932-cov-4.107890_pt1 | contig 42932 bp, 38 predicted proteins | sample MGYA00519699_ERZ857745 | MGnify/ENA primary metagenome ERZ857745 (study PRJEB31778, sample SAMEA3449357) | human gut metagenome | biome: human gut; feature: human-associated habitat; material: faeces | place: United Kingdom | collected 2010/2012 ... | reverse complement strand
CTTATACGCCTGTGGACATTGTGTAAGACATTGAGTTGCGTAACACCGCAGCCAACGCAGTAGTGGTTGAAGCAGGAAGCTCCGACTTCTATAAGTCGGAGTAGTTCACCAGCCAAAAATATTAAAAACCCTCTGTTCTAACACGCCTTATTATGATAAAATCTCCTCTGTAGATAATTTAGGAGAAACAAAATGACAAACAATATAAACGACAGAAGAATATTCGGTATAATTTCACACCCCGATGCAGGTAAGACAACGCTTACAGAGAAGCTGCTGCTGCACGGCGGCGCAATCAGAGAAGCCGGAACCGTAAAGGCAAGACGTAATTCCAAATTTGCAACTTCAGACTGGATGGAAATCGAAAAGCAGCGTGGTATCTCTGTTACCTCCTCTGTAATGCAGTTCACCTATGCGGGCAAAATAATATCAATAATGGATACGCCCGGCCACAACGACTTCGGCGAGGACACCTACAGAATACTTACTTCTGTAGACAGCGCCGTAATGGTAATTGACGGAGCAAAAGGTATAGAGGCTCAGACAAAAAAACTGTTCAGAGTATGCTCTATGAGAGGTATACCTGTATTCACATTTATGAACAAATTTGACAGAGAAGCAAGAGATCCTCTGGATCTGATGCAGGAGCTTGAGGACGTGCTGGGGCTTCCCTCAACAGCGGTAACATGGCCTATAGGTTCAGGTCTTAACTTTGAGGGAATATATGATATACTCAGCAACTCCGTATATCTTTACAAACAGAACAGGGAAATTCAGCTTGGTGAAGACGGTGTATTCGGAAGTGAACTCGAAGGAGAAATAGCAGGCTATAATCTTGATACTCTCAGAGATGAGATAGAACTGGTATCAGGCGCGGGAAATGAATTTGACCGCAAACTCGTTGAAGCCGGTAAGCTCTCACCTGTGTTTTTCGGCTCAGCCCTTGCAGACTTCGGTACAATACCGTTCTTAAATCATTTCCTTGATATGTCCCCTGCTCCGGGCGCAAGAAAAACAACAGACGATGAAGTGAAACCGGATGATCCGTTTTTCAGCGGCTTCATATTCAAGATACAGGCAAACATGAATCCTGCCCACAGGGACAGACTTGCATTCCTGCGTATATGTTCAGGCAAATTTGAACGCGGCATGACAGTCAGACTCTCAAGAACAGGCAAAGAAATTAAACTTTCCCAGTCAACCCAGCTGTTTGCAAACGAGCGTGAAACAGTAGACGAGGCCTATGCGGGAGATATTATAGGTATATATGACACAGGCAATTATCAGGTCGGCGACACCCTGACAACCACTAAGGAACCGCTGTTCTTTGAACCTCTGCCTACATTCCCTCCCGAGCTGTTTGCCATGGTAATGCCAAAGGACACAATGAAAGCAAAGCACTTCACCAAGGGTGTTGACCAGCTGGCTCAGGAAGGCGCAGTACAGGTCTACAGAACAGAATACAACGAAGTAATATTAGGCGCTGTAGGTCAGCTTCAGTTTGAAGTATTTGAATACAGACTCAAAAACGAATACAATTCAGAGGTTCGTATGGACTCCCTTGACTTCTCGGTTGCAAGATGGCTGATTACAGATGATTTGGCCTCTGTAAAGAACACACTGGATTCAAGAACCAAGCTGGTATTTGACCACAAGGAAAGACCACTTATCCTCTTCAGCAACCAGTTCACTTTAGACTACTATATGCAGAAACACCCTGATATAAAACTGGTCGAAGCACTTGAAATAAACAAAAAACTATAGCAGATAGACAGAGCATATCACAAAACGGTATGCTCTCTTTTATTCCTTATTACTGATTTTCCATATCGCTGATGGGAACAGGTCTGTCCAGTTCTTTATTAACCTCAAGCCATTCACCTGCCACAGTTTTAATATTATCAACAGCCTCTTCTTCAGTACTCCCGTCTGCCATACAACCTGCAAGAGCAGGAATTTCTGCAATATAGCAATTATCATCTTCGCTTAAATGATAGCAAAAAGAAATAAGCATCCTACAACCGCCTAAAGTTTAGGATACTTATTTAAAAAACCTATACTGAGGGCAAATCGGATATTGTGTCCGATTTACTTCCTAAGTAGATTATACAACGGGGCACCTGATTTATCAAGCGCCCTTTTGCTTTTAATTTACTGTGTTTCCTTCATTATTCGGGTATATTCCCTATTTCAGATAATACTTAACAGACCATTCCATTAACTCTCTCTGTTCTCCCTTAGGATCATTTACCATCTTCATACTGCAGTCATCCCCTATAACCATAGTTGCTCTGTCCGGCAGTGTATATTTATCCCACACTGCGTTATCATTGCCCGGATCACCTGTTCTTGCAAAATTGGTCCACGAAGTACACATATCATCAGCAAGCTTCTTGTCCACTGTGCCTGAGAATATGGTTTCATCAGTATTATGGAATACATATGCGAGTTCTGAGGCATGGCAGGCGCCTATGAAATCAAAATTGTCGGATTTTTTGCAGAAATAATACATATATGCAGTTCCGCCACCCTCGTTCTGCGCTTCTGCCACTGCTATAGAAGGCATTCTGAATCCTGTTTCATTACCTATCTCAGTGTATTTCCATACAGTCTCATCTGCATCAACAATATCAAGGAATTTCTTGAGCTTTGATTTTTCTCCGGATGTCGCCGCTGCCATAGCGCTGTCGTATTTCTCCTGAGCAACATATTCCTCATACATTGCCATATTTTCGGCAATACCGTCATCATCCATTTCGGACATTTCAACATCGCCCATTTCATTCACCCAGTATCTCCACTCATCTGAGTTTGTACCTATCATCATAATAACATCTTTTGCAGCTCCGTCTTTGAGCGCCTGATACGGATCTTCAGGTATGATGCTGCCTTCTCCTCTAAGCGGCATATTGTAGAGGTCATTAAGACAGTTGCCCTCTTCATCAGGTGCGGTATATATTTCAATCAGCTCATCCTCAGGAATTGCCATAAGATCGTCCATATTCTTTGCACCGGTCTTATCCATCAGCGCCTGTGTGAGTCCCCCGTCATCAAAATCCTCTTTAGTATATGTAAGATTAAGTGAACCGCTCTGCGCTATAGCTTTGGCAAACAGACCGTCGGCCTCATCCACCGCGCAAAGAATCGATACGAATGCTCCGCCTGCAGACTCTCCGAAAATTGTTACATTGTCCGGATCACCGCCAAATGCTTCTATGTTCTGCTGCACCCATTTAAGACTCTGTATCAGATCGAGTACACTGAGATATCCGCTGTCAGGAAAGTCCTCGCCGCCCTCAACATCACTGAAATCCATAAGGCCCATCATTCCTACTCTGTAGTTGGTGGTAACCACTACCACATCTTCGTTTTCTTCCACTATATATTTGCTGTCGTACAGATTGTCGGCAGTACCGCCCCACGCAAATCCGCCTCCATGAATATAGAACATTACCGGTTTGTTTTTGGTCTCAAGATCCTTGGTCCATACATTAAGAGTCAGGCAGTCCTCTCCTGTTTCATTGTATGAGCCGCCCTCTGAATGCCATTCGTACTGTATTGATGATTTACCGAATTTATCTGCGGTAAAGTCTTCATCGCTCTCCTCTGCCGGCTCGGGAGCCTTCCATCTGAGATCTCCCACAGGCGCCTTGGCATACGGTATGCCTTTGAATGACATTACACCGTTGTCCTCTACCACCCCTGTAAAGTTACCGTTATGGCAGTCTGCTGTAGTATTTTCACTCTGGCCGCAGCCTGTAAATACAAGTACTATGCAGAGTACTGTTAAAGATATAAATACTGATAATTTTTTCATTGAAAATTCCTCCTTTTCTGAATATTAACCTGCGGTCATTTTAATAGAAAAAGAGGATTTTTGTAATTACCCATATGGGTAGTTTTTTGTTTCTGTCGTTATTCAGGTTATTTTACCGGAGGTTTTGAGTTGACAAGATGTATCAGTTCCATTCTGTTTGATACTCCCATTTTTTCGTATATACTCTGTATATGCTTCTTGACTGTATTCCTTGAAATGTAAAGTTTCTCAGCTATTTCGGGATTGCTGCAGCCCTCATACATCAGCTTCATTACTTCGCACTCTCTGACGGTAAGCCTGTGTTTTTCTGCTGCAATATCCAGACTGCCTGCAGGATCTTCTTCTGTCTGCACAAAATAAAGCGGACTGAAGTCCTCTCTGAAAACAAACAGAAACACCATAAGCGCAATAATGAGCATCACAGGACCTGTCGGATCAAATATCTCAAGCATCCATACGGATTTGCCGAATCTGCCAAAATAAAGTCCTGCGTCAACTATAATCTGATTGATATCCCACATAACAAGAAGCGCCGAAACCACAGCTGTAAATTTTTTCTGGCATGCCTCCGCATTATCCCTGATGAAAGCTATGGTATACCAGATTATAGCGACAGAAGTTGCAAAAACTGCCGCCGCCTCAAAGCAGGAATAAAAATTTCTCGCCGCTGTATTCTCTATGTAATAATAAGAATCCATATATCCTGCTGTAACAACTGCGCCTGCAAGTGAGCGAACAGTACCTATGATTACGGCCACTCTGAATATATGTCCTTTGGTTTCTTTGAATCTGCCTATAACTGTAAGCCAGAAACAGAAAACAAAACTGCACAGAATATAGTCTGCAATCCTCCATGTCACAGGTATCTCATATATTTCCTGTACATTCTCTCTGCAGTAAAAGAAAAAATACAGAACTGATATCAGCAGAATACTGACTGAAAAATTCCTGACGCTTTTAAACCGTTCAGTTGTTTCCACTCTGTTCTTCATTACAACAAGAACAATCAGAGCTATCCCTATAAGCGCCAGAAAAACTGCAAAGATATATCCTAAAAATACAAAACTCACATACATAAAGTTTCTCCTTTGTTTCCTGTATTTTTATTGTAACAGATATACTCCGCATTAAAAAGCAGATTCTGTTTTTTTCTCTTTACTGTTTCAAATTCTCCTAAACTCCTCGAATACAACCAGCCAGCCCGTCAAAAGAAAACTTATACTGTGTCCGGTATATCCTGATCGGCCATCAGATATTACTCTGCATCTATACTGCGCAGCAGGTTAACCATTTCAATAGCGCCCAGCGCGCAGTCGTATCCTTTGTTTCCTGCCTTTGTGCCGGCTCTCTCTATTGCCTGCTCAATATTATCCGTTGTAACAACTCCGAACATAACAGGGACACCGGTTTCAAGTGAAATTGCAGCGATACCTTTTGATACCTCGTTGCATACATAATCATAATGACTTGTTGCACCGCGTATCACTGCGCCAAGACAGATTACGGCATCGTAATTTCCGCTTTTGGCCATTTTGGAAGCGATAAGCGGAATCTCAAAAGCTCCCGGCACCCATGCAATATGAATATTATCTTCATTGACATTATGTCTTACAAGACCGTCCATAGCCCCGCTGATCAGCTTAGAAGTAATAAATTCATTAAAACGTGCAGCAACAATTCCTACTCTGATATCCTTTGAAACAAGATTTCCTTCAAATGTTTTCATAATATATATCCTCATCTTTCTTTTTAATATTTTAAAATATGGCCCATTCTCTTTTGTTTGGTCTTGAGATAGAACAAATCATGCGGCGTGGCATCCATCTGGATCGGAACACGCTGCAGAATCTCCAGTCCAAACTCTGACAGCTGATAGACTTTGTCCGGATTGTTTGTAAGCAGTCGCATGCTTTTGACTCCAAGCTCTCTCAGAATCTGCGCGCCTATATAGTACTCTCTTTCGTCACCATGAAATCCCAGAGCAATATTAGCTTCCAGCGTATCCATTCCCTGCTCCTGAAGCTCATAAGCCTTCAGTTTGTTTATAAGGCCTATGCCTCTGCCCTCCTGACGCATATAAAGGAGTATGCCCCTGCCCTCCTTCTCAATCTGCGTAAGCGCTGCAGCCAGCTGCTGTCCGCAGTCACAGCGGAGAGATCCGAAAGTGTCACCTGTCAGACACTCGGAATGAACACGACACAGAATATCCTCACCATCGCCTATGTCACCTTTAACAAGTGCAATATGATGTTCGCCGTTAACAAGACTGACAAATCCGTATGCCTTGAAATCTCCGTATTTTGTAGGCATATTCACCTCTGTGGCGCGTTCAACAAGTTTGTCGTGACATTTCCTGTATTCCTGAAGATCATGAATAGTAATAAACTTTATATCAAAACGCTCCGCAAGTTCTGAAAGTTCAGTGGTACGCATCATTGTGCCGTCCTCTCTCATAATCTCACAGCAAAGTCCACATTCCTTGAGGCCTGCAAGCCTGCACAGATCCACAGTCGCCTCAGTATGACCGTCACGTTCCAGAACGCCGTTTTTCTTTGCAAGAAGCGGAAACATATGCCCCGGCCTGCGAAAATCCTCTGCGGCAGCATCATCCGAAACACATGCCAGCGCAGTAACCGAACGTTCTGCTGCCGATATTCCTGTCGATGTCGATACATGATCTATGGATACGGTAAATGCGGTTTCATGGTTATCGGTATTCTGCTGCACCATCTGAGGAAATTTCAGTTTTTTTACAAACTCATCAGACATAGGCATACAGATCAGACCTTTACCGTATGTTGCCATAAAATTAATATTCTCTGTAGTGGCAAACTCTGCCGCGCATATAAAATCACCTTCATTTTCTCTGTCAGGATCATCAGTTACCATAATAATCTTTCCCTGTCTTAAATCCTCAAGAGCTTCTTCAATAGTATTAAAATTTGTCACCTGTATACCTCCTAAAATCCATAATAAGATAACATTTCCTTTGTCAGCTTACTTTTTTTCTCCTCCTGCACAGCAGGCTGCATCAGTTTCTCCACATATCTTCCGATTATATCGGTTTCAATATTCACCATATCGCCTTTTTTTCGCAGGCAGAGATTTGTATATTTAACTGTATGGGGAATTGCAGATACCGAAAAACCCGTACTGCTTACCTTTGCTACAGTAAGACTTATTCCGTCTATTGTAACCGAGCCCTTTTCTACGATATAGCGCATAACCTCTGCGGCAGCGCTGACAGTATACCAGACTGCATTGTCATCACGCCTGATATCCGTAATACTGCCCGTACCGTCAACATGTCCCGAAACTATATGACCTCCAAATCGCCCGTCTGCCCTCATGGCGCGTTCAAGATTTACTGTACTTCCGACCGAAAGTCCCGCAAAAGCGGAGCGATTAAGCGTTTCGTGCATAACATCGGCGCAAAAGCTTTCTCCAAGAAGTTTTGTAACTGTAAGGCAGATCCCGTTTACAGCTATACTGTCTCCTGTTTCAGTACCCTCCAGAACTGTTTTGGCTCTGATATTCAGTACTGCGGAATGCTCTCCCCTGTCAATACGGCTTATGACTCCCGTTTCTTCAACTATTCCCGTAAACATCATATATCACCTCGCTTTCTATAAGGAGATCTTCTCCCAGTTTTTCAAAACTGCTGTTCTCAAGTATAAACGAATCGGCAGGATCAGCCACTCCCTTGCCCTCGACAGGCGTAAGAGCTGTCTTTCCTCCCAGTATTTTCGGCGCAACATATGCCTGCACCTTTTTTACAATTCCGCTCTTCAGGGCAGCCCAGTTAAGTGTGCCGCCGCCCTCAAGCAGAATACTGTCGATCTGCAGCTTTCCCAGTTTTTCCATAAGCTGCTTCAAATCCACATGACCGTTTTTTTTGTCGGTGTGCAGAATCCGGCAGCCTTTCTTCACATATATCTCACACCTGTCTGCATCTTCACAGCAGGTTGCAATTATTGTCGGCACCTCTCCGGCAGTAGCAACAACCTGCGCTTCAGGCGGTATGCGAAGATTTGTGTCACAGATTATACGAACGGGATTCTGCAGTCCGTCAATTCTGCAGGTAAGCTGCGGATCGTCTGCCAGTACAGTTCCTGCGCCGACCATAATTCCGCTGAATCTATGACGCTGTCTGTGCACATGTTCTCTTGCGCTGCTGCCTGTGATCCATTTCGATGCGCCTGTATAACATGCGATTTTTCCGTCCATAGTCATGGCATATTTCATAACGACAAACGGAAGCTCTGTTCTGATATAGTGGAGAAACACTTCGTTAAGCCTGTCGCATTCATCTTTTAGTACATTCTCTGTTACCTCAATACCTTTAGATCGCAGCAGCTTAATTCCTTTGCCGGCAATCAGGGGATTGGGATCGGATGATCCGACAACTACTCTGCTTATTCCCGCTTCAATAATTGCATCTGTACAAGGCGGCTGTTTCCCGTAGTGACAGCACGGCTCTAAATTCACATACATAACTGCGCCCTCGGGATTTTCGCTACAGGCTGCAAGAGCATTTCGCTCCGCATGCGGTTCTCCGTATTTTTCATGCCATCCGCTGCCTATAATTTTTCCTTCTTTAACAATCACCGCCCCCACCATCGGATTAGGTGATGTAAAACCACAGCCGTTTCGGGCAAGCTGTAATGCTTTGCGCATATAATCAGTGTCTTTGTTCATAATCCAAACATCCTCCTGAAAAATTAAAAACCCCGAACAAATCGTTCAGGGCAAAACAAAAAAGCATGCGAAGTAATATACAGAAACAAAAAACTCCGGAATGTACAAACATCCCAGAGCAGTTCTCATTAACCACAGAATAATGTAAAGATACTGTGTCTAATCTTCTTTCATCCAGACTGTACTGTCGGCTTCGGAATTGCACCGAATCATGCCTTTCGGCTCGTGGGCTGTACCACCGGTAGGGAATTGCACCCTGCCCTGAAGATTTATTATTTGATTTTAACTGGATTTTAACACTTATTTCTATAGATTTCAAGCACAATATTAAAATCGGAATAAGTTGCAATTATCAGAAATTTTTGTAATATTCAGGTTCAAACTCGGATATTTTTTGCATACAAAAGCAATATAGTACGGAGTAATCTATCCTGAAATCAACTTGTTTCCTGTATATTTATATATGTTTCTCACCGGATGCGACATATCATCTGATCTGTCTAAAAATTGTATCTTTTTATAAAATCCTTGTTTTTCAACGGTTACACAGTCTCTGTTCACATCGGTTTCACAATGCGGAACAGTTTTTCCACATAATAAAACCGCCGGTATTGACCGATTTAATTTTCAGACTTATTATAAACATAAAGAACAAGATAATATGTTTTTAAGGACTGAAACCAGTAAAAAAAGGAGGAAACAAAAATGTTAAACGTTAAAACAGGAAACAGTATCAATCCTAACGCTGCAGCTGCCGGCAAAGAAGCAGCAGCAATGGTAAAAGAAAACCTTACTGATATGAAAATGGCATTTGTCTACAGCGGAGTCCAGTATGATCAAAAAGAACTTCTGGCTTCTATAGCTTCCGAACTTCCGGGAGTTCCTCTTATAGGAAACACATCATTTACAGGTGTTATAACTCCTGACGGCTATATCTCAGCTGATGACGGATTTACAGGTATTATGGCGTTATCTGATGCAGACCTGACCGTAGGCGTGGCAGGCATGCCAAAGGAAGGCACTGCAAGACAGACAGGTCACAAGGTTGCCGAAAAGGCTCTCAAGGCCGCAGGAAGAACCGACGCTCCCGCATACTTCTATATGGCTGCACCGTCAGGTGAAGAAGAATACTACCTCAAAGGAATTACCGAAGTAATCGGCCGTGTGCCTTTCTTCGGAGGCAGCGCGGCAGACAATACAATCACCGGTGAATGGCTGCTTTATACTGATGAAATGGTTACGGCAGACGGTGTTGCAGTTGCGTTCTTCTACACTGACAAGCCTTTTGCAAACAAATTTACAGGCGCATACAACGAAACAGACAAAGCAGGAATCATAACAAAACTTGACGGTGACAGAACTCTGGTTGAAATCAACGGCAAACCTGCGCTTACACAGTACTGTGAATGGACAGGCGCATCCGCTGAAGATGTGGCGGGCGGAAATCTTCTGTCTTATGCAATATGCCACCCTCTTGCAGTCAAAGACCGCCTCGGAGATCTGGCCGCAATCAGACACCCTATGAACGGCAATGATGACGGTTCAATGGCAATCGGAAACAATATGGCAACAGGAACTGCAGTTGTTCTCATGGAGGCAACAGTTGACGAACTTATTGCATCGGTCGGCAAAACTCTTGAAGAACTCAAAGCAAAAATCAACGGACCTGTTGCAGGACTTCACCTTGTACACTGCGGCGGCAGAAGAGCCGGCATTGATGCAAGAATTGAAGAGGTTTACGAACAGGTTAAGAAAACAATCGGTGATATACCATTTATTATGGAATTTACTTTTGGCGAATACGGATATGAAGATGACGGAAACAATACATGTGGAGGCCTGATGCTTTCGTTCACAGCTTTCGGGAAATAACTTGCAGAGATAAAATCGGGATTTTCTAACAGATAATAAGATAACGAAAGGAGTAACAACCATGAAGATGATTATAAACGGCAAAAAAACCGACAGTGTAAGCGGCGCTGTATTTGATGTTATTGCGCCTGCTACAGGCAAAGTAATTGACAGCGTTCCAAAGGCTACTGCAGAAGATGTCGAAAACGCCATCACAGCAGCGGTAGAGGGACAGAAAATATGGGCAAAAGTTCCTGTTTCACAGAGAGCTGAAGTACTTTACAGATTTCTTCATATCGTTGACATGAACAAGGAATCACTGGCGCAGACATTATCTGCCGAAAACGGCAAACCTATAACCGAAGCCAGAGCCGAAATCGGCAATATCAAAATCGGCTTCTCAGGATTTATTGAACATGCAAAACACTATTATGGCGCTGTAATCCCTCCGGGAACAGAACCTGGACAGGATAAGCATATGCAGATTGTAACAAGAGAGCCTATAGGCGTTATTGCCTGCATCATACCTTTTAACTTCCCTTGCGATCTGTATGACCAGAAGGTTGCACCTGCTCTGATGATGGGAAATGCAGCTCTCGTACTGCCGTCCTCAGACAATCCTCTGACACTTATGAAACTTACAGAAATGCTGGTTGAAGCAGGCGTGCCTGACGGAGTAATCCAGTGTGTAACAGCGCCGGGTGCAGTAAAGAGCACTGCAGTAGCAGATCCGAGAGTACATCTTGTAACTCTTACCGGCAGTACGGAAGTAGGTATTGATACAGCTAAGATCGCTGCAGGAAACCTGACTCATACAGCTCTTGAGCTTGGCGGAAACGATGCGTTCATCGTTTTAGATGACGGTGATGTGGATCTTGCGGTTGAGGAAATGATCTGGGGCAGAATGTACAATACAGGTCAGGTATGCTGCGCAAGCAAGAGATTCCTCATCCATAATTCATTAAAAGATGAGTTTACAAAAAAAGCAATTAAGAGAATCAAAGAGCTCAAATACGGCGATCCTTCCGAGGAAGATACTCAGATTGCCTGCCTGATAAGCGAAAAAGCTGCAATCAAGGTTGAAAAAGAAGTAAATCTTACTGTACAGCAGGGAGGTAAGATAGTACTGGGAGGTAAGAGAAACGGCGCTTTCTATGATCCTACCGTTATCGTTGACGTACCTAAAACCGCAGATGTTGCAAAAGACATGGAAATCTTCGGACCTGTAGTACCTGTTATAGGCTTTGATACAGATGAGGAGGCAATTGAAATTGCCAACAGTTCCAAATTCGGACTTTCAAGCTGTGTATTCTCAAGAGATCAGAAGCGTGCGTTCAAGGTTGCTTCTGCAATGGAGGCAGGCGGCGCTGTCATCAACGGAGCAAGCTTCTTCAGATCATTTGAAATGCCGTTTGGCGGCTGGAAGCACAGCGGCATAGGTACAGAAGGTGTAATGGCAACCTTCAATGAAATGACAAGAGTTAAAAATATCGTCCTTAAAAACATCGTTGACTAGATTTATTGAATCACGCACAGAACCGGAGCATACGCTCCGGTTTTGTGCTTATTCCACATATCCAAGGGCTTTTGACAATTCAAAGGCTTTTTTTACCAGATAGTCAGCCACTTCATTTATCCTGTCATCTGTCAGCACATGCTTCTCGCCGCTGGCAGAGATGGCAGCCACAATATCCCCCTTGTAGTCATATACGGGAGCACCTATACATCTCTGCCCCGTTTCGTATTCTTCATCTTCCATAGCCCACCCCTGTTTCCTTACTTTTGCAAGCTCCGTGCGAAGCTGCTCCATATCGGATATCGTATTCGGTGTGAATTTAATAAAGCTGCAGTCCTTCATTATATTCTCAAGTTCACTGTTTGAGTAATTTGCAAGTATGCATTTGCCAAGTGACGAGCAGTATGCATTTACTCTGGTTCTTTTGATTGAATAAAGTCTTGAAGCGGACGGAGCAGTTATTTTATCTGCATAGACCACCTGATCTCCGTCCAGTACTCCCAGATATGAAGCCAGTCCCAGATGGGTGTTTATCTCTGCAATATACGGCCTTGCCTCAGTGAGAAGCTCCAAATTGTTGATATAGTAGCCGGTAGTTTTTATGAGCCTGTAACCTATTCGGTAGTTTCCCTCTCTGTTTTTTTCGAGGTAGCCTCTGTTCACCAGCGTCATTATAATGCGGTATGCGGTACTCTTGTGAAGTCCGACAGAGTCGGATATATCCGTAAGGCTTCTGCCTTCTTCTTTAACTGCCACAGCTTCAATTATATCAATCGCTCTGTCTATTGACTGTACACTTTTGTCATCTGCCATATGTTTTTCTCCTCGCATAATATTATATCAATAAAAGTTCTGCTCTGCATCTGTTTTCTCTGTTATACCCGACATACGACCGGATTTTTTATTATTATATCAGAAAAAAACAGAAAATAAATAAAATTCGCAACAAATAAGGTTTCTTAACGAAGATTTTATATCTTTTCCTGTATTATATGTCTAAGAAGCTGATTTGAAGGCTTTATGCTCAGTTTCAGTTTCTTCGGAATTCACCTTTATCAAAGGAGGTAAAACAATGCTCCTGAAAAAATCAATGCTTCTGCTGACAGTAATTATAATGACTATGTGTATTTCCGCATGCTCGGCTGCAGATAATTCAGAGGAATGCAGCTGCAAGGATAATATGTGCATGCAAAACGGTATTTGTATGAAAGACTGTAAATGCCCTGATATGAAAAACGGCATGTGCCCCGATGACTGCATGTGTATGACGGATATGATAGACGAGGATAAGAAAAAAGATAGTCTGATACCTGAAATACCGGAAAGACGCTGCATCCGATGCAAACGTTGATATGAGCTGATATTCCGTATCGGAATAAGTCCATATAAAACGGAAAGGATATTGCTTATGAAGAAATCACTGATACCATCGCTCCCTCTTGCCGTTATACTTATTGTAACATCTGTGCTGTTATTCTGCGGATGTTCCGGCGTTACAGGAGAAAAAAATATGAAAGACAGCAAAGCGAATACAGAGAAAATGGATTTTTCCGGTGAGCCTGAAAACGTGATTTATCTTGCGGGCGGCTGTTTCTGGGGTATAGAAAAACTTATGCGATCCATACCGGGAGTAACAGATACCGAAAGCGGCTATGCAAACGGAACCTGTGAAGAGGATGCAGACTATAACACAGTTTGTTCCGGCAAAACAGGTTTCAGGGAAACCGTACGTGTGGAATACGATTCAGAAAAAGTAAGCCTTGATGCACTGCTTCTGGCATATTTTTATGTAATCGATCCCACTGCCACCAATCGTCAGGGTAATGACAAAGGCCCCCAGTATCAGACCGGCATATACTACACTAATGAGAAAGCAAAAGAAACCGTAGAACGTATTGCCGCTGTTGAGAAAGGAAGAACTGAAGATTTTGCCGTAGAAACAGGGCCTCTGCTGAATTATTATCCCGCAGAAGAATATCATCAGGATTATCTTGAAAAGAATCCCGGCGGATACTGTCACATTCCTAATGCTGAAATAGAGCTGTTTTCAAAGCTGACAATAGATCCGGGAGATTACAGAAAGCCTGCGGCTGAAACGATACGCGACAGACTCACAAGCGAACAGTATCGGGTAACTCAGAAAAACGGTACGGAAAAGCCTTTTAGAAACAAGTTCTGGGATCAGTTTGAAAAGGGGATTTATGTTGATATAGTTACAGGTGAACCGCTTTTTTCCTCTACGGACAAATTTGAAAGCGGCTGCGGCTGGCCTGCTTTTTCGAAGCCTATCGAGGAGCCTGCAATAGTTGAAAAAGAAGACAGAAGTCATGGAATGCGGCGCATAGAAGTGCGAAGCAGAAGCGGAGATTCTCATCTCGGTCATGTTTTTACCGGAGATCCCGAATCTCCTAACGGAGTCCGCTACTGTATAAACAGCGCTTCTCTGAGATTTATTCCTTATGAAAAAATGAAAGCCGAAGGCTATGGGTATCTTCTGTATCTTTTTAAATAATTACAACGCAACTTTTCATTTATGACAGAGCCCTTTATTTTCATCATTTCCTCATATCAATCGGGCTCTGTCATATTTTTGTCTGCCAATGTATATCCAGCTCCATCATCACCGGGCAGTGATCCGAACCCATAATCTCTGTCATGATGCTAATATCCTTAATCCTGTCCTTTAGCCTGTCAGACACCAGAAAATAGTCTATACGCCACCCTGCATTATTTGCTCTGGCATTAAACCTGTAGGACCACCACGAATATACTCCGGTAACATCAGGATACATATATCTGAATACATCTGTAAAACCTGCCTCAAGAAGCTCTGTCAGCTTGCCTCTCTCCTCGTCTGAAAATCCCGCCTTGCCTCTGTTGGGCTTGGGGTTTTTTAAGTCTGTTTCCTGATGCGCCACATTGAGATCGCCGCAGTAGACAACAGGTTTACGGCTGTCAAGCTCTGTAAAGTATGCTCTCAGGTCATCTTCGAATCTCATGCGGTAATCTATCCTTGCAAGGCCGTCCTGAGCATTAGGCACATAGCAGTTCACCATAAAAAAGTTATCGTATTCCAGTGTGATTACCCTGCCCTCGTCTGTATGCTCGCCGTTTATTCCAAAGGTAACGGCGATAGGCTCTTTTTTGGTAAATATGGCTGTACCCGAATAGCCTTTTTTCTCTGCGCTATTGAAATAGCAGTGATAGCCCTCCGGCGCAAAATCCGCCTGATCCGGCTGCATTTTGGTCTCCTGTATGCAGAAGATGTCTGCGTCTATACTTTTAAAAAAATCTTCAAAGCCTTTTTTCAGTACAGCTCTGAAGCCGTTTACATTCCATGTTACAAATCTCATATGAAAGTTCTCCTTGTTCAGTTAATTTAATTTTAACAAATTAAAGCAAAAATAAAAAGACAATATTGCAAAAATTGCAGCATTATCTTTTTGTGATTATATCTAAAAGGAGTAGTTTTATTTTAAATAGTATTTTACAAATGGCTCCAATAGCTGTCGCTGTTCTCTTAGAGGATCATTCTCTGTTTTAAGTGAGCCGTCATTACCTATAATCATGGTTGCCCTTGTTTCAGTATCATACTGTTTCCATGTAATCTGGTCTGTATCCGGTTTTCCGCTTCTTGCAAACTCTACCCATATACTGCACATTGAGTCTGCAAGATTTTTATCCACAGTACCACTGTATACTTTTTCTTCCGGGTTATTAAATATATATGCAAGCTCGCTTGCGTGGCAGGCACCTATGAAGTCAAAGTTATCTGATTCCTTGCAGAAATAGTACATATATGTATCTCCTCCGGCAAGCTTATGATTATATGCAAGCGCTATGGAAGGCATTCTGAAAACCGTTTCATTTCCCAACTCCGTATATTTCCATATGTTATCCATATCGCCCAGACTTTCTAAAAAGCTGTTCAGATTTTTCTTTTCTTCCTCTGAGGCACATACATATGCATCATTATATTTCTCATCAGCTATGTATTTTTCATACAGCCTGATATCTTCTGCCATTTCTTCTTCTGATTTCTTAAAATGATCAGTATCAATCATAACTGTAGCCCAATAGCGCCATTCATCTTTATTGGTTCCGATTATAACGGGAATATCTTTTGATGCTCCGTTTCTTAATGCTTCATATGGGTTTTCATGTATAAATCCTCTGTCCCTAAGAGGCATTACACATATGTCATTAATGCTGAAACCCTCGTCATCAAAAGCCGTATATGCATCTGTTATTTCTTTTTCTGAAAGATCAAGCAGATCCTGCATATTCTCTGCACTGGTTTTTTCCATTAAAGCCTGAACAAGCCCGGCTCTGTCTGAGTCCTCCTGTGTATATGTAAGATTAAATGTACCGCTTTGTATCACAGCTTTATGAAAAAGCCCTTCCGCCGCCTTTACAACAAGGAGAATGGATGTCAAAGCTCCGCCTGCAGACTCGCCAAAAACCGTAATGTTATCCGGATTACCGCCAAAAGATCTGATGTTTTCTTTTACCCATTTGAGTCCCTGAATAATATCAAGCACTGCCAGGTGAGTGCTGTCACTGTAGCTTTCGCCTCCAGGTACCCTGCTGAAGTCGGCAAATCCCATAAGTCCTACTCTGTAATTGCAGGTTACAACCACTACGTCTTTATGTTTTTCGACTATATACTGTCCGTTATATAAAGGATCTGCAGTACCACCCCATGAAAACCCTCCGCCATGTATGTAAAACATTACAGGTTTGTCACTATCCTCAAGACTTCCGGTCCACACATTTAAAGTAAGGCAGTCCTCTCCTGTCTCATTTGATGATGCAGGTTCTGAAAAACATTCATATTGTATAGATGATTTGCCAAAGCTGCTTGCTCTGAAAACCCCACTGCCAGGTTCCATCGGCTCAGGCGCCCTCCATCTCAGTTTTCCCACAGGCGGCTTTGCATAAGGTATTCCCTTAAACGATATGACTCCGTTTTTTTCAATTACACCTTCATATATTCCATTGAAACACTTTGCTGATGTATTAACCTCTTTCATATTATTGCCTTTCTCCATATATTAAAACTCAAATACTTCAATCCGGACTCCGTCTTCTGTGAGAAATCCTTTTGATACTGTGATTTTATCGTTAAGCCAACTGTATTTTGGGCTTCCCGATGCAAATTTCACAGTTTCACTGAAATAGTAGTCAGTGTTATCGTAATCAGCTGTGTCATAAAACTCATCCAGTTCTTTTTCTGACATACACAAATAACCGTTTGTTTCAACAGCTATATATTCTTCATCATCGGTTTCCAATATAAATCTGTTATTCAGACGATTAAGTTTTTCACCGCTGAGAAAACCCCAGTCTCCTCCGAAATTACAAACCTGTCCTTTCAGTTTTTGACCCTCAAACCTGCCGCCTGTTACTGGAGTTACTTCCATAATTGCTCCGTTAACCTTTCCTATTGTAAAAGGTTCTCCCAATGTAACGCATATTGTTACAAGTTTTTTAAGTTCAATATTCTCCATACTATTATCGCTCCTCAATATATATTCTAATTTATAAGCTTACGAATACAATTACCCGTAAGCTTATATGTTTATCTCGTATAGACTGTATCGCCTTTAAATATAACTCTGTTGACCCTGATGTTCTCAATGTCCATAGTATCTACAGCTTCTATATCATTATCAAGTATTACAAAATCTGCTGATTTGCCTGCTTCTATACTCCCTGCCATATCTTCAAGGAACAGTTGATATGCGCCGTTTACCGTATAGGCCGCCAGCATCTGATCTAAAGTAGCGCAGTATTTCCGCGGGTTATCCGTTGGTCCCAGTATTTTATCTCTACAAGTCTGATAATCAAAATGTGCTTTAGGGACTTTTCTTGTAATGCCTATCTGGATATTTCCCATTGAATTATAAATCGTTTCTATCGGAAAATCTGTCGCTGCAGACACTCTTACACCTCTTCTTATAAGCTCTCCTACCGGATATACGCTTTGAGCACGATCATCACCCAGTAGCGGTGTTACATAGTTTTCGTGAAATTTATCAGGTGAAGCCCATTGCGCCTGCATTGATGCAATTACTTTATATTTTGCCATTCTGTCTATATCCGACTCGTCAATATTCATTATATGTGTAATGGTATTTCTGTATTTATTAAGCCCCAGTCCGTCAAGGTATTCAAAACAGTCGACAGCCTCTTTTGCTGCCCCGTCGCCGATGCAATGAATATGAATCTGGAAACCTGCTCCCGCTATTTTTTTAAAGGCCTCCTTCGCCTGTTCCGGGTACCATATATATGGTCCCAGATAGTCCTCCGGATATCCGTTCGCTTTCAGAATTTCAGGATTCAAAGGCTTATTCATAAGCGCTGTAAACTCTCCTCCGTCAAAGAAAAACTTAACAGTATCAATTCTGAACATATCTCCTACATTAAATTTTTCTTTTGCCGCAATCATTTCATCAAACTGTGAAATATCCTTAGTAGGATCTGCAAGAAACGCTCCTCTTACGCGCATTTTCAGTTCTCCGTTTTCTGCAAGTTCTTTGTATGCGCTGATTATATGAGGTGTGACAAAAGCGTCAAATACTGCTGTTATACCATTTTCAAGACCATATTTATTCTGATACTGCAGAATTCCCACTTTGTATTCCTCTACCGAAAAATCGGCCAGATCAAAAGACTCAGTTATCATTGAGCAGGCAGGAACATCTATAAATGTCCCCGACGGGTTGCCTTCTTTATCTTTTTCAACAATACAGCCCTGTCCCAGCGGTGTATCTTTTGTTATCCCTGACATCTCCATAGCCTTGCTGTTAATCCATATGAAGTGATGACAATATGATTTAAGCAGCACAGGCCTGTCAACGCTTACCCAGTCAAGTTCCTCGCAGGTAGGCATTGCCCCCATAGCGGTAAACGCTGCCGGATTCCAGCCTGTAGCCCTTATTACAGGCGCCTGCGGATTTTCATCAGCATATTTTTTTACCTTTTCGAGCAGCCGATGGATATATGAAACCCTGTTCTCTCCTTCTTCCGGCTCTATATAGTATATATTAATGCTGAACAGATCCTCAGCCACACTTGACACATGCAAATGTGAATCACACATTCCAGCAAGAACGGTATTACCCATCGCATCAATAACCTCTGTTTCCCCGGAAGCTGATTTAATGATGTCCTCAGTATTTCCTGCAGTTACAATTTTATTTTCCTTTATCGAAACTGCCTCATATTCAGTTTTTCTGCCCTCAAGATCAAATGATAATATTTTCCCGTTTTTAATTATTTTATCTACACTCATTGCAAAGTCCTCCGGTACTATAACACATCTTCAAATTCACTTGTATCAGGTTCCTGGCCGGTTTTGCGAAGTTCAATAGCGTTAATTATTGCTTCGTATTTTTTTCTGTTTAATCTGAACAGAGTAAACAGTAGCAGGCTTACTGCAACAAGTACTGCAGGAATTAAGGTTCCTATTGTCAGAATACCATGTATTGTTTCTCCGGTTTCTAAACCGTTTCCCGTATATCCGAACATAGTAAGAAGTATTCCTACAAACCAGGCTGCAAAAGCTCCTCCAAGTTTCTGAATAAACTGTGCAAGTGCAAGTATACCGCCCTCGTTTCTTCTTCCGGTCTTAAATTCAATTATCTCCGAGCAGTCATATACTGTAGAGTAGAACAATCCCCAGAAAGCACTTGTCGAAAAGGCTACTACAGCACCATAAGCAATCTGTGAGCCAAAGCTGTTAATTCCTGTTATATAGAATATAACTGCGCCGATTACAAATACTGCTGAAAATCCAAACAGTGTAGGCTTCTTTCCTATTTTATTTGCAACAAATACAGGTATAGGTGTGCATATTACTGCTATTACAGTATATATCAACCAGAATTTTGACTGCGCTGCCTCGTCAAGTCCTGCGCAGTATGTCATAATATATACGCCTACAGTACTGAATGTATTGTACCCGATTATCCATACAAGTCCATACCACATAAGTCTTCTGAAGGTTTTCTGCTTTAAAATAGGTATGTACTCTTTAAAAATTCCGCTTATTTTTATGCGTTCTGTTTCTGTATTTATGTGGCTCTCAGGTTCTTTGCCTTTAAGTTTTATAACGCTTATGCTGCAGCATATCACTGCAACTGCCGCAACTGCTGCCGCCGCAACAGTCCAGCTTCTTTCATATGATACTCCGCGAGCTGTGGCAAAAGCTATAACTGCCATTACTCCCGAATTTACAACTGCAACAAACGGATATGAACACAGACCTGTAAAAAGTCTTAAAATATTTCTCTCGTTATAGTCATTTGTAAGTTCTGCACCAAGCGCACCATATGGTACTCCGTATGTAGAATAGAAAGTCCATAGTAAAATGCATGCAAAAATGAAATACGCAACAAGCAAACCTCCGGAAAGCCCTGTAGGCGCGATATACAGAAATATCATAACCACCGCCAACGGCCATATGCTCTTTGACATCATAGGAATTCTTCTTCCCTTTGAATTTCTTGAATTATCCGACATAAATCCTACAACCGGATCAACACATGCAGACCATATTATAGATATCATTGAAATTGTACCTGCGATTGCCGGCGATATGCCTGCAACGTTGGTAAGGTAAAACACAAAATAAGTATAAAACAAATTGTATGGAATGGCATCCCCTGCGGCTCCCAGTCCATAGCCCAACTTGGTGCCGAAAGATAGTTTTTTTCTATTCAGATTATCGTCCATATCTGTACCTCCAATAAAATAATATAAATAGTAAAATTAACGCTCCTGCAGGTTTTTGTATTTTCAGAATATACCTAATTTTCGTTATATGCATTGGTTTTTTATTGTTATTTTTTATAAATTTCCACTGAAAACAACAATAAAACGAGGCATCACCGCCCCGTTTGCTAAAAAACACCTATGAAAACATATCTATATAATGCTCTACCAATGCATCATCAATTTGCTCTTTTATCTCGCTAATATCCATATATCTAACACTGTTTTCTTTGTCATTTTCTTTATACTTTTCCCGAAATTCTTTTGGAGTGCATCGACACCATTTTTTAAATGCACTGTAATAGTACTGTGCATCGGAAAACCCGCAGTTTTCTGATATCTGCATTATTGTATCATCTGTGGTAAGAAGATATCTCTCGGAAAGTACAACACGTCTGTACGAAACCATATTTCTGAAACCGACAGAAACCTTTCTGAGAAATTCAGATACATATCCATAAGTAAAATTAAATCTGTCTGCCATATCTTTCACAGTTAGCTTTTCTGTTATATTTTCATTTATAAAACTGTTCATATTCCTGTAGGTGCTTAACACTTCCTCTGTAAATATGCTGAAATCGTTATAGTCATAAAAAAGTATATCAAACCTGTTTATGAAAAGTTCTATTATATCATCGGCAATTTTATTCACATAGTTTGCATCCGGTATTCTGTTTTCACTTATGTATTTCAGTAAAGTTATAATTTTGCCTTTAATCTGCCTGTAATAATCTCGCTTTTCCTGATTTTTCTTATGTCCTTCACATAAAAACAGCAGAGACATAATATATGGATGCTTATCCGTGAATTTTTTAAGATCAAAATATAATGATATACAGACATTATCAATACCGTCATATAAATAATAGGCATCCTTGTCTACTGAAATAAACTCGCCCTCTGTCATACAAACATTATCATAGCTGTAGGAAAAAGATACACTTCCTTTGAGACAGTATATTATCTCCAGCATATCATCGAGCATAATTGTACTTGTATTTTTAACAGAATACACACTGATACCGACAGGTGTGCCTTCTATCCATTCTATTTTTCTGTCTCCGAATATCATATAACCAACCTTCCTTAATTGTTTTAATTCTACCAAACAGGAACAAAAATAAAAAGACAATATCGCAAAAATTGCAACATTATCTTTTTGTGATTTATTATGTTAAGGTTAGAAGGATATTTCCTTAAGTTCCTGTTCCCTGCCCTCAAACAGCACCATATCCGGTCTGACTGTATGTATTTGCTCTGCCTCAAGACTGAATATATCCCTGTTCAGCACTATAAGGTTTGCAAGTTTGCCTGCTTCTATAGTACCCATTTTATCAATCATTCTCATTCGGAATGCATTATTATAGGTATATCCTTTCAAAAGCTGCTCAAGTGAAAGCTTTGCTGTTTCGGGCGGCCTTACGCTTCCCGGTATCTCATCGGGATCAAGAGGCATAAGTATATCTTTTCTGGTCATTGCAGTCTGTATTCCAAAATACGGATCGCCTCTGTGAGCTTCCTGATAGCTGAACAGATCGCTTGAAAAACCTACCGTTCCGCCGTCAGCGATTATCTTTGTGAAATCATACATGGTATTCCATCGTTCTCTGCCCAGATATTCTATTGCGGCAGTACCAAAATAGCCGCCTGACCAGTGGGTTGTCCAGTCTATAAATATTCCAAGCTCTGCAACACGTTTCATATCATCCGGATGTATCAGTTCGCAGTGAGCAAGAGTCACATATATCTTCCATTCATCTCCACAGATTTTCCTTGCATTTTCGACTGCGTTGCAGCAGATACGGAAGCCTCTGTCACAAACCACATGAATATGCATATCTATGCCCTCTCTGTTCAGTCTTACAAGCACGTCTGTAAGCTGCTCCTCAGTTATATTGGCAGTTCCGAAGTTCTTGCCTGACGGATCGTTTTTCATAGGCTCAAGGCTTGCGCTGTCACCCATTTCGTTTGTTCCGTCCATAAAAAACTTGACAGTGTTGATATGAACATGCTCTGAGGTGTATTTTTTCTGCCAGTCATAGACTCTTTCGATTGCCTCGTCAAGATTTTCATACTGCCCCATTATGCTGGTACCCTCATAAAACATATTGAGTCTGCCGGCCTTATCCATTTCATAGAACATTTTGATGCTTTCTTCGTTTTCTGTGAAGCCGTCCATCAGACATACAATTCCTTTGCTTTTGAGAAAATCAAGGAAAGGCGCCACTGATTCTTCTTCTGTTCCCTGCGGAGGATTCCAGCCCAGAGCACTGTATACTCCAAAATCAGTGTCAGGGCCTGCCTCAAGCGCCCAGCCTGTATATTCTCCGTTTTCGTCCTTTATGAACTCTGCTTCTCCCTTAGGGCTTCCGGCCTTGCCGTCAAGCATTTCAAGGGCTATGGAGTTGTACCAGCAGGCGTGATCCGTAAAGTCCTGTATTCTTGCCGGTCTGTCTGATATTATTTCATCAAGTATTTCTTTTTTCGGTCCCTCTGTCCCGAAGGTTTCTGCAAAATAGCTCTCACCGTAAAAATAAGGACATTCTTCCTTGTGATGCTTTGCAGCATACTCCTTTATATTTTCAAGAAGCTGTTCCCTGTCATGAGTCAGAGGCATTCTCACATGCCAGTAGGTTTTAGCAACCGTAACAGGATGCGTATGACCGTCTATAAGGGCGGGAATAACTGTTTTGCCCTCTAAATCTATCACCTGCGTGTTATCGCCTTTGTATTTCATACATTCTTCGTTTTTGCCGACACATATGAACCTGCTTCCCTTTACTGCCACAGCCTCCGCCCACATCATATCTTTGTTTTCAGTGTAAATTCTGCCGTTAATAAGTATCTTGTCCGCATACATAAGTCTGAACCTCTCTTCTCCTTTTTTCTCTCGATTTGTATATCATCAGAATAATAAAGCCTGCTGCTGTAAACACAGCCGAAACCAGAAAAGCGCTGTTATACTGCCCTGCGCTGTTAAATATAGTTTTCATTATTGTAGGCCCCATATAGCCTGCTATGGCAAAGCCTATGAACATTATTCCGTAATTTACCGTATTGTTTCTGCTTCCGAAGCGCTATGCAGTAAATGCAGGATATATCCCCATTATTGCTCCGAAGCTTAATCCTATGAGGCAGATTGCAATATAGAACTGTACTGCGCCTGTCTTTGTAAACCATAATGTAACAACCCCTGCCGCAGACATCACAAAGGCTGCCGCCATTGTATTTGTCCTGCCGATTTTATCCGAAGCATAGCCTGCCGCAATTCTGCCCGCCGTATTAAACAGCGCCAGCACTGAAACTGCCACCGCAGCCTCTGAGACTGTCATTGAAATCATATGCTGAGCTATTCCCGAAGCCTGTGATATGCACATAAGTCCGCTTATGGCTCCGCAGGTCATCATAAACAGCATAAGATAAAAATCAGCTGAAGCAAGCATCTGTTTCCAGTTAAATTCCAGAGTGCTGCCATTTTGGGCCTGCTCCTGTACATAGCCTTTTGGTCTGTAATCCTCAGGGCATTTGGGGGTAAGCAGTCCTCCTGCGCATATGACAATCAGAAATACGATGCCGAGTACTTTAAAGGTTCCTGTGACTCCTATGCTGCTGTTAAGCGCATTGGCAACCGGCGGCATTATCACCGAGCTGATGCCGTAGCTTGCTGTTGCAAGTCCGCCTGCAAGACCTTTTTTGTCCGGGAAGAATTTAACCGAATTGCCTATGTTGCAGCCGTACACCATACCCATTCCAAGTCCGCAGCCAAGTCCGTAGGTTATTATGAGCCAGAGCTTTGAGGTTGCAAAGCCTGACATAAGCATGCCGCCTCCAAAGAGCAGCCCGCCTATAAAGATTACCCATCTCGGTCCCAGCATGTCATTCATTCTGCCTCCGGGTATCATAGTAATCGGTCCTACCATATTGGCTACGGTAAACACCACCGCAAGCCCTCCTGCTGCAATGCCTGCGCCACATACCTCGTTGAGATAGCTTTCCATCGGTACCGACAGCACACTCCAGCCGTAAAGAGATCCTGCGCACAGGTTGATAAGACAGCCAAGTCCCAGCACTATCCATCTTTTTTTGTCTAAATCCATAAATGCCTTTCTTTAAAAAAGAGGTACTGCAAATCTGAAAATGCAATACACTCTTTTACTTTTACACTAAATATACAGAAGCAGTAACCGATTCCCAGTCATCTATCTGTGACTCACATACGCATACCTTTCTCTCAAGGTATTTATATCTTTCATCGCCTGTTTTAAAGTCTGCTATACCTTTGAAGTAGTAGCTGTCAGGTGAAACACTTTCTCCGCGCATCAGTTTTTCCTCGTAGACAGCATCAATATCAAGATACATTTTCATGTCCATTATGATATCCGCGCCGTCATCTGTATGAAGCAGCAGAGTTGATATTATATCGTTTTTGCCTTCGTATGGAGTATATGTTATTCCCATACCAACAGGTGCAACCTCTCCACTAATCTCCCCTGAAAAAGTTCCTCCTGTCGTAGGTGAAACCAGAGCATTTCCTATGCAGGTTCCGTCTACCGGTATATCATTCTGCTGCATAATGTTAATGTCAAATAGTTTTTTCATAAATACCTGTCCTATAAATTCATTTCCGGCGGCAGTTCCTTGAATCCTTTTGTCTTGATTGCAAGGAATATAACTCCTAGAGCCAGCCACGAAAAGCCTACTATCTTTGCAGTTGCAGTAAGACTGAACCACAGATATATGCATATGGCAGCTGCTATCGCAGGTATTATCAGATATTTGATTACCGCCGAGCCGCTTCTTTCCTTATCTCTTACCCAGAACCTTGCTATTACTGACATATTTGTGAGTATGAATCCCATTATAGCTCCGAAACTTACAAGTGACATTGCATTGGTAAGGCTGTCCTGGAAAAATATCGCAGTCAGCCCTACTACTGCAGACAGCAGTATGTTTCTTGACGGAGTCTTGAATTTAGGGTGTACATATCCGAAGAATTTCCTGGGAATAAATCCGTCACGGCCCATGCCAAGAAGTATTCTTGCAGTTGCGCCCTGTCCTGCAATACAGCAGCCTATACTTGCGAGTGTGTTTATTATGATGAATATGAAGTTCATCCACGCAATTCCGATATGCTCATTGTATTCTGTGATAGCTGTATCAGGATTCTGAATAACTGATGCAGCATCTGCCCAAGGCCATCCGCAGTTCATTATGTAGGCGCAGATAAAAAACTCGATAGCAGCGCCCACGCAGATTATTACTACAGCTCTCGGCATATTCTTTTCGGGTTCTATTGTTTCTTCCGCATAGGTTGTTACAGAGTCAAAGCCTACAAATACTATTGCCATTATTGCCGCGCCTGTCATAAGAGTATTGATCTGGAATGTTTCAGGATTGTATAAAGCTTCAGGGAAAAGGAGTGTTCCCGCGCCATTTCCTTTAGCTACAAATACTATTATCGCTATAATGGTAACAAGCAGCCCTAAAATAGGTGCTACAACATTGATAGTATTCATAAATCCTGCCATTGTTACTCCTACATAGTTACATAGCGCAACGAATATTACACCTATTATTATCCATGCCCATATAGGAACTGCCGGTACAAGAATATTCAGGTACAGTCCCAGTGACAGATAACATGCCATCGGCAGCAGGAAGTAGTCAAGCATCATTGTCCAGCCGGCTGCAAAGCCAAGTCTTGGTCCTATTGATTTGCTTACATAGCTGTATACAGAGCCTGCCACAGGGTATTTCCTGCACATTTTGGCATAGCTTAAAGCTGTAAGTGTCATTGCAATACCGGCAACTATGAGAGTCAGCGGAAAATGTCCGTTTGTAAGCTGATTGATGATTCCGTAGTATAAAAGCACACATGCCGGACAGAGATATGCAAGTCCCTGACAAACCAGCATAGGCAGTTTCAGAACTCGTTTGAGTTCTCTGCTGTCAGCAGCAGTTACATTTGTGTTTCCTTCCATTTTTATTTCCTCCTGTAATATAATTTAGAATTATTGCAATATAGTTTTAAAACTATCTGTTGTATACAACTCTGCCCTTGAATATTGTCTTTTCAACCGCAATGCTGTATATATCATCAACCGGAGCGTCCTCCAGATTGCTGTCAAGTATAACAAGGTCCGCTGATTTTCCGACCTCTATGCTTCCTGTAATGTCCTCAAGGTTCATCTGATATGCGCCGTTTATGCTCAGCGACTTAACCGCCTCTTTAAGCTCTGCGGGCTTCTCTTTTCCTAAGACTTTGCCCCTGAATTTATCATAATCAGGCGCATCAGGAAATACGCTTCTTGTCATCGCGCACTGAACCTCGTGCATTGTATCAGGCGGCGGTGTCACAGGGAAATCTGTTCCGAATGCCACAGTTATACCTCTGTCAAGGAACTCTCTCAGAGGATATGCTTTCAGTGATCTTTCCTCTCCTATCATAGGGAACATCCCCGCTATGTCAGAGTCATACACCATCCATCTCGGCTGGCAGTTTGCTATAATATTTGCCTTTTCCATATTCTCATAGCTTTCATCATCCACCAGCATCAGATGAGCTATTACATTTCTCTTCTTAATTCCTGTGTTCTCCTGCGCAGCTCTGATACACTTCGCTGCCTGATGCACAGAAGCATCTCCCATTGCGTGGATATGAATATCAAAGCCTGCTTTCATTGACTCTTCTATGGCTTTCTCAAGATCCTTATTATTCCAGTAAGGGGTTCCTCTGTATCCTTTCGGCATACCGTTTTCTGATATAAATTCATCTGCAAACGGCTCGTTTAATACAAACAGTCCCTCTGCAAATATTTTAATTGTATCGATTCTGAAATCCTTGCCGACATCATCACTTCCCTTGCGGTTTATGAACTGAGGCAGCTGCTCACCGAAAGCTCCGGGCTCAAGCATATACACGCCTCTTGCTCTGACTGTAAGCTTATCCTCCTTTGCAAGCTGTACATATGCTTCTCTGGCATTGTCGCTGTGCATACAGTCCTGAACCAGTGTCACACCGTATTTATTTGCAAATTCACTCTGGTAGAATAAAAAGGCGTCCTTGTATTCCTCAACAGAAAAGTCATATCCCGGAACATTCATCTTGATTAAATCCATTGCCTCCGGTTCCTTGAAATATCCCGTAGGATTTCCCTGTTCATCTCTTACAATTTCACCTGCATATACATCAGGAGTATCTTTATCTATTCCTGCAATCTCAAGGGCTTTTGTGTTTACCCACAGGGAATGCTGGCAGAATGACTCCAGTATTACAGGTCTGTCGCTGCATATTCTGTCAAGGTCCTGTCTTGCAGGCTTCCTGTCTGTAATGAAATTGCCCTGTACCCAGCCTGTACCTCTTATGAGGGCATTGTCCGGGTGACTGTCAACAAAGTCCTTAAGTCTTGCAAGATACTTATCTATTACCTCATCGGGAGTTTCGTTTTCCTGTATATATATTCCGAACAGGTCACAGCCTGCATAAACCGCCGCTGCAATTGACGGATGACAGTGGGCGTCGCACAGTCCCGGAAGTATGGTATTGCCTCCGCAGTCTATAACTTCTGTATTATTTCCCTCATATTTCAGGGCTTCATCATTACCGCATATATTATCTATTTTGCCGTCCTTTATAATTACAGCCTCGCCTCTTATAATCGTGTTGTCATCTTTTACAGAAAATATTTTTCCGTTTTTTAAAATCAAATCTGCTGTTGCCATAATTATTCTCCTTGCATAGTTTACAATTTTCGATTTTCCTCTGTGTTTTCAGAATACTTCAAATTAACCCTCAAATCAATGACGTTTTATTGACGTTTTTAGTCTTTTTAACACGAAAAAGACTAATCGCGTTAAGAGAAAAACTCCGGTTTCCCGAAGTTTTCTCCTTGCAAAATTCTAAATTATATTACATATCCGTTTCCGGATTGTACTTTCTTTTCTTTGTGGTAGCTATTGCTCTTATTACTGCAACCAATGCAAGCACACCTGCCATTATCATCCAAGGCATCTGGTATGTACCGTAGTGTTCATAGAGAGCGCCAAGTCCTGCTGCCCCTATAGCTCCACCGATTGATATGAACATATTCACATAGCCTATGAGTCTTGGCATATCCTTTTCACCTTCACCGTACATATAGCTCATCAGAAGCGGTGATATTATGTTTATTGTAGGTCCGCCCAGTATATAGAATATGCAGAACAGCCATACTCCTGCCTGTGAGGTTCCCATCATGGATAACCCAAGCGCTGCTATTGCAAAGCTTGCCGCTGCTCCCACAGCTGCCACTGAAAGTCTGAACTTATCACAGATAACACCTATTACAGGACCTGTAAATATCATTATGATTGAAAGCATTGATATAATTGCTGTAGCCTTCTCCGGTGTAAATCCGCTTATTACCATAGTAGGAATTCCGTGCTGCATTATTGAACTTGATGCTATTACCGCAAGTGTACATGATATCAGTACCAGCCATGTAATAGGCTTCCCTATTGCAACCTTGAAATCAACACCCTTTAATACCGCTGACTGCATATTCTGAAGCTCTGTTTCATCAAACTCTCCGATTCTCTTGATGCCTTTCTTTTCGGGACTCCACGAAACAAGCACAGCTGCCGCAACTACTGCTATTGCAACGCATATTGCCAGCATAATATATCCTGCTCTCCATCCCATTGAAGAAACAACTCTGCTTAAAATATTGAACTCAAGCAGATAAACAAGTGTCATACCTGTAAGGAACAGACTGATTGCTCTGCCCTTGGCTTTTTCGCCGAACCAGTTTGATACAAGAAGCTGACATGGCGTCATATAGTCATTGCTGCAAAGCAGAAGCCCTGCGGTACTGCAAACACATAAAACATCCACACACTTTTGGCTGCTGCAAAGCCTATGAAGGATATTACACCTATGATACCTGCAATAATCATTATTTTTTTGATATGCTTTTCATTATATTCTATCAGACTTTTTTATTCAAGCACCAATTTAAATGGTGAATACATCTGCTCCTGTGCATCTATATCCACCATTTCATCTCATATTCAATTATTCCCTTGTTAAAGTGGTTTTCATTACCACCTTATCCAGCAGCACCAGCAGTGACGGCAGTACCAGCAGTATCATCAGCACCGATACAATTGTGCCTCTGCCCAGCAGAAGTCCTACCTGGCTTATTGCTATTTCAGACGATACAAAGTGTACCACAAGTCCCGCGGTTATAAGTATAAGGCCTGATGTGAATATTGACGGCAGCGCCGTTTTGAGCGCATTTGCTATTGCATCTCTTCGCTCCATGGTTCTGCGGCTTTCAAGGTAGTACGAGGATACCAGTATTCCGTAGTCTATGGTAGCTCCCATAAGTATGCATACCGCCACAATATAGCTCATAAAGAATATACTGCTTCCTGTTATATATGACATACTCATTGATATCCATATGGAGCCCTGAATAGCCAGCACCAGTATCACAGGAATTGAAAGTGATCTGAATGTCAGAAGCACTATTACCAGCATTGATATTACCGTGAATATGGATATCAGTTTCAGGTCGTGTGCAAATGATTCTTTGAGGTCGTAGGTCGTTATCATCTCTCCCGCAGCATAGGCTTCATCGCCGTATACTGCTTTTAATTCGTCATTAAACTGCTCTACGAATTCAAAGGATTCCTGACTTTCAACAGGTATGCTCACATTGATAAGGTATCTTGAGTAATTGTCTCCCTTGAACAGGTTCTTAGCCCTGCTTATGTCATCGCTGGCGTTTTCGATATCAGTCCGTTTTTGATCATCTATTCTGTCCCTCAGAAGCTCGTTTGTGTCCATATTGTCATAAAGGAAGTTCACCATATTTTCGGCCGTTACAGGATTCTTGCTGTAGAGTTTGCCCGCTACGGCATATTTTATGAATATGCCTGAAACTTTATCCTGACTTATCTGTGCAGTGCTGTCTGTTTTTATGTTTTTCTGAAGCCTGCTTACCTTGCTGTATACCTGTTCGTAGGTATAGTTTCCTTTCTTGGAGAATGTGTCATATACGGTTTTCATATCGTCAAGCTGGTCCTTGTTCTTGGAGCTCAGCATTGAGGATACCATACTGTTTGTCGTCATAAAATCTGTTATGACGGTTCCTCTGACGGAGATGTCGGGTATTCTTCCCTTTTCTCCAAGGTATTTGATATATAGCTGTTTTGCCTTGTCGTCAGATATCCCCGCATGTCTTTTGCCTGTAAGTATATGAGCTATGTCTGCGGCGCAGTCTGAAAATTCATCATACGGATAGGCCTTTGAGGCATCATCAATGACCTGCTCATAAACAGCTATCTGTTTAATCTGATCGCTGTTTAGAAGTCCCATTACCTCAAGGTGCTCCATAAGGTTGATATATTTGATTTTTTCGCCCTCAGGGCATACCTTTGCGGCAATATATGCGGCCTGAAGCTGCTGCACGCCGTACTGTCCCGAAAGCAGATTTTTTATATCTTCCTGTGAAAGCTTCTGATTAAATGTGCTCTCTATTTTGTCAATTGAGTCTGAGAGCTTTTTGAGCTGGGCTGTGTTGCCGCCGAGTCTGTTTGATATAACGTAGTCCAGCATGGTTTTGAATTTAACCTTGTCATTTCTGACATAGCCGTTTTCAAAAGCGTATAGCCTGTATATGTTCTTTACGTCAGTCCTGTTTATATCAGCATATTTGCTGAGGCTGCTGTAGAATGCTCCTGCCGTATTGCTGCCGCTCATAAGATTGTATATATCATTTATTTCATTTATGGTTTTGACAGTATCACTGTTTATATATTCTTTGGCGTCACTGTCTGTATTTACGAGCTTTTGCGCATAGGATATAAATTCAGGCAGGCTCATTTTCACGCTGATTTCATTGTTATAGAGCTGATACATTGTGAAAAGCTGCTTTGCCTCCCTGACTGATATATCGAATTTATCCGCCGCGTCTTTAATATGGTACTGCTCAAGCACTGTGTTTTCATATGAGGTATAGTCCTTGAGCACGTTTTTGCTTTCGAGAAAATCTACAATCTGCTTCTGCTCCGCAATGCTCTCCTCCTCTGTGCCTGTTTTGTATGTAACCGCCACCTGATTGGTTATTCCAAACACCTTTTCAATCTGCGCCGAATCGGCCGCAGCCTCGTTTGCCGAAAATTCATAGGAATTATGTGAGCTGAAAGTGCAGCCTGCAATTACAAATACAACAGCTATGGCTGTAACAGGTATCGCTTTTTTCATTGCAATACCCGCAAGCATATTGCTTCGGAGTGAAATCGGTTTTTTCTTTGTTTTTTTGAGCAGGCCGTCGCACAGTACGATTACTCCCGGAAGCATTGTAAATACCAGCACTGCGGATATTACAATACCTTTCATAAGAACAATGCCTATGTCAAAGCCTATTTTGAAGTTCATAAATACAAGGGCAAACAGTCCCGCTATTGTTGTAAGCGCGCTGCAGCTTACAGGGTTTAAGCAGTCTAAAAGCGCTATGCTCATCGCTTTTTTGTCGTCGTGCACCTCAAGCTGCTCCTTGTGGTATCTGTTGAGCAGTATTATGGAATAGTCCATTGAAAGCGCCAATTGCAGTATAGCCGCAACCGAGTTGGTTATATATGAAATATCGCCTAAAAATACATTGGTGCCTCTGTTGATTACTATTCCTATGCCGGCAACCAGCAGGAACATTATCGGCTCAAGCCATGATGTTGCCATAAGCAGCAGTATGATAAGGACTATGGCTATGCTGATTACAAGCATAATCGGCACCTGGGTTGTTATCTTCTCCTCCAGCACCTTTTTTTCGTAGCCGCTGCCTGCAAGGTATGCGCCTTTATCGGAATATTTACTTTTAAGATTATCAGCTAGAGTATTAAGCTCCTCCGAATAGTCGTCACCGTCTGTCGTTATAACGAAGAGGGCGTTTCTGTCCTTGTAATAGTTCTTGTCGTCTGCATCGAATTTGGCATTGAGCACATTGTCCATATCGTTGATATCGTCTGCAATGCTGTCTGCCTCATCTGCGGAAATATCGGGTATCATCATCTGGATATTGCCTGTCAGCCCGAATTCCTTTTTCATAATGTCAAGGGCTATGGCAGTCTGTGTGTGTTTGTCAAGGTATGAGGCATTGTCATAGTTTACGCCCACCTTGCCCATGAGAAATACGCATACCGCCGCCGCTATTAAAACAAATACAAGTATATATATTCTTAATTTTACTACTGTTTCTGAAAACCTGTTCATAAACACCTCTTAAAATCCCTAAATATTATATCCTTTGAAAAAGAGTTTTTTTCTCATCACCTCAATGTCGCTCCTATCGCAGTCAATCCCTGCAAATTCAAGAAATGACGCTATTACCAGCTCCGGACTCAAATTGGAGCTGCTGCCGGAATCGGCAATGAGTGTCATAATATAGTTGTTGTTAACAAATATGATGTTCAGGGATTTTATCATCCCCTTTATATCTATTTCTTTAAGTTCCTTTGATTTTTTCTGTCTTTTCTTTGCCAGGATAGCCGGCTGTGCAAGATAGCCTGCGGTAAGCTCTGCTTCTCTGCCCTTAAAGCTGTTGTCAACCGGTACTGCTATCAGGTATTCTGCCTCGATGCAGGCAGCGGCAAGAGTTTTGCCCTGATCTGAAAGCTTGATTACATCTGTTATCTCTATGCCCTCGGGCATTATGGATTCAAGTCTTGATTTAATATCCGAAGCCTCCATAGCGCCTGCCGTTTCGATTTCAAGTATCTCTCCCATACTCTCATATCCCAGCGACAGCGGCTGCGCAAAGCTCATTTTGGGGTGCGGATTAAACCCCTGCGAGTATTTAAGCCTTATATCACACCGCTTCATTGCGCGCTTAAATAGCCTGAGCATATCAAGATGTGATGTGTATTTGATATATCCGCGCTTGTTGAATTTAATTGCAAATCTGTTCATTACATCACCTCCGGCATACAGTCAGTATAGGCGTTCATGCCGCAGCCGTTGCATTTAATTCTGCAGTCCGGTGTAAGCTCTCCCTTGAGCGCCTTCTGGTTTTCTCTGATGAGAAATGATTTGGTGATACCGCAATCGATTATATCCCAAGGGAAAACCTCATCGTATTCGCGTTTTCTGACTGTATAGAAATCCCTGTCTGTTCCTGTGTTTTCAAAGGCCTTATCCCACAGATCAGCCCTGAAATGCTCGCTCCAGCCGTCAAATCTGCATCCCAGATTATATGCTTCAAGCAGCAGTCTGCCTACTTTCCTGTCACCTCTTGCAAACACTGACTCCAGTATGCTGGTTTCTGTATCGTGATAATTAAAGGTAACTCCTTTAATCGGACCCAGACCCGCCATAAGATAGTTGTGTTTTTCCATAAATTCGTTTTCACTGTCCTGAGGCTCCCACTGGAAAGGTGTCCACGGCTTTGGCACGAAGTTTGAGGCGCTGACGGTAACCTTGACTCTGCCGCCCTTAGGTCCTTTAATCTGATAGTTCATATCAATTATATTGCGGGCAATCTGAGTTATGCCGTCAAGATCCTCTAAAGTTTCTGTAGGGTGTCCCACCATAAAATACAGCTTGATTACATTCCAGCCAAGCTCAAAGGCCTGTCCTACAGAGGAATAAAGGTCTTTTTCGGTAATGCCCTTGTTTATTACATCTCGCAAACGCTGCGAGCCTGCTTCAGGCGCAAAGGTAAGTCCACTTTTTTTGTATCCCTGTATCTGCTCCAGCACATCAAATGAAAACGAGTCAAGTCGAAGTGACGGAAGCGACAGTGATACGTTGTTTTCCTTACAGTATTTCATAAGCTCAAGCGCCAGCGGCTCAAAGCAGCTGTAGTCGCTTGTTGAAAGGGAAAGCAGCGACAGCTCCTCATGCCCTGTATTTTCAAGCTGCTTTTTTGCTATGTCGATTATCCTGTCCTTGCTTCTTTCTCTTACAGGTCTGTATATCATACCTGCCTGACAGAACCTGCAGCCTCTGGTGCAGCCTCTGAAAGTTTCGACAACGGCTCTGTCGTGCACTGTTTCTATAAACGGGATTATGTTGTTTACAGGGAAATCCACGTTTTCGATGTCCTTTACTATTGCCCTCCTGACTCTCTTTGGGGCGCTCTCATTGTTTGGAGTATATGCTCTGACAGTTCCGTCCTCGTTGTAGGAAACATCATAAAAGGCCGGAACATATACGCCGTCGATTGCCGCTGCCGCTTTTTCGAGAAATGCTTTTTTGTCAAGACCCTCTCTGCGGCACTCACCCCACAGGTTTGCAAACTGAGGAAGCTGATCCTCTCCGTCGCCTATAAGGAATACGTCTATAAAGTCCGCCAGCGGCTCCGGATTGTATGCGCAGGGACCTCCCGCAACAATCAGAGGGTCATCCTCGCCTCTGTCTGCGCAAAGCATCGGGATTTTACCCAAATTCAATATATTGAGTATGTTGGTATATGACATTTCATACTGCAGTGTAAATCCCAGTATGTCAAGCTCGTTAAGGGGCGTTTTGGTTTCGAGGGTAAAAAGCGGCATATCCGCCTGCCTCATAAGCGCCTCCATATCAGGCGCCGGTGAAAATACTCTTTCACATGCTATGTTTTCTTCTTTGTTGAGAATATTGTATAAAAGCTGTAACCCCAGATATGACATTCCTATCTCGTAGGTGTCGGGAAAGGCAAAACCGAATCTTACATCAGCATGTTCTTTTTTGATTGAATTGATTTCCTCGCCTATATATCTTGCCGGTTTTTCTACTTTTTTAAGAAGTTTTTCAAGTTCTCTGTTAAGCTCCATTTAATTATCCTTTCCCAGTGCTATATCATCTATGGATCTGCCGGTTTTTCTCTCTATGCCTCTGATAAATTCACCGGCCTCCTGCTTTTTCTTAAGTATATTGTTTATGACGTCTTCTCCCGCGCCTTTTTTGCGCGCCTTGTTTATGACATAATCTATACGTTCATCAAGACCCACATATCTGTCCTCCTTGACCAGCCTGTCGCCGAGGCACACCATATCGGTTTCGTTTGCCTTATCTATCGGCGAAAACTCCGGATAAAACATATGCACTCTGATTATATCGGCCTCGTCATCATATCCAAGCTTCTTTGCTATGTCTGCGCCGACCTCCCAGTGCTTATCCTCTACTCTGGCTATATCGTGTATGATTGCGGCTCCCTGTATCAGATCGATATCAAGGCTATATCCCGCTTTATTAAGCGCCCTGCCTATTGCTACCGCAGTATCTGTTACTGCTATGCAGTGCCTTATAACATGTTCCGGTGTACCGTATTCTTTTAACAGCTTAAGTCCTTCTTCTCTTGATAAACGTTTTTTCATTATTTCTGCCTCGTTAATTTGATTTTGACAATACTTTTTTAAGTATATCACATATGTTCGGTCAGTGACAGTTTTTTGACGCAAAAAACCGCATAAGTTTGATTCTTATGCGGTCTGAACCTGAAATATTAAAGCAGAATATCTTCTAAGTTATAGAAACCGGATTTTCTGTCATACAGCCTGGAAAGAGCTATGCAGGCTCCCTCTGCAAATATCTTCCGGCTGGCTGCTCTGTGGGTTATTTCTATGGTTTCATCGTTTCCGAAAAACGATACCGTATGTGTCCCTGCAACAGTGCCGCCTCGAAGAGCATGCACGCCAATTTCTCTTTTACTTCTTTCTCCTGTAATGCCCTGTCTTCCGTAAACCTCTGTTTTGGAATTGTCTTCATTCAGAATTGAGAGCATTGTCTTTGCTGTGCCGCTTGGAGCGTCCTTTTTTTTGCTGTGATGCGTTTCAGTAAGCTCCACGTCCCATTCACTCAGGTATTTGTTGGCCTCTCTTATGAGATGGTTCATAATGAGGATACCGTAGGAGTAGTTGGTGCTGTAAAGCACCGGTATGCGCTTTGCGGCTTCCTGCATATTGCTTATCTGCTCATCAGAAAGTCCTGTGGTTCCGACAACAATCGGTATGTTCTTTTCGAGGGCGTATCTGAGCGCCTCATCGTGCATTGTATAGTGCGAAAAGTCTATTACAGCCTCGTGCTGCAAGGCAGTGTCTTCTCCTCTTGTACAGTACACGGCACTGCCGTCAAAATCATATATTCTTTTTACAGACATATCAGCTCTGGCATCTGCGGCAGCTTCTATCGCTCTGCCCATACCGCCATATCCGAATAAAGTGATATCAATCATTAAACAAGTCCCACCTTTGCCATAGATTCTCTTAATATTTCTCTGTGTTCATCTTCCATTTCACATAGAGGAAGTCTGAAGCCTCCAACGTTCATACCCATAAGGTTCATAGCTTCCTTTACAGGTATAGGGTTTACTTCTATGAACAGATTGTTTATGAGGTTCATAAGTCTGAGCTGCTCTGCAAGGGCTCCCTTTGTATCGCCGTTTAAGTATGACATAACCATATCGTGCGTCTCCTTTGGCATTACGTTGGCGAGAACCGATATTACGCCTGAGCCGCCCATTGATAATACAGGAAGTATCACATCATCGTTGCCGCTGTAGATGGCAAAGTTTTCGTTGGCGTATTTTGCAATCTTTGCAACGTATGATAAATCTCCGCTGGCTTCCTTGATTCCGATAATTCTCTCGTGCTTTGAAAGCTCGCCGATTACATCTGCCGGAATGCTGCAGCCTGTTCTGCCTGGAACGTTGTATATGATAAGCGGAATGTCGATGGCGTCTGCAACGTCTGCAAAGTGATGATACATTCCCTTTTTGTTTGCCTTGTTGTAGTAAGGGGCAATATTCATTACAGCGTCTGCTCCCGCAGCCTGCAGGTCAAGACTCTTTTCGATTACGGTCTGGGTTGAGTTGGAACCGCTGCTTGCTATAACAGGGACTCTGCCTGCCACACGCTCTACTGAAAATCTGCAGATTTCAAGGTCCTCCTCATGTGACATTGTAGGGGACTCACTTGTTGTTCCCAGTATCAGTATTGCGTCTGTATTGTTTGCAATATGCCAGTCTAAAAGCTCTCCCAGCTTTTCGTAATTAACCTTTCCGTCTTGTGTAAACGGAGTTATAAGCGCTACTATTGATCCTGTAATTCTCTTCATTTTTTTATTCCTCGTTTCCTTAAATTTATATTATCTGTTCATTGGATTCTAATTTTTCCATGTCGGTGTATTCTTCACGTCTGATTACACACCTTGCTCTGCCCTCTGATGCAAATACAACAGGAGGTCTTCCGAGCCTGTTATAGTTTGACGCCATACTGTAACCGTATGCGCCTGTAGTGTTTATGACTATCAGGTCTCCGGCATCTGTCTTTGGAAGCTGCGTATTTTTAATCAGTATATCTCCCGACTCGCAGCATTTGCCTGCTATAACGTAGTTTCCTGTCATAGGAGCATCAGGCTTTGATATATTCTCGCAGCTGTATTCAGCTCCGTATAACGCAGGTCTGATGTTGTCTGCCATTCCGCCGTCTACAAATATATAGTTCTTGTCTTCGGCTGTTTTGCTGTAGCCTGCCGTATATACGCTGTAGCCTGCTTCTCCCACGATGCTTCTTCCCGGCTCAATGCTTATGGTTTTTAAATTCAGCCTGCGCTGTATCACCTTCTTTTCACACTCACTGATTATGAGGGGACAAACCTCTTCCACAGGTATCGGCTCGTCAGCATCGGTATAGACTACTGCAAAGCCGCCGCCAAAGTCAAGCTCCTGTACTGTAATTCCGTATTCCTGCTGCATATGCGCCGTATAGTCCACCATAGTGTCTATTTCTGATACAAACGCCTCTCTGCTGAATATCTGAGAGCCTATGTGCGCATGAAAGCCTGCAAATTCAAGGTATTCGCACTGCTGCACTCTCTCCCATATGCGTCTTACCATATCCTCATTGTCTATGGATACGCCGAATTTGCTGTCTTTTCTCGCTGTTGTAATATATTCGTGAGTGTGCGCTTCAATGCCCGGATTTATTCTGAGAAGTATTCTCATAGGCTTCTGGAATTTCTCAGCCGCCGCCGCTATGTCCTCTATCTCCGATATATTGTCTGCAACTATCTGGCCTATGCCGTACTCAAATGCCTCTGATATTTCCCTTGCGGATTTGTTATTTCCGTGGAAATATATTCTTGATGGATCAAGGCCCGAGGTTACGGCGCAGTGCATCTCACCACCGCTTACGACATCGGCATACATGCCTTCCTCTTTGATTATCTCAACCATAGCGCCGCACAGGAATGCCTTGGAGGCATATACAACTTTTGTATCGAACATTTCAGATCTGAAATTGCCTGTGTATGTTCTTATCTGGTTTCTCATCATATCCTCATCGTATATGATTACAGGTGTTCCCGTCTTTGCTGCTATGTCGCTTATATTCACTCCTGCTATTTTACCTGTTGTTCTCATTTGTGTTTTCCTTTTCTATAACATGTTCTTTAAAAATTCTTCGGTAGTCTTAGTTGAAAGATATGCCGGAGGTATATCAAGCATTGTTCTGCAGCCTGTCTGTCCCTCCTGACTCATTCTGTATACGGCTCTTGCAACTGCTGTAAGCACTGAACCTGTAAATTCAGGGTTTGAATCCAGCTTTAATCTGTACTCTATAATATTTGTGTTTTCATCCTCAGGACCTGTGCTTCCGCTGTGGATAACAAATCCTCCGTGTGCAAGTCCGCTGTGGTTTTTCTGCATTTCCTCTGCTGTGATAAATTCCACTGTTGTATCATAGTCTGCAAAGTAGTCAGGCATTGTTACGATTTTTTCTCTGATTTCTTCTCTGTCATATCCGTCTGCCGCAACTACATAGCAGTATCTTGTATGCTTCTGTCTTGTTGTAAATTCAGGGTTTTCACCGTTTCTGACTGCTTCAAGAGCTGCTTCAACAGGAATTGTGTACTGTCTTGCATCAAGAACTCCGTCAATTCTTCTTACGGCATCCGAATGTCCCTGTGATACGCCTCTGCCCCAGAATGTATAGGTGTTGCCTGCAGGAAGTACCGCATCTGCATAGACTCTGTTTAATGAGAACATTCCCGGATCCCAGCCTGCTGAAATTACTGCCAGTGTGTTGTGCTCAAGAGCCGCTTCGTTTACATCACCATAGTGCTGTAAAATCTTAGGGTGAGTATCAAAGCTGTCAACCACATTGAAGTACTCTGCAAAGTGAGGTGTCTGCGCTTCAAGGTCTGTAGCGCTTCCTCCGCATAATATCATTACATCTATCTTGCCTACCCAGTCTGTCACTGTATCAACCGAAGCAACCTCAACGTTTTCGGAAAGAATATTGACGCTGCCCGGATCTCTTCTTGTAAATACCGCCATAAGCTGCATATCAGGAGCCTTGTTTACTGCACATTCAACTCCTCTTCCTAAGTTACCATACCCTATAATCCCCACTCTTATCATATTTATTACCTCCTGTTTAAGTGTTTTAACAAATAAAATACCGCCTCGGGTTTTCCCAAGACGGTTATAAAACAAATTGCTTTACATTCATCTCACAGGAAAACCAACATCGTCTCCCCATGAAAAAATATTCATAAGCAGACGTACTATCGTTTAACCTGTTTTTTTATGAAAGCTGATGTAATAGCAAAATTCATCATTTTAAATCTGTTCCTTTCGTTTTTCTATGGCTAGATTATAGCACCGTCTTTTTTGCATGTCAACAGTTTTTTGTTTAATTTGATAAAAAAATATATATTCTTTTATCTTTAATCAACAATTTCTATCTGACACCTATGTTTCTCATGGTTTCAACCGCCGCGCCTGCAATGTCTGTAATACTGTTATCATGCTCCATTGCAGGTATCACGCTGTCAAGATAACCCCTGCTGTTTCCAACTGCAAAGACGGCAGTAAGTATCAGTGAAAGCACTATCTGAATAATTATTACTTTTTTCATATGAATATCTCCCGTAAAAAAATTAGAGAATGTATAATACATTCTCTAGTCTTCATAATATTCAAATTCAAAGTCTTTTATTCTAACTGTATCGCCTTCTTCAAGGCCTAAACCTATCAGGATATCCATTCCGCCCTGTTTCTCGATATATCTGTACAGATATCTGAGTGAGCCGAAGTCCTCAAAGTTGGTGGAGTTGAATATTTTTTCAAGCTGCTTGCCCTCAAGCACGTAAACTCCGTCCTTTTCATCGTAATAGCCTTTGATTTTTCTGTATTCAGGGTCTTTGTTTTCGGTTTCAAAGTCAAACATTTCGTATTCAATAGGCTCGGCCTCTCCGTTTAACTCAACCTCTGCCAGAAGCCTTGCTGCCTCCTCAAGAAGCGCCTTTACTCCCATATTGATAGGAGCTGATACCGGAAATACCTTGTAGCCCTTGCCCTCAACGTAATCTCTGAATTTAATATAGCCGGGGTCGTCCTCTGATATGATGTCTATCTTGTTGGCTGCTACAATCTGAGGCTTTTTCATAAGTCTTTCGTCATATGACCTGAGTTCCTCATTTATTTTGTCAAAGTCCTCTATAGGATCTCTGCCCTCGCAACCTGATACGTCTACAACGTGGATAAGCACCTTGGTTCTCTCTATGTGTTTGAGGAACTTGAAGCCGAGTCCCAGTCCCTTGGATGCGCCCTCGATAATGCCCGCTATATCCGCCATGCAGAAGCTGGTGTTTGAAAGCTGCACTATACCAAGGTTAGGGTCAATGGTTGTGAAATGATAGTTTGCAATCTTCGGCTTGGCGCTGGTGCTGACCGAAAGGATTGTGCATTTGCCCACATTTGGAAAGCCTACAAGTCCCACATCAGCTATAAGCTTCATTTCGAGTATTACATTTCTCTCCTTTGCGGTGCCTCCTGCCTCTGCAAAGTTTGGAGCCTGTCTTGTGCTGGTGGTATAGTGTACGTTGCCCTTGCCGCCCTTGCCGCCTTTTGCCGCAACGAATGACTGTCCGTTCTCAACAAGGTCTGCCATAAGCATTCCTGTCTCCTCATCTATGACCATAGTGCCTACAGGCACTTTGATTACAAGGTTTTCGCCGGACTTGCCGTATCTCTTTTTTTTCATGCCGTTCTGTCCGTTTTCGGCCTCGTATTTGCGTTTAAATCTGAAGTCCATCAGAGTTCTGAGGCTCAGATCTGCCTGAAATACGACATCTCCGCCTCTGCCGCCGTCACCGCCGTCAGGACCGCCCTCGGGAACGAATGGTTCTCTTCGGAAAGATACACAGCCGTCTCCGCCTTTTCCTGATTTTATAAATATCTTCGCTCTGTCTACAAACATAATTCCTCCTTATTCAGGATGTTAAAAACCCCCATCATTTTCGGATAGGGGTTAAATAGCTGATTAGGCTTCTTTTGGATATACACTTACCTGTTTTCTTTTTTTGTCGTATCTTTCGAACTTAACAGTACCGTCTATTAATGCGAATAAAGTGTCATCTCCACCTTTACCTACGTTAGTTCCTGGATGTATCTTAGTACCTCTTTGTCTTACTATTATACTACCAGCAGTTACTACTTGTCCGTCGAATCTCTTAACACCTAATCTCTTAGATATAGAATCTCTACCGTTTTTAGAAGACCCTACCCCTTTCTTAGATGCAAGTAACTGTAAGTTCATGTTTAACATATGGAGTCACCCCCTACTTTTTTAAGATTTTTATATTTTTGGGATATTCCCTTTTAATTTCTTCAATAGCTAATTGAAAATGATTTAGCAGTAATTTAGAATCTTCTAGATATCCATCTTTTACGATGCATTCTATATGACCTTCTTTACCTATAACTTTCTCAAATTCAACCTTTACAAGCTTGTCTAATGAGTTTATAACTGCAATTGCATTAGATGTAACCGCAGAACATACTATATCATATCCTATTTCAGCATAATCAGCATGACCCTTAAGACAAAAGCCTCTTATTGAAAAGTCATCATCGTAATAATATTTAACTTTTATCATTACTTAACCATTAATTAAGCGTTTATCTTTTCGATAACTATCTTAGTGTATGGTTGACGATGTCCTTGCTTTCTTCTGTAGTCTTTCTTAGCTTTGTACTTGAAAACTATAACTTTCTTAGCTTTACCTTGTTCAACAACTTTTGCTTGAACAGAAGCACCTTCAACTGTAGGAGCTCCAACTACTAACTCACCATCTTTAGTGCAAGCTAATACTTCGTTTAAAGTAACTACATCACCTGCATTACCTTCTAACTTTTCAACGAATAATACATCACCTTCAGCAACTTTATATTGCTTTCCACCTGTTTTAACTATAGCGTACATTAAATACACCTCCTCGGTCTCAAAACTCGCCATATAGGTACTTCA
>ERZ857745.801-NODE-801-length-43470-cov-8.362847_pt1 | contig 43470 bp, 66 predicted proteins | sample MGYA00519699_ERZ857745 | MGnify/ENA primary metagenome ERZ857745 (study PRJEB31778, sample SAMEA3449357) | human gut metagenome | biome: human gut; feature: human-associated habitat; material: faeces | place: United Kingdom | collected 2010/2012 ... | reverse complement strand
CCAAGTAGGGCACACTAAGAACGGGAAACAGCATTTCGCTGTATCCCGTTCTTTTGGGTTAAGGGTTACTTTACTGAGATATAGCAACAGAGAAAGGAGTATTTATGAAAATTGCTGGAAAAAAAGTGTGGTATCTGGAATATATTCTGATCATTGTCGGAACCGGACTTATGGCAACTGCAATCACATCCTGTTTTGATGCAGCAGGAATGGTTACAGGAGGATTTTCCGGTATAGCGATTCTGGTCAAAGCCTGGACAAAAGGGGTGTACGGAGACGGAATTCCGCTCTGGATCACCAACCTTGTATTGAACGTTCCGTTGTTTCTTCTCGCCGCAAAAATAAAAGGTTTTAAATTTGTAAAAAAAGCACTTCTGGGAGATCTTTCGCTGACGATCTGGCTGGCAATCCTTCCGGCATGGAAGTTGTCCGGCGATTTTCTTCTGGTTGCCTTATATGGAGGACTTCTGCAGGGAATCGGAATAGGATTTGTTTTTCTCGGAGGCGGAACGACCGGGGGCACGGATCTTCTGGCAGCAATCATCCAGAAATATCTGAATCATTATTCAATCGCGCAGATCATGCAGTTTATAGATGGAGCAGTAGTTGTAGTCGGCATGTATGTATTTGGGGTAGAGCGTGCGCTGTATGCAATTATTGCAGTATTCCTTGTGACGAAAGTTTCTGATGGAATTATTGAAGGACTGAAATTCTCAAAATCTGTTTACATTATTACGGATAAGCCGGATGAAGTGGCAAAGATGGTCATGGAAGATCTTGATCGTGGAATCACAGGGATTCCAGCAAAGGGAATGTACTCCGGAACGGATAAACTGATGCTATTCTGTGTAGTCGGAAAGAAAGAGCTGGTTCATTTAAAAGAAAAAATTGACGAAATTGATGAGAACGCATTTGTGATCGTAGGTGATGCAAGAGAGGTTCATGGGGAAGGATTCATAGAAAAATAGGAATTATTCACAAAAAAATGTAAAAAATTTGAGTTTTGGTCTTTCATTTTTGGTCATTTTGTATTAAAATAACTTTTAGTATAGCAAGCCTATGGGGAAAAAGGAGAAAAACGCGCAGTAAGCGAGAAGGGATGTAAGCAGATGATATCAAATCAGGTACTTCAGAATACGCTGGAAGGACTTAAAGAAATTTCCAGAACAGAATTTTGCATCATTGACACAGAGGGAAAGGTACTCGCAACAACGTTTGCAGATTTTTCAATTCAGCCGGGAGATATACAGGCTTTTGTAGAATCTCAGGCAGACAGTCAGCTTGTAAAGGGATTCCAGTATTTTAAAGTTTGCGATGATTATCAGCTGGAATATGTGCTGGTTGCGCATGGGGATGATGAGGATACTTACATGGTCGGCAAACTTGTTGCATTCCAGATTCAGAACCTCATTGTAGCCTATAAAGAAAGATTTGACAAAGACAGCTTTATCAAGAATCTTCTTCTTGATAACCTGCTTCTGGTTGATATTTATAACCGTGCGAAGAAACTTCATATCGATGCGGATGTCCGTCGTGTAGTTATGATCCTTGAACTTCAGCAGGAGAAGGATCACAGTGCAATGGAAAGCGTTAAGAGCTTTTTCGGCGGCAAGAGCAAAGATTTCATTACTGCAGTAGATGAGAAGAGCATCATTATTGTAAAAGAGCTTGAGGAGGGCGAAGGTTATCCGGAGATGGATAAGCTCGCGCATGCAATCCTTGATTCACTTGGATTAAATCAGACAGAAGAGACACATATCGCATATGGTACGATCGTCAACGAACTGAAGGAAGTTTCCCGTTCTTATAAAGAAGCTCGCATGGCACTTGATGTCGGTAAGATTTTCTTCGGTGAGAAGGATGTCATTGCATATAGTTCTCTTGGTATCGGACGTCTGATTTATCAGCTGCCGATTCCGCTGTGCAAAATGTTTATTAAGGAGATTTTCGAGAATAAATCACCGGATGATTTCGATGAAGAGACACTTGTTACAATCGATAAATTCTTCGAGAACAGTCTGAATGTTTCTGAGACATCCAGACAGCTCTATATCCACAGAAATACACTGGTTTATCGTCTGGACAAGCTTCAGAAGAGTACCGGACTGGATCTTCGTGTATTCGAAGATGCAATTACCTTCAAGATTGCACTGATGGTTGTAAGGTACATGAAGTATATGGAAACCTTGGAGTATTAATCCAGTATTTATGCGGGTTTCCGGCATTTCTTAAAGTGAAAAATACGGTTTTGCCTACCGTTTGCCTACCATTTTTTCAGAGGGTAGGCAATTTTACTTTATGGCAGCCTCAAAAAGTGCCACAGCTTCATCCTGCATTTTCTCCGTATTGTAGACATAACGTTCCATTGTGACTTTAATATTTTTGTGTCCGAGACGTTCCATAATGGTCTTCGGGGAAGCTCCGTTTTCTGCAAGGATCGTTCCGTGAGTGTGACGTAGACTATGAGGATGAAAAGCGGTATACCCCAGTTTGTGTTTAATGATTCTGGTACAGTACTTAATGCTTTCGGTAGTCAGCATTTCGCCATTCTCTTTTGTCAGAGGCCACACTTCTCTGTAGTCTGGAGGAACGTCCTGATTTGCAGGAACACAGTGCAAATGTAAAGAATTATCAACATAAGTTCTTGTGTAGTACTCCCCATATCTTAATCGATTCATTTTCATAACGGTAATCTCTGACTTCAACAATGCTTCGAGAGTGGGGCCTATTTTTAGCTTCCGGAAAGAATCATACTTCGGATTCTTATAGATCCATTGTTTATCCTCTTTCTGTAGCTGACGGTTGACAGAAATCGTGTGTCGGCGGAAGTCCACATCACGCTGCAGATCCAGCCCGAAACACTCTCCAATACGCATACCGGTGTGGTAGCAGATCATAAGAGGCAGATAGTAGCAGGTACCGTTGAAATAGTCGATGATATCTGACCATGCCTCACTACTGCACACATACTCCCTGTGCTCTCTCTGATCCTGAGTAACCGGAACGCTGGGGACACGAGTGTAAGAGCAGGGATTTTGGCGAAGATACTGGCATGGATATACTGCATACTTCAATGCTCCAGAGAGCACACCACGATAATTGGCAATGCTCTGCTCGGATAATCCTTTTGCTTTTAGCGAATCAACCCATTGCTGGATGGCAGCAGGAGAAAGTGCAGAAAGCTTATAGTTCCCCAATGCCGGTTTAATATGTAACTTAACAGCAGATGCATAAGCATCGTATGTGTTGTATGTCATATTAGACTTTACGTTACCATCCAGCCAGAAATCCAGATAATCAGAGAGAGACATCTCCGATGCTTTGAATATAATACCGGCCTGATCATACTCGGCTTTTGCCTTAGTACCTGCAGCAAGCGCTTCTGCTTTCGTCCGGAATCCTGCCTTGGAAATTGGTTTGCGTTTTCCCTTGATCCGCGCGCCTTCAAAGCTGTATTCCCAGCTTTTTCCACGTTTTCTTGTTCGTAACTCTCCCATAATATCACCTTCCTTTTGATTTTGGGTACAAAAATAACAGCCACACAAATGTTTGGGTTGTGCACTGTTTCCGAAGATGATACAATATCTTTGCAAAATGTGGTATCTCTTCGGAGATCAGAATCGTTCTGGTGCGCCAACACTGGGGCGATTTTTTTATATATCAACATAAAAAGTAAAAGACACCCGAGCAATTACTTGCACGAGTGCCTTTCAACCATAATCAATATGGTTCTCTCCGTACAAGTATATTACTACAGTGATATAAATATTGCAAATTTTAAAAGGTATTTTTTTACATGTTTTAAGTAGTTTTTTGCCACTTATATTAGATTATTTTCATCTGATGTATTTTGTTTATCAAATTTGTTATAGTCAATATCGTTTTTGGGAAGAGCCATGAGAGTATTCAAATCGTCCAAGTTCTTTATTCCCATTTGACCACGAATATATTCGAATGCGTGAGGGTGAATTTTGACTTGCAAGTCCTCCAACATTCCTTTTAGTTCATTGATAAATTGTTTATATTCAGATTTAGGAAGATAGTATTTGAAATATACAATCAAATCAAATAGCCGTTGATCTAAATCTCTGGAGTACCCATTGCTTAACATACGAAAATAATTTTCCAGTATACGACCGGAATGACTACGACGCTCTTGTTTTCTGGTTAAACAATAGACACGCTCGTTATGAGCACAAGAGTTTCTGATCTTACGCATCCAATGAAGAGAGCCTATTAAAAGCTTTACATTATTGTACCCGTCTTCATCTTTTAGGCCGTAGAGCTCACATAGAGAATGAGATACTTCCTTTTTGCTACAACGTAATATGTCTATAAAGGTTGAAAAATTAACAACTTTAATCATGATCCATGTAGGAATCTGCTTATGATTCTCCATATAGAATTTAACATAATCAAGTTGACTTTTGCTTAATTCATTGTAAGCTTTTGAAATTACATTCATTTTTTCCTGCAAAGATTTCTGAGGAGCATAAGCATTGGTATCGTACCAGGGAACAGCACCGTTATCATTGCATTCATCAAATTTGTATCCCGAAAGCGTGCGTGTCTCTTCTTCCACTTGAGTAATGTAACGTAGCAGGAATGAACGCAAATTATCATCGAATTTTTTTACAGCCTGCAGCTGATTGATAGAAGTACCGGATATGTAAGAGCGATTTCCAGTAGAGTCATGCCCACTAACAAAGGGCGTTTTATATCCATTTACAATATTGAAATATCCAGCACGAATTAAAATTTTTTTGTGGCCAGATCCTTTACATTCGATATGCTTGTCATTACGAAGTTTTCTCATTTGTTGATTGTAAGTTAAAAATAATTTATCTTCGTTCAAAATTGTTTCACTCCTTTCTGAAATAGATTAATTCCCAATTCGAAGCTGAATCAGCTTCTGATGATATCCGGTCATTCTGGATATCTGATCAATAGTAAATTCTCTGCATTCATTCAGCAGCAACAAATTTCATCACTGCAAATGGTTCGAAATATATTATATAATTGTCAACAGCGGTACATATTCCATATTTTGATTTATAACATAAGAGAGCTTCTTTTAGATATTCTTCTGTAGCATCCAAATATTCAGCCATCTCAAAAATATTTCTGCACCCAGATTCATATGCTCTGATCAGACCGGTTAATCCAATCTTGAGGTTATATCCATAGAACCGTGCACGATATTCTTGCTTGCGGTTCATAATGTCAGTCTGATCCAGAATGTCACCGGAGCTGGTGCAATGATGACCGATTTCCTCGGCAAGCACGCAAGATTTTTCTTTTTGCGTTTCGATGTCTTTGTTCACGGCAACAACACCATTGCAATATAAACCTTTGATATTGTTACTTTTAAAACGATGTTCAATCACATCTATACCGTCCTTGCAGGCTACATCTTGTAATTCTTCATAAGTCACGTAAACACCTCGACTTTTTTTAAGAGCACTATTGATTATGAGATATTACATCTAAAACTGATAAGATTTTGTGTGCTTCTTGGAAAGCAATCTGATATTCTTTACTATTGGTTTTGGTTGGTTTTGTAATTAATGGAATTAGTATGCATGGTGTATCAAAATTGTTTAATGTAACCTTTATATATAATGAATCAATGCGTTTTTTCTGCACACGTTTGCCAGTTATAGCACCTGCAATTGAACCTGCACCACCGAACAAAGCGCCACCAATCAAGGCCTGTCCTACACCACCACTTGTAATAAGTGAATCATCCTCTAAAAGATCGTAACTGACAAGATCGGAGAAAGGATACCAAGTATTAGAACCAACTCTTGTTTTTCCACCAGTAATTAATTTTTCAGCAGCAACAGACATCCCCATCGTGCTTACAGCCATCAAGCCTTTGAAGGATTTTCCAAGAAGACCACTTTTCTTGCCATTGCTAGGAATTGAACCATGAATTTGGAACATACGATTAACTTCATCAATTTTGACAGCACTTACTTTTTGAGTGATATGTGGTTTGACTGATGAGTTGTTTTTTTCTGGAACTGTTTTCCATATAGCATCCAAATTGTCTTTCTTATCTTCTACGATTGGAGATTCAACCATTTCACTGGTTGGACACCCACAATTTGGACATGCCGAAGCCTTGTCGGAAAATTCCTTGCCACATTCAGAACATTTTATTAATGCCATAACATATACCCCCCCTATTTTATTTATTTTCTTTTATTCTTAACAAATTCTGCGAACTGGCGAATCTCATCCAGTTCATCCTCTGTATATTCATCACCATCAAAGTGAGCTGCTATAGTGAGCGGCTCTTTTTCTTCTGTAAAACATATTTCCCCATCAACTATTTTTTCTGCATCTATGCCTAACTCTCGAGTGATTTTTAATACATTAGTAATATTAGAATTTGCCATTCCTCGTTTTAGAATACTGTCGAGCGTTGTCCAAGGCATGTTGATAGTCTCGGAAAATTTCTTAAGACTTCCGTATCTTTCTATGATTAAAGATTTAATACTGGATTCAAGTTCCTGCATTTGTGATTAGCCTCCTCTCTATTCCTTGTATGACTAAGTTGATAATAGCACTAAAATCTCGAAAAATCAATACAAATATATGCTGAAACAATAATAAATCTCGAAAAATCGAAAATAAGTATTGACAATCACGAAAATTCGTATATACTTTAAAATGTAATCACGAAAATTCGAGAAAGAGAGGTGAGAAAGTGTTTCCGAACTTAGAAGCAGAAATGGCCAGATGTAGAATAACACAATCTTGTATTGCATCATTACTAGGTGTTACACCTACAACACTTTCATTTAAGCTAAATGGAAAGAGTCCAATTTCCTTAAAAGAGTGTACAAAAATCAAGAATGAGTTTTTCCCAGACAAGACACTAGATTACTTATTTACAACTGATTCAGACAAAAAGGAATCAGCGTAAGGGGGTGAGTTGAGATGAACGATACAGTTTCAACTAAAGAACTGGTTGAAGAACTGAAAAAACGCGAAGGAGTAAGAATAGAATATGCCGAACCATATCAGGATAAAAAAATATCCGTTAATGGTCCGGCAGTGATTTTGGTCATCATTGATTAACCGATACGTTTGTATGGATATCTGCCTTTTATCTGAGATGCCAAATATTTTCCGTGTGAAGATGCAGACATAAGTTCTCGATAAATAGCTTCGGGTACTCCTGAATACGCATACAATCCGCCACTATGGAAAGAAACGTACAGAGTTCCGTTTTGATATCCAATGCTTGAAATATTGGAAGATGATACAGGAATCATATTCATGGTTAAATTCCTCCTTTCTGTATTACTTGAGTATGTCAGTACCCTGTAATCACAGTATAGAAGATTTTAAGAGAAGGCATCAAAATTCGTGATTAATCGAAAAAACTCGACAAATTTTGACAAAGAAAGCGGGGAGAAAGATGATTAAAATCATGATCCAAAAAGAAACACTGATAAGTGCTGTTTCAAGCACAGTATCATTTTTGATTATGCTTATCGGAGCATTAACACATACGTTATACATAGTGTTGGTGATATGCATGTTTTTGAACTTGCAGATGGCAATCAAATATTTTTTGAAAGGAATTTCAATTGAAAAGAAAGCAGGATAGGAGGCGAAAGAGATGCCGAATTTTAGAAGAGGCATTCATAAGTCCGATAAAAAAGCTGACTCCGAAATGAAAACTCAAAGTCAGCAAGAGAAATGCATGTATTTAAGAACTCCGATCAAAAGGATACCAATAGAAGGATATGTAACTATCAGGAATATTTTATCTGACCACACGGCAATTCTATTTGCTGTACCTTCCCACGTGTGGAATGAACTTGAAAAGTCAAAGGAGTGGACGAATTTTCAAAATCTTTTGGAGAAATATCAAGAACCATTTGCCCGGCAACTGCATATAGAGGCTGGACACAAACAGGAAAATCAAGATTGTACTTGAATTTTCGGTCAATAACTTCTTTTCCGTGATAGTGAGCATATTCCTCTACACACAAAGGATAACTTTCGACGGTTACTTGATGCCCGTTTAAATATATATCTACGGAAGTTATGGCAATAGGAAGTTGTGAACGATTTTCAAAAGAAACATCTAATAATAGTTGCTTTTGATCCTTTTTGTATTCGGCATTGGAAAGTTTAATTTTTAAGTTTTTGCGTTTATTTCTGTAAGAAGATAAGAAGGTAATACAAGTTCCAAGAGAGCCAATAATGGAAAGCAAAAGAGTGATGTTTGCCCTTGTAATAAAGTGACGGATATGAACGAAGAGCAATAAATTCATAGATAGCCTCCTTTGAGCATCGAGAAATTTTCCAAGACTACATTTAAAGGATAAGTGAAAATACACCAGAAGTCAATTGAAACCAATTACATTTTTAGAATAAAGGAAAGAGGTGAACTAAATGAAATTGGAAGATATAGATTATCAAAACATGACCAAAGGAGAAAAAAACGAAATTATAGCTTATGCAGCAGGAATGTTGCAATGCATTCACAAGGAAATTAATAATATGCATTCACTCCTGCTGATAACGTCGATTGCAAAGATATGCATATTGCTGGCTATTTTAGCAACGATATTATTGCACAAATAGCAGAGATACCAGCAAATATTGTGTTGAGAATTAGTGTTCAGGAGAGAGCTTTTGTAATGTTTCAGGGTTTACATTTGGAAAATCGTTATGAAATGGCGGCGGGATAGGTGACATATCACATTTCTCCTTTTTTACAATGCTAGGCATGGCAGCGCCTGCAATTACAGTATAGGAGGACATCACATAAAACACAATATGCACAACCAGAATAGACAGAAATCGAAGAAAAAGGAAAGAGGTGAACACAATGACAGAAGAAAGAAAAACATTATTAAACGAAATCACAGAAGATTTAAAGCATCTAGACCAGAAATCATTGGAACTGATGCGTACAGGGGTTGAATTACTTAGATGCAGAGATGCAATGGAAAAAGCCACAAAGAAAGCAGGATAATTACTTACCCTGCAATCCCAAATACAAAAGACAGAGCTGATATGGAGTTAGAACAACAGACTTTTGAAGCTCCAGAAGCTCACCATTGATGTAGATATCCATACGTAACATAACGTTTCTCCTTTTCTACTTACCTTACTTACACCTCAATGATAACAACCAGAGGACACGGTGGCAAGAAAAGAAGAACGACAAAATATGACAAAAAGCGAGGTGAGAGATATGGTAGAACCATACAAACCATTATACACGGCAAAGCAGGCAGCGCAAATTCTGCTCATCAATGTATCTACAGTCTATGAGCTGATGAATACCGGACAGCTTCCATACCTGATTTTGGGAAAAGGAAATGGAACCAGAAAGATTCGGGGAAGTGACCTGGAAAGATTCATTGAAACCCAGAAACCAGCAGAACCACAAGGAGAAACAGCATGAGAAAGATATGGATCATAAGATTCTCTGACGGAACAATCGGCTCCTGCTACGGTACCCGATCAGGAGTCGCGGAGATAGCAGAACTCCGGAAAGAAGTCTATGGAGGATCTTACACAATAGAAGGAGGTAGAAACGATGGTGAGAGAACTTAACATTTCTTTGATCACGGGGATTATTGTAGGAAATCTCCCGATATGGCAATGGGATACCAGAACAGGATGCGTGATCGGAATTTTTACGATCGCGGGAATTGTATGCGGAATAATCCTGTGGCTGGAGGATAAAAAGACAAAGAAAAAGAACCCCACAGCGGCAACTGTAAAGGTTCGGTAATTAAATGGTGCTGTATGAAATAACAACTATAGTTAGTATATCATACAGCGCCTGAATGTCAAGATGCAGGCAGGAACCACCTGCTATATTTTTGACCTTTTTTGAGATCCACAGAGGTATCGAGTACCTCTTGGGGGCTCGATTAAACGTATTAGACTTACGACAGAGGTGTATATGAGATACAAGGTGCTATGCGGATATATCAGACAGAGGTGGGACTGTGGAGACACAGTAGAGATCGAAGAAAAGCATACCGGAAAGTATGGAGCAAGAGGACAGACCAGACAGAAAAGAAGGAAAGCCACTCCAGAAGAGATTGCGAAGCATAACCAGTGGAAACGCGAACGTGATGTTCGAAGGCTGATCAAGTGGAACTTCCGCGAAAGGGATTACTGGATCACCCTCACTTATCCCAAAGGTTATAAACCTACATGGGAAGAAATGAAGGACCATGCCGGTAAACTGGTGAGAAAGATCAGAGAAAAGTATAAAAAACAGGGATGGATCCTGAAATACATATACCGTCTTGCAATCGGATCCAGAGGTGGCCGACACATCCACATCCTGATTAACCGTGAAACCAATGAAAAAACGGCTACAGATCTGATAATTACAGATCTGTGGGAACAGCAGTGGGGGCACGGACATGTCAATTTCCGTACGCTCTACAGCGAGGGTGGATACAGACAGCTTGCCGTCTATATCACAAAACCTCTGGAGAAGTGGGAGTCAGAAGAACTTAAGAGACATCACCCATCCAGAAACCTCATCCGCAAGGATCCTGAGACAGAAGAAATTAAAAGAAGGAGCCTTGTTGATCGCGACGGTAAATCACGTCCGCCAAAAGCACCAAAAGGTTATTACGTGGATCCGGAAAGCATCGAGACAGGGAAGAACCCGGTAACCGGCTATGCGTACCGGCATTACACACTGGTAAAAATCAAGAAGAAGGAATAAAGCATGTGGAAAGTTGACATATACCTGGAGACGGACAGCACTTTTCAGGGAAAACGAGAAAGAAAATGTGGATATGTCCTTGCAACCATGGTGAACGGCGAGGAAAAGACAAAGGAAAATTTCGGAAAATCGAACGGAACATACCACCAGTCCGTCCTTGCGACATTTGCAGAAGCTCTTTCACGCATGAACGTTTCTTCGGAAATCTGTGTGCACACACAGGATGGCTATGTAGCAAGCCGCATTCCGAAGCTGGAAGAAATGGCAGGAGAAGGATGGCGGGATGGGAAAGGAGAACTGATTAAAAATGCTGCTGAATGGGAACAGATCTATCGTTTGGTTCATACCTTTCAGGATCCGCACAAAATGACTGCAAGATCTGAGAAACACAGTTATTCCACATGGTTACAGGAGATGATGAAGAAAGATGAATGTAAAAGAATTATCGGAACAGGCCTGGAGCCTGAGACCAGACCAGAATCCGGCAACAATGGAGTTCCTGGGAATGTCTGTCCGTAATGGAGTGAGATATAGATATTACAGAGATGAAGGAGGTGAAATATTGTATGACAGCGAACCAGAGGAAGGAAAACCGGAGTGGATGATACGTGCCGATAAAGCGGTAGGAAGACGACACGGTATTTACAACTAAGAAAAAAGGGGAAATATGTATGAGAACAATCGCAATTATTAACTTAAAAGGCGGTGTGGCAAAGACTACATCAAGCATCAATATTGCTTATATCCTTACTACACGGGGATACAAGGTACTTTTAGTGGATAACGACAAGCAGGGAGACTGCAGCAGGGGATTAAACCGCCGCACCTCAGATGGGGATGGCATTGACCGGATTATGACAGACCGGCATCCGGATATGCAGAGCCTGATCCGCAACACAGATTATGAGGGACTGGATATCATCACGGCGAATCTCGGACTCTTGATCGCAAACATGGAAGTGATCATGGACCGTGTGAGACCGCAGCAGAACAGATTGAGAAAGGCATTGCAGCAGGTAGTAGAGCGGTATGATTTTTGCGTAGTGGACAATGCTCCGGATATCAACATATCAGTCATCAATGCACTGACTGCCGCGAATGACGTTCTGATTCCGGTCGAGGTGGACGATAACACGTTGGAAGGCATGAATGAACTTCTGGAGCAGATTCAGGAAGTTAAGGAAGAACTGAATCCGGATTTGCAGAACGTAAAATGTTTTATATCTAAATTCCAGAAATTCAACGAAGCACATAAACAGGGAGCAGAGATTATACGGGAACAGTATCCGACAATGCAGACTTTGATCAGAGCATCTGCAGTAGTGGCCAGAAGTACATTTGCACGTACACCGGTTGCACTGCACAGTCCACGATCGGCGGCAGCAGAAGACTATGAGAAACTTGTAACTGAGTATTTGCAGATGATCGGAGGTGTACAGGATGGCGAAATTTGACCTCAAAGGGATGCTTTCAGAACGATCTACACAGGAAATGGACCTGCCGGAGCAGAAGACTGTATACCGTAATCCGGAGGATCTGATCCCGTCAAAAGATAACTTCTACAGCACTGAAGACACCGAGAAGCTAAAACAGTCCATTAAGGTACTGGGAATCTTGCAACCACTCCTGATCGAGGAAAGGAATGGTAAAGATTATATTTTGGCTGGACATTCCAGAAGAAAATGCTGTCTTGAGCTGATTGAGGAGGGGATGGACCGCTTCCGGAAGATCCCGTGCGTGTATAAGCCTAAGATCGAGCTGAACACAGCATCTGAAGAAGATGAGATCATCCGGAAGATCATTATCATCCAGTCCAATACCTACCGTGAGAAAACTGACTGGGAGAAAATGACGGAAGCACTGCAGATGGAAGAGCTGGTCAAGAAACTCCGCGAAAAAACAGATCTTGAGGGCAAGACCAGAGAGATTGTATCTGACCTGATAGGAGTCTCATCTACCCAGATTGGAAGGTATCACAGCATCAGCAATAACCTGTCTGAACGGCTCGCGGACGCATTCAGACAGAACAAGCTGAATATTTCCACAGCAGCAGAGCTTGCCGGACTGAATGAGAAATATCAGACGAAAGCCTGTGAACTGTTAGAAAATGCCGGACAGCTTACTCTGAATGATACAAAACTCCTGAAAGCACAGCAGGAACAGGAAAGGGACATTCCTGGACAATTGACAATAGAGCAGGCACTGCATCCACATCTACCGGAAGAAGTTAATGCAGTCATTCCGGTAGATGTTCAGATTGACCGGTTCTACGAATCCCTCCGGAAGAACATAGAGACCTATGTCCGGAAAGCAGATCTGAATATGACTACATACATGCTCAGTGCCCTGTACGGAACGGTACGTGTCCGAAACGGACACCTGAACTATCAGGGAAGCAAGGAAGGAATCATCTTCAATGCTGGTTCTGATCAGGAAGAACTGATGAGCTGGACAGACTTCTCGAAGAAATTGATCGAGAAATACGGAAAGAAACAGAAACCGGTCAAAATGGCAGCAGTGGACGAACCCGAAGAACTGACAATAAAAGAAGTGATCGCAATATTTCATGATAAATTTCCTAAAAAGTTTACCTGTATGATGAGAGCAATCAGACCGGCAAAAAACAATCATGAATCAGCAGTCATGGCACAGAAAGTACTTGCTCCTTGTGGGTTTAGTTCATTGAGCGGAAACGGTGTAATGAATTATGAATTCCGCGGAATGTCAGCAGGTGCAAAATTCGAATGCAAGGGAAGAACTTTGAATACAAGTTACAGATATCTGGTTGAACAGGCAAGATTCATGTACGATCCATTCTCCCCTGAGTTTGATGATCCGGAAGAACAATCGGCAGCAGGATCACCAGACAATCAGCAACAGGACGATTTTGTTAAGGATAACAAAATCGAGGAACATATTACTGAATCCAACAAAACATCCGACCATACCGGTGATATTACCAAGATGGTACCGGAGAACGGTCTGGAAGACCTGAAACAGCAATCTCTTCCGTTTATGAAAAATAATGATCAGCGAAAAGAATGGTTGAGAAATTATAAAGAATGGGGACTGTGGTACACAGATGAACATATTGAAGCAAGATACTACAAATATGATTTTGAAAACGGCGCACGTCTGATCGTAGAAGAATATGATCCGGAACCGGTTCACAACAGTTCGTGGGTATCAAACGAACCGTACTACATGCATCTTGTAGGCGGACCTGAACCGGAAAGAAATAACGGAATACCGAAATGGACGTATCATTCAAAATACAACAAGTATCCGAATAGTGAAACAGAACTTGTAGAGTTTCTGAAAGGAGTACAGAAATGAAGATTAAATGCACGGAATGCGAGTATCTGACAATGTATCACAGATCAGGAGGAACTTATTCTTCGTACGGACGGGGTGAATATTGCTGTGAACATCCGGTTTCAAGAAGGCTTCCTGCAAAGGCTTTTGGAAACAAAGCAAGATGCTTTGTATGTTTTGGAACAAATGAACGAGAAACCAGGCCAACAATAAAAACAGTTCCGCGGTGGTGTCCGAAGAAAGAAAAAAAGAAATGAAAAGAACAAAAATGGACGAAATTGTTGAGAATATGGCGAATTACATCTGCGATCACATATGCCAAAAACCGAAAGAGATAACAGATCGGGAGAAACTGGAAGATTACTGTGCGGAAGAATGCGAGATGGGAAAACATTTCTGTAATATCCTGAATCAGTACAATGAGATCAACAATTTTAAAGAAAGCGAACTGTACAAAATAATGAACAAGTACCAGAAGATTACTCTTTGTAAAGAGTGCAAATACAGGGCATATGAGAAAGAAACAGATTTGACATGGTGCCGATTGAGAAATGGTTTGGATGGAGCGCTGGAAGAAACTGACGGATGCAGCAGAGGAGTAAAGGTGTCCGAATCGGACACCTCAAAATAACGGGTGCAATCTAAAATTCATATACAACACACCGGGGGAGGTACCTGTATACCTCTCCCAAAGAAAGGAAACACAATGGATCAGGAAGGATTATTATTTCCGAAATCCGGAACAAAGAAAAAACGAAAGAAACATATGAAAAGTATTCTTCCCGGAGATCAGCCCGGTATCTGTTATCTCTGCGGCAGCAGGCAACGGATAGAAAATCATCACATCTTTTTTTGACACTGGCGGTCGGACGAAATCGGAAGAATATGGCATGAAGGTATATCTGTGCGCAGACTGTCACCGTGAAGGACCAGAAGCGGTACACAGATACCGTGAAGCTGATCTGTACCTGAAAAGAACAGCACAGAGACAATTCGAAAAGAATCATACCCGGCAGCAGTTCCGGGAGATCTTCGGAAAGAGCTATTTATAGTCAGGAGGTAGAGAATGGAAAATAAAATATGTAAAACCTGCAGGGACAACGACGATGGTCTCTGCGACCGCAAAGGCATACTGATAGAGGATGATGATACCTGTGATCACCACAGGAAGAACTGGAAAGATGCGATGCTGAAACAGTTCTTCCGGAACGATGAAAGGAGCGGAATACGATGATAATAACAGTATTGGAGGCGTTAAAACTAATTATCTTACTGTTGATAATTATATATGCAATCCTTGCCGCGTGCGGAGCTGCAAGACGAAAAGATATTGCAGCTACAATCGTGTGGTGCACACTCTGGATCACATGTGTAATAGGACTGAGGTAGCTTATGTACAAAGACACGATCACAAAAGAAATTGTGCAGAAATGTATAGATCAGGGCATGACGCAGACAGAGATGGCAATCAGGCTCGACACATCGTTTGAAACCATCCACCGCCTGCTAAAGCAATACGACCTGAAACCGGCTTATAACCACGATACCGGGAAATACGACGAAGAGAAAATGAAACGGTGCCTGCAGCAGGGAATGACAGCAAAAGAAATAGCACAGACATTTGGTGTGATCAGCACCACGGTTTCCAGATGGAAGAAGAAATACAATCTGGATATCCCACCAACACCGAGAACACCACGCAAGAAGAAGGTTACAGATTGCAGAACTTGTATCTACCGGGCTCGCGGGGAGAACTTGCCGTATAAATGTAATTATCTGGAAATAGCCGGTCATACCCGGAACATGGGACAACCGGAAGAAAACTGTTCGAAATACGAAAAGGGAAAGAGAGGAAGAAGAAGTGGAAAAAGAAAAGTTTGATACCTGCAAACATGCAAAAAGAACCGGAAACTTTGCAGTATACACAAAACCCACCTGCAAACAGGCAACCATGATCCGCGGCCAGTTGGTAGTCAGCAAAGCCAGATGCCTGAAATGCGAACTGTGGGAACCAAAGAAGACAAGGAGGAAGAAAGATGCTGATCAGAAGCCAGAATAAAGAAGTATTGACAAATCTTAATGCTTTGGCAGGCATTGAGATTGCAGAAGGACCTGTAAAAACAGTTATAACATCATATATCACTGGATGCAGTTATCTGCTTGGAGAATACAGTAACAAGCAAAAAGCTGTAAAGGTACTGGATATGCTACAGAAAGCTTATACAGAATATGAAATGCTTCGGGGCATGTCAACAGGAATGGGAGGAATTATGACCACATATAACACAAAGATGATTGTTAACGAATTAAAAAAAGAAATTCAGGAGAAAACCATTTTCCAAATGCCAGAAGACAGTGAGGTGGAAATGAATGATTAAAGGAAAAGCTAAAATGGAGTTCGGAACAGGCGATATCAGAATGACGGGAGCTCTTAGCAACAACGTTGGAGCTTTGTGCTGCATTACACAGCCACCACATGAAATAGGTGAGAAAGTACCGGTAGAGGATGAATGGGATCCGGTTCAGGCAGAAGTAATCCTGACATTCTCCAGAACAGAGAGTATTGATGCTCTTATAGCGGAACTACAGGATGTAAAAGCAATGATGAACGGAACCTACCCGTTCGAAAAGAGAAGAATCAGAGAACAGAATCTGAATTTTGACACGTTTATGCACAGACCTTAAGTGAGAATAGATATGAATAGAAGAGAGACGACAAAGATGTTATGCGAACTTCTGGAAAGACAGTATTTCTCCGGCATGGGGAAATACTGGGCGAAAGAAGTGAGCATTGATCCATGGGCGGCAAAAGGAAAGCCCAAAAGAGTAGATTACATGCAGTTCATTCCGGCAAATCAATGTTCTGTATCAGCAATAGAAAAGGGAATTTTCGTTTGCTATGAAATTAAAAGCTGTAAAGAAGACTTCTATAGTGGGAACGGGCTGAATTTTCTTGGTGAAAAGAATTACATAGTAACTACGATGCAGTGCTATAAAGAACTTCTGGAAGATATGCGGAACGGGAAGTTCTGGAAACATATACACGAGAACTTTCCAGAATCAGCTACACACGTCGGAGTGATGGCCGCGGTCCCGGAATATACAACGGCAGCAGATGAATTTGAATCACCTACTCCGATTAATACAGACAAGAAGTGGAAACTTGCAGTCGTGATGCCGTGTCATTATGGATTACGGAAGAAATCGATGATAGAGCTGTTATTTTGCATGCTGAGAAGCGGACATTGAGGAAAAAGCTAAAGAAATCACTAAAGTACAAGCACCAAAAGACATTAATTACAATAACTGTGATTGTGAAGTAGATAATATGACGGTGTGGTCTAGTTTTAAGGAGGATTGAATATGGGATATTGCAAAATCGAATGCCCGGACGGAAAAAATAGAGTGCTGTATCCACTGTGAGAGACAGGAAGGTTGTGATAACAGATGCGATATGATGGACAGTTATGCATATGTAGAGGAGTGTGAAAATTATGAGACTGAAGTCGGGAATGCTTGCGTTGACGAGATCACAGGAGGCGAATGATGGTAAAAGGCTATGATATAACACCCGAGCTTGCTATTGCAGCATATAATACGCTGATACAATTCTGCAGACAGCAGGAAGGAATGATTCTGTGTAGCAGATGTGTTTTACACAATCGCTGTCCAGCGATAACTGATCGTGCCCCAGCACCCGAGAAGTGGGGAGAAATCCATTATCCCAGAATGACGAGTAACACCACAATCAAATATCTGAAGGATGGAAAAGTACAGATGATCACCTACGGAAGAAGCGAAGATGCAGAGAAAGCATTTAAGGAGATGGCCGCGAAATGATCTTACTGAGAAAGCTATTATACTGGATATTCCAATCCAGAAAGCAACACTGCAGATGCTGTTGTCTGACCTGCCCATATTTCGAGAAATGCAGAGCAGGACTATAGAGAGAACGGGGCAGCAGGACAAAAGAAATAGAAACAAGGAGGCTGACATCATGGATAAGAGAGTCCTGGAAGAATACATAGATGCATGCGAGGTGATCAAAGACACAGAAGAAGAGATTCACAAGTTAGAATCGAAAAAGAGCATCACAGCCAATGAAACGGTATCTGGAAGTAATCCGGAATTTCCTTACAACCCACAGCACTTTAAAGTACAGGGAACAACATACTCTTATTCCGATGATGTGAGACTCCGGGCAAAGAAAGAAGTTCTGAAACAGAAGAAGGAAAAAGCAGAAGAACTGAAACTGCAGGTGGAAGTGTGGATGATATCAATCCCCTTCCGGATGCAGCGTATCATCAAGTATAAGATATTCGAGGATATGACGTGGCAGCAGGTGGCAGATCGGATGGGAAGACGTGTAACAGCAGAGAGCGTGAAAAAAGAATTTCAGAGATTTTTTGAAAAAAATTAAAGTTTGTCCCAAATGTCCCACATGTCCCGATAAAAGATGCTATAGTATATCCTGAACGAATTGGATATAACCAATGCGTTTCATACGTACTTTCCCATATGAGTACCAATTATCCCTGAGGGAAAAGGTTATTGCTTATCCTGATGACTAGAGGCTGGTCCGAAAAGCATACCGGAACATAGCTCAGCAGCGTAGAGCAGAGGCATTTCAGCACTCGTGTCGGCGGTTCAAGCCCATCTGTTCCGATCACGTGAGGGAAGCGCGTGAATGCAGGTTTTCATAATAGTATCTCCTTAAAGAAGCGGAGCTGGCAGCAGTTCCGCTTTTGAATATTCAGGTGTCCAATTCGGACACCTTTTTATAAAATGTGTATAATGCGTATAAAAAAACTTGACAGTGCGCATAGTGCGTATTATAATATAAACATAGAACAACAGAAAGGAGCACTGTTAAGATGCGGTTCAGAGAACTCGAAAAGATTTTACTGGCGGATAGATGGTATCAAGTAGCTCAGAAGGGTTCGCACCATCAATACAAACATCCGACTAAGCCAGGGAAGGTGACGATACCCGAACATGGCGGTGATATACATATGGATACAGTAAAATCAATTAAGCGTCAGGCTGGAATATAAAATCCAGCCGCGCTAATAATATATCTTAACATGATCCTAAATGAGAAGAGGAGGAGCAACAATGAAACTTATTTATCCGGCGGTCTTTTATCCGTTTTCAGACGGATCAGGAGGCTACACTGTAGAATTTCCAGATCTACCCGGATGCGTCACGGAGGGGAATGACCTTGAAGAGGCTTTTGAAATGGCCATTGATGCGGCAAGCGGATGGGTACTTGACGAGTTAGAAGAAGGTAATGAGATTCCTAAAGCATCTGCATATGCAGATGTAAAACCACGTGAAAACGGGCAGGTAAATATCGTATTGCTTGATATGGACAAATATGCAGAGCAGTATGGTGAAAAAGCAGTGAGAAAAAATGTAACTATTCCGGCATGGTTAAATACTTTTGCCGAAAAAAGAAAGATTAATTTTTCACAGGTATTACAGGAGGCTATTTTAGCAAAAACACAGAAAGCGTAAAAAACATATTGAAACAAGAGAGGCACCCTTCGGGGTGCTTTTCTAATGCCAATTTTCGTACAGCGTGCACAGCACCAGCGCATACATACTTTAGGCATGGATTCACTGTATGTAAGTGTTCACACCTCCTTTCGTCACGGTAGCAATCGGCTGTCGTATATGGTGCTGGCAGGACTGTATTTGGATAAAAGAAAGAAGGTGAGCCTGAGTGACAAAAAAACAGAAGATTTTTGCAGATGAATATCTGATAGACCTGAACGCCACAAGGGCTTACAAGGCAGCATATCCGACCGTAAAGAGGGATGAAACAGCAGCTCAGGCCGGCAGCAGGATGTTGAGAAATGTCAAGGTTGCGGATTATATACAGAAACGAATGCAGGACCGTCAGAAACGCACAGAAATAACGCAAGACAGGGTCCTGGAAGAACTGGCGGCTATTGCTTTTGCAAGAGCTACTGATTTTGCAGAAGTAAAAGACGGATTCGTTATCATAAAAGATACAGCAGGGTTATCAGAACAGCAGATTAAAGCTATTGCCGGAATAAAAGAAGGCAAGTTTGGCATTGAACTGAAACTGAATGACAAGGAAAAAGCATTGGAGCTCCTCGGCAGACATCTCGGAATGTTCAAAGACAGGGTGGAAGTATCAGGTCTGGAAGAAGAGAAAAAGAAACTGGGAGATATCCTGGAACAGTTGCGTGGTGGTGGATAGTGAGCACTGAACGTCTGGTACTATCAGAAAAATACAAAGCATTCCTGAGATGCGATGCACCGGTCGAGTTCCTTGAAGGTACGACTGCAGCGGGCAAGACAACTGTCGGCCTGTTTAAGTTTATGTGTAAGGTCGCGGAATCACCAAAGAAACTACATATCCTGGCAGCAGATGACACCGGAGCTGCAGAAAAGAACATCATCAACAAAGATCTTGGCATTCTGGATGATTTCGGAATATTGACTGAGTACAAAGGTAATGGATCTGGGGAATACAAGATGCCACATATCCTGTTCCATCCATCCGGCGGGGATAAAATCATCTTTGTGGTTGGATATGGAAACAAGAGCAAGTGGAAGGATGCCCTCGGCGGTCAGTATGGATGTCTGTATATCGATGAGATCAACACTGCGAACATAGAGTTTGTCCGTGAGGCATCCATGCGCTGTGATTATCTGATGGCAACGCTTAATCCGGATGATCCGAGTCTTGATGTATACAAAGAGTATATCAACTGCGCCAGGCCACTTCCGGAGTGGGCGGACAGTACTCCGCAGGAAATTAAAGACGAATTGAAAGAAGAACCAAAACCCGGCTGGGTTCATTGGTTCTTTTCTTTTGACGATAATGCCGGTCTTCCGGAAGAAAAGAAACAGCGAATCATACAGAATACCCCGAAGGGAACAAAGATCTGGAAAAACAAGATTGAGGGGCTGAGAGGAAAAGCAACTGGTCTGGTGTTCAGTAACTTTAGCCGTGCGCGTCATGTAAAAACAAAAGAATGGGCAAAACAATTTGTTCAGGTTCCGGGTACTACAAAGAAAAATGAATTTTTTATGTGGTTCTCGGCAGCAGTAGATACTTCATATTCGCAGAAGTCACCGGATACGATCGCGTTTTCTTTTCTGGGAATTACAAACAAGGGAAAATGTGTTGTTCTGGATGAGAAAGTGTATAGCAATGCAGAACTGGATACTCCACTGGCCCCGTCAGACACGGTAAAAAATCTGATTGATTTTCTGGACAGGAACAAAAAAGAATGGGGACTTGCACGAAATGCATTTTTGGATAGCGCCGATCAAGCAACTATGCAGGAGTGGAATAAATATAAACGTAGAAATGGCTGTATTTATACGCTTAATGATGCATGGAAACAGATGGAAATCATTGACCGTATCAACGCGCAGCTTGGATGGATGGCTTTTGATGATGAGTCTGGCATTGAATCTAATTTCTATGTTCTGGATACATGTCCGACCTATATTAGCGAACTGGAAACATATAGCTGGAAAGAAGATAAAGACAATACTCCGGAAGATGGACATGACCATATGGTGAACTCTGTACAGTATGGATGGATCCCATACCAGAGCAAAATATACAAGAGGTGAGAGAATGAACCGACTTCAAAGCTTTATTGCTCGGATTTTTAAGATAGAACCGGCAAGAGACAGAACAGTAACGATTATAGAACCGCATACGTTCCGGGAAAATGTACTAAGAAATAAAATTTGGTATCGTGGTGACAGCGCAGAGCTAGAACAGTATTTTCAGAAGACTGCAAGGTGGGACGTGGAAAAAGCCCGCTTCTGGGCAGCTCATGCACAGGGAAATGTCAGAAAAATGCACAGCGGTATTGTTGGTACTGTTGTGGATCGCTATAAAGACATTGTTCTGGCAGACATGGATTCTATAGACTTCGGAGAAAACCAGAAATCACTTAATGAACTGTGGAATAAGCTTTATGAAAAAAGCAAACTTAATGATGTAATTGGAGAAGCAATAACGGGAACTTTGGCAGCAGGAGACGGAGCTTTTAAGATTACGGCAGATTCCTGCAGTGAGTATCCGATCGTAGAATTTTATGATGCGGAAAACGTGGACTACGTGTATGTACATTCGAAATTGCAGGAAATTAAGTTTTACACGACATATAAGAACGGTAAAAAAGATCTCAGACTGGAAGAAACTTACGGACACGGATATATCAAATACAAATTGTATGATGATTACGGAAAAGAAGTTCCACTAAAACAGCTGCCGGAAACGGCGCACCTGTATGATCTGGGGAATGAAGGCAATATCATGCTTGCGGTTCCTTTGAAAATATTAGTATCTACAAAGTACAAGAACCGAGGTAAAGCCTTGTTTGAAGGAAAAACGGACGTTCTGGATGGTTTGGATGAAGTGATCAGCCAGTGGATGGATGCAATCCGCATGGGAAGGATTAAACGGTATATTCCGGACAACCTTATCCCGCGTGATCCAGATACGGGAGAATTGATGCCGGCAAACCCGTTTGACAATGATTTTATTGCTTTGGGCGACAATATGGGAGAAAAAGCAAATCAGCAGGTGGAAATATCGCAGCCTCAGATTTCGTACGAAGCCTATGTAAACAGCTACATTAATTTTCTCGACATGGTATTGCAGGGAATCATGTCCCCGTCAACACTTGGAATCGATCTGAAGAAAACTGACAATGCAGAATCTCAGAGAGAAAAGGAAAAAGTTACTCTTCATGTTCGGAATAAGATTGTTGATGCATTGAACGAAACACTCCCAGAGTTATTCAAACTTATCATGCAGACGTATGATCTGATGTATGGAAGAACACCAGGAGAGTACGAACCAACAGTCAAATTCGGTGAATATGCTTCCCCGGATTTTGGAACTACAGTAGATACGGTAGGAAAAGCAAAACAATACGGAATTATGAGTATTGAAACATCTGTGGATCAGCTGTACGGAGATACCTGGACAGAAGAAGAAAAAGAAGCAGAAGTTGAGAAGCTGAAAGCAGAACAGGGCATACAGGATATGGAAGAACCGGCGGTGAACATGACAGCCGATGATTTTCATATAGATCTGGAAGGTGGTGAAAACGATGAAGGTAAAAGTAGGACCACGAATGTTCAGAATGAACCGCAAGGAGTTCCAGGGACTTCTTCAAATAGCAAAGGAGCAGGTACCGATAGGAATTTACGCGGTGGAGAAAGCTGATTATGCGGAACTCCGGCGAGATAAATGTGAAAGCATTACAAAGCTAAAGGAACTGACACGACAGTTTAAAGCACAGGGCTTCAAGGTGTGGTCAAATGGCAAAGATAAACGATGAGTACGATATTGGTGCTGCTTTCGAAGCAATCGAGAATGAACTGATCTCATCCATGATCCGGAACTTCGAAAACCATAAGCAGGAAGAGCTGGACGAAAAGAAATACTGGTCCATGTGGCAGACGGAGATGTTAAAATCTCTGGAAAAGTACAAGCATGACAACCAGAAGAAATATGGAAAGCAGTTTAAGGACATTAACAAACAGATCGAGGTACTGATCAGACTTGCAAGAAGCGAAGGTGGTATGAATCAGGAGAAACGGATACTGGAAGAAATCAAGAAAGGATTTCCTGCAAAACGTATTTCAAAAGGCGGTACTGCAGAGTTTTTTAAAGTCAATGACAGAAAGTTGGATGCGCTGATTCAGGCAACCACATCGGACATGCAGAAAGCAGAGGCAGCAGTTTTACGCATGGCAAATGATCAGTACCGAAAGATCATATATAACGCGCAGGTATACGCTAATACCGGAGCTGGTACATATGAGAAAGCGGTAGACATGGCCACAAAGGATTTTCTTTCTGCAGGTTTGAATTGCATCCAGTATACCAATGGAGCAAGACATACAATTGCTGACTATGCAGATATGGCAATCCGGACAGCGAGCAAGAGAGCTTACCTGCAGGGAGAAGGCGAAATGCGACAGCAGTGGGGATTACATCTTGTGATTATGAACAAGCGCGGAAGCCCCTGCCCGAAATGCCTGCCATTTGTTGGCAAGATTTTGATTGATGATGTGTGGAGTGGTGGTAGCAGTAAAGACGGCAAATATCCGCTTATGTCTTCTGCAATAGCAGCAGGTCTTTATCATCCCCGTTGCAAGGATTCTCATACTACATATTTTCCGGGCATCACGAAAGTAGATCCGAAATACAATAAGCAAGAGATTGCTGATATTGAGGATACAGCAAAACAGGAAGCAAAACAGCAATATGCTGAACGTCAGGAAAAGAGATTTGGAAGACTTGCGGATTTCTCACTGAATCCAGAGAACCAGAAACAGTATGAGCAGATGCAAAATCGGTGGAAACATGTGCGGATGCGAACTGGAAAGGTGAGCAGCCAGGAATATGCAGAATCCAAAAGACCACTTGCAGATTTCCATGCAGCCTCGCAGAATCAGGTTGTCAGCCTTCTTCGTACAGAATCACAGGAATGGATTGATAGTTTATCAGAAAAAGAAAAATATGCGATTGAAAAATATACGTTCAATTCTGGTGATCAAAAGCCGAATCGATTCTTTGAACGGCTTAATGCTATGCTTCGAGGAGATATAGCAGAAGATAAAAAACTACGAGGATATGCAGAAACAATATCAGGCGCATTGAAAAAGAGTAAGATTGAACATGATGTAATTGCATATAGAAATTTAGATATACCACTTTATAATGAATTTGAAGTAAATGATTTGGTTACGGAAAATCAATTTATAAGCACTTCTGTAGTTCAAAGCGCAGCGCTGGATAAAGCTTATAAAGTACTGATATATGTACCAAAAGGAAGTTGCTGTGCGTATATTGAAAAAATAAGCAAATATCCAAAACAAAGAGAGTTGTTACTTGACAAAAATACGATATTCAGAGTAATATCAAAGAAAAAGAACTCGATAGAATTGCAGGTGATTGTATGAAAATGAATTTGGAAGAAAAGAAAGCTTATAAGGATTATAAGGACAGGTTAGCACTGCAGGGAAAACCCAGAAAACTTACTGAGGAAGAAATTCAGAAATTAAAAAAAGAAGGACGTATTTAATACCACCAGTCAGAAAAGGCCGGTGGTATTTTTATACCCATTTTTATGAAAGAGAGGACAGAAAAAGATGAAAAAATTATTTATCAGCCAGCCTATGAGGGGCAAAACAGATGAGGAAATCCTTGCAGTGAGAGAAAAAGCAATCAAAAGCGCAGAAGAAATGATTGGTGAACCTGTGGAAGTGATTGATTCGTTCTTTCAGTCAGCACCTGCAGATGCAAGACCACTGTGGTTTCTTGGAAAATCGCTGGAATTACTGTCTACAGCAGATGTGGCATATTTTGTAGAAGGCTGGAATGAGTTCAGAGGCTGTAAGATTGAACATACCTGTGCTGTAGAATACAACATTGATCGAATTGAAGAGTAATTTGCACCGGCGCAATGGAGGGAGGTGAGAACGGTGAGGATAAGAGTAATCCACGATTTCAAAGACATTGAAAATAACCTGAAGCTCAGATCCGTCGGTGAAACAATGACGGTATCAAAAGAGAGAGCTGAGTATCTGGCACACATGAAAGTAGCAGAGATTATCGATTCGAAAGGCGGTGATCCGGAATCTCCCATTGAGGCGCAGGGTTAAGCGTCTTATTTTTATGTCCGGAATGACGTGAAACTACCAGAAAGGAGTAGTAGCATGACACAGGAACAGTTCGAGGCGCTCGGAATTGAGAAGAGCCTGGCAAAAAAAGCGGCAGATGCTTCTGCAAAAGAGCTGGAAGGCTATGTATCAAAAGAAACCTACGATACGACAGAACAGGAACGTAAACAACTGGAAACATCTGCAAATGATTATAAGACCCAGCTGGAAACGTTAAAAGCGTCCGCAGGGGATAATGAAGCCCTGAAACAGCAGATTGCAGACCTGCAGACACAGAATCAGCAGAAAGAAACAGAATATCAGGAAGAACTGAAGAATCTGAAGCTGACCAATGCAATCAAGATGGCAATTGCCTCATCAGCACAGGACAGTGATCTGGTGGCGGGGCTTGTTGACCGTAAGAAACTGATCCTTGGAGAGGATGGAAAAGTTACCGGTTTGGATGAACAGGTAAAAGCACTGAAAGAGAGTAAACCATTCCTCTTCAAGCAGGAACAGAAGCAGACTGAGAGAAGAGGATTCTTTCCGCTGGGAAATCACAAAGATGAAGGTTCCGAAAAAGAAGGACCTTTAAGCATGAAAGAAGCAATCGCTGCCAGATTAAACATGGGAGCAGAAGGGAATGGTAAATAATTATGGCAATTACACTTGAAGAAGCAAAGAAAAATGTGCAGGATGACCTTCAGATGGGAGTTATCGATGAATTCCAGAAACAGAACTTTATTCTGGAACATATCCCGTTTGATGATGCAGTATCTCCGACAGGAGGCGGTGCAACACCGTCTTACAGCTATGTGCGTTTGAAAACGCAGCCAAAAGCTGAATTTCGTGCGATTAATACCGAATACACGTCTTCAGAAGTAACAAAGGAATCACATACAGTAGAAATTAAAGTCTTTGGTGGGGCTTATGAGATTGACCGTGTGATTGCAAACATGGGCGGTATTGTAAATGAAGTTGAATTGCAGCAGACGCAGAAGATTAAGGCCGCACAGGCGCTGTTTAATGATACATTCATCAATGGAGATACTGCAAAGGATACGAAAGCATTTGACGGTCTGGATAAAGCACTTACCGGAAGCTCAACAGAGTACAACACTGAAGGAAGCATTGATCTGTCTACCTCAGAGCTGGTAACAAAGAACTATCAGTATTTCCTTGATATGCTAGATGAATTTCTGGGCGGCCTTGATGGAACACCGACATTTATTGCTGGTAATAATAAGCTGATTTCCAAACTCAGAGCTTGTGCAAGACGGGCAAGTATGTATCAGGCTACAAAAGACAACTGGGGCAATCAGGTAGAGAGCTATGGAGGCATCCCATTCGTTGACCTGAAGACCAAACCGGGAACTAATGATGAAGTGGTACCGATTAAAGGGGATGATGGAACTACGTCTCTTTATGTGGCACGTCTTGCAATGGACGGACTCCATGCTGTTTCTTTTGCAGGAGTGGCACCGGTACAGACATGGCTCCCTGATTTCTCTACTTCCGGAGCAGTGAAAAAAGGTGAAGTCGAAATGAATGCAGCTATTGCGCTTAAAGCATCAAAAGCAGCAGGTGTATTCAGAAACATCAAAGTAAAATAGGGAGGAACTGAGATGAAGGTTTTTAGTCCATTGAAAGAATATACAGGTATATCTGCATCAGTTCCGTTTTGCAATGGTGTTGGAGAGACAGATGATCCACACCTGATCGAATGGTTTAAAGATCATGGGTACGAAGTTGAAGAAACGGAAACAGATGAAGTAACAGTAGATACATCGTGCTTGGAAGACCAGATGGAATTACCAGCTGAGGAGCAGACTGAAACCCCGAAGACAAAGCGTACGAGGAAGTGATTTTATGGCTTACAAATCATATAAATCATATGCAACCGAAGATTACTACGTGGATCAGTATGAAGGCGACACCATCCCGGAAGATGAACTGGAAAAAGCCCTGAAACAGGCATCCAGACACGTTGATTCCATGACTTACAACCGCATTGTAGGTCGGGGATTTTCTAATCTTACGACTTATCAGCAGGAAATCATCAGGGAAGTCGTGTGTATGCAGGCAGATTTCGAGTATGAGAACGCGGATGAGATCAATAGTGTGTTATCTTCGTACAGCATCAACGGAGTGTCTGCACAGTTCGGCAGCAGCTGGAATGTGTTTACGGACAAGGGTGTAGCGATGAAACGTGATGTGTACGCACTGTTACAGCAGACTGGATTATGCTGCATGCTAGTGAGGTGATCGTATGAGATACCCGTGTTTGGTACCGAAAAGACTCTGCAAGACAGATATTACCTGTTCATTCGAGCGGGAAGGTCTGAATGAGTATGGGGAACCACTTAAAACAATAGAGTATTCTGGCAAGTGTAATTATCAGGACAAAGCAAGAACAGTCCTGACAGCAGAGAAAAAGCTGGTACAGATTACCGGCACAGCGCTGTTTCCGGGTGATATCTGCCCGGAATTGCCGGTGATCTCCGGCGGCTCTGCAGAGATCTTCGGGGGGAAAAGGCGAATCGAACAGGGAACAAAGGCAAGAAATCCGGATGGTTCCGTGAATTATACGGAGGTGATGCTGGTATGAGCAATCTGATCAGCGTGAACTCAGTGATAAAGCTGAATCTTCCGATGATCCGGAAACTGACCGAGGCACAAACAACTGCCCTGGAGCAGACTGCAGAAGCGTTACATACGGAAGTTGTGCAGGCACAGGTATTTCCACGAGATACCGGAAATCTCCAAAATGAAAACACATTTCTGCACCGTTCTGAAAGTGAGAATGGGAAAATTTCTATCGTGTCCAGTGCACCGTATGCCCGCCGCCTGTATTTCCATCCGGAATATCACTTCCAGACGGGAGAGAACCCGAACGCACGTGGCAAATGGTATACAGACTGGCTCCCGGGTGGTAAAGAAGCTGATTTTGCGGCCAAGGCATTCAAAGAGATCTACAGGAGGCTGACGGGAATATGATGATGTTGGAAGATGTAAGAGACTACATTGCGTCTCTTGATGTGGCAGAACATGTGTATATGGGGAAACTCCCGGACAAGGAAGATAAATCTGTAGGAGTATACAACAGCAAGCATCAGAACGCATACCACACAGCTCTCGGAGGTCCTTCTCTGGAAGGCTACGGCGAGAAATACGTGACTCTACTCATTCACTGGAACAAATCTCCACGGGAGACCGAAAAAGCCACTGTGGAGTTGTTTGAGAAGCTGAGAGCGGTACGTGATGCAAAAGTAAATGGTGAGACAATTAAGTTTTTTCAGTCACTATATGATATTCAGGATGTCGGCACTGATGATGCCGGCATCTACGAAATGGTCATAGAAGGGGCTTTTATTTTTGAGAAGAAAGAAGGTAAAGAGACATGAAAATGAATCTTCAGAAGTTTGCAGGGAAGACCAATGTATTCCCGGTTTCTGACAACCAGTTCAAGCTTGGCGCAAGCAAAGAAGCAGCTACAATGCCTGCAGATCTGGAAACTTTTTCTCCGTCGTTTTCTAATGGAGTAGAGACATGGGCTCCTATGGATGCCGATGGATGGCAGAGGGCGTTAATGACCGCAAAGGCAGTAACGATTACGCTCAGTGGTAAAAGGAACATCGGAGATACCGGAAATGATTTTGTAGCCGGAAAAACATTTACAAACGGCCACGATTCAGAAGCTTATTTTGAATGGATCATGCCTGACGGAACAAGTGTTTCCTGGCCAAATGCCGTGATTGATGTCAAAAACAATTCCGGTGGCGATGCCACAAACGTAGGCGCACTGGAATTTGATGTGATCAGTAATGGAAAACCGACGGTAACACCGGCACTGTAAAGAAAGGAAAGACAAGATGGCAAAGATCGTAAATATTACAGAAAAACTGGAAATGGATGGAAATCCATTTCTGGTGATCAAAGATGAAAAACTGGAAGTAAATGCAGATGCAGCAACCATGTTAAAGATCATGGGGAAATACGGGGAGCTTGAGGAAAGTGAAGCAACACCAAAAGATATTCTGGATCTGTATAATCTGATGTTTCCGGAAGAAAGCCGGAAAAAGATTGAAAAACTGAAACTGAGCTTTAATGACCTGACAGTTGTTGTTATGGAAGCTCAGAAGCTCATCACAGGTGCAGAAGACGATGAACAGGCGGGGGAGTCTCAGATCCCTACTACGATCTGATTGAGGACTATGATCTGATCGTATCCTCTTTTCAGTCACAGTACGGGATAAGACTGTCGAAAGAAGTGCATGAAATGCCATGGGAAGAGTTTAGACAGATGCTTATCGGCATCAGCCCGGACACGGCTCTCGGAAGAGTTGTTGCTATCCGCGCGGAAGACAGGAAAGAAGTTTTGGAGAATTTTACACCGGAACAGCATCGGGTTCGAAATGCATGGCAGTCGAGGCATGCAGAATTTATTAAAGCACATACATCGAAAGCACAGGTGGATGCGCAGATGCAGGCAATGAAGATGGCATTTATGCGTATGGCAGGCCTTGGAGGTGATTAGAAATTGAAAGATTAAAGGTGAGATGCCCTTTCTGTGGACACGAACAGAAAGTACAGTATGCCCCGGATGCAAAATGCCGGGGTGTCTTTTTTAAGTGTCAGGCAAGGCACTGCAAGAAAGAATTTGAAATAAAAATAAACCAGGACAAGTAGTGCCACTGTGCCGATGTCCTCGTGACAGAGGCAGGTGGTATATATGTCAGCAACAAGCGTTGGACAGATCGGTCTTGATCTGGTTGTAAATAAAAATCAGTTCGAAAGTCAGATGGCCGGGATAACCGGCATGGCGAAAAAAGCAGGAGCGGCACTTGCGGCAGCTTTTGGAGTAAAAAAACTGGTTGATTTCGGAAAACAGTGTCTGGAACTGGGCTCTGATCTTGCGGAAGTTCAGAACGTTGTAGACGTTACCTTTCCGAAGATGACTGCACAGGTCGATGAATTTGCCAGAAGTGCAGCGCAGAGCTTTGGTCTGTCAGAGACCATGGCGAAACAGTACACCGGTACATTCGGTGCCATGGCAAAAGCTTTCGGGTTTACCGAAAAGCAGGCTTACGATATGGGTTCAACCCTGACCGGACTGGCAGGTGATGTGGCATCGTTCTACAACATTTCTCAGGACGAGGCATACACAAAGCTAAAATCGGTATTTACTGGTGAAACTGAAACGCTTAAAGATCTCGGTGTGGTAATGACACAAACTGCTCTTGATTCCTACGCTATGGCGAATGGATTCGGAAAGACAACTTCGGCAATGTCCGAAGCGGAAAAGGTAGCCCTACGTTATCAGTTTGTGCAGGATAAACTGTCGGCCGCACAGGGCGACTTTGCACGTACTTCCGGAAGCTGGGCGAACCAGTGCAGGATACTGAGTCTGCAGATACAGTCTCTCATGGCAACGATCGGACAGGGACTGATCAACTTATTTACTCCGATCATTCGGGTAATCAATACGGTGATCGGAAAGCTTGCTACACTGGCAAATGCATTTAAGTCCTTTACGGAACTGATTACAGGGAACAAATCCAGTGGTTCTGACAGCAGCGGTGTAACGGCAGTTGCAGGAGCAGCAGATGATGCCGGAACCGGTCTGGAGAATGCGTCTGATTCTGCATCCAATCTGGCAAGCAACACGGATAAGGTTGGACAGGCAGCACAGAACGCAGCGAAAAAGATGAAAGCCCTCATGGGCTTTGACAAGATCAATAAGCTGGATTCACAGTCAGATTCAAGTTCTGGCAGTTCTTCTACTCCATCAACCGGAACAGGAGGCACCGGAGCACTTGGAAGCGCGGTTGATTTTGGAAACCTTGCTAAGGGTGATACGGTTCTTGATAAGACAGATAAAAAAATGTCTGCACTGATAAAACGGTGTCAGGAACTTGCGAAACTGTTCAAAAAAGGATTCGAGATCGGATTTGGAAATTCACAGAAGAAAATTGACTCCATAAATGAATCCGTAAAAAGCATCGGCAAGAACTTAAAAGAGGTCTTTACTGACACTGCAGTTGTAAATGCAGCGAACCGATGTGTGAATAATATTGCTCTTGCGTTTGGAAAAATCACAGGATCCACAGCACGGATAGGGCTTACATTAGCAGATAATCTTGTTGGTGGTGTTGATAAATATCTTGCGAAGAGCAAGAACTATATTAAAAAACGCATTGTTTCAATGTTCGATGCGACAGGAGAGATTGCAAAGCTTTCGGGAGATTTCAGTATTGCACTGGCAGATATCTTTGATATTTTTTCAAGTGATGATGCGAAGGGAATCACTGCAGATATCATTCAGGTATTTTCAGATGGTTTTCTTGGAGCAGCAGATCTGGCGATTAAATTCGAAAGAGATTTTGTATCACTTTTTACTGTTCCGATTATCCAGAATACAGGTAAAATCTCCGGAACTCTGGAGAATATGCTTTCCCGATGGAGAACTGTATTTGATACGCTTTCACAGAGCGTTACAGATACGTTCGAAAAAGCTAATGAAGTCTATGATCAGTATTTTGCGCCATTTGTGGATGCAATCACACAAGGCATCTCAGACATCCAAGGAACGTTTCTGGATGCGTATAATACATATCTTTCACCGATTCTTGATTATCTGGCGGACAAGTTCAGCACTGTGTGGTCAGAGCATATCCAGCCGGCTCTGGATGGAATCCTTGAACTGGTAGGAAAACTGCTTGAGAATCTGGGAGCTTTATGGCAGAACACATTGGTTCCGTTCATCGAGTGGATCATCAACAACATTATGCCGGTTCTTTCGCCGATTATCGGAACCATCGGCAATCTAATCCTTGACCTGCTGGGAGTGGCCGGTGATGTGCTTAGCGGAATCACTACGATTTTAGGCGGATTTCTTGATTTCTGTACAGGAGTATTTACCAGCGATTTCAGCATGTGCTGGCAGGGGATTGAAGAAATCCTGCAGGGATTCAAAAGGATTGCTGCTTCGATATTCGATTTTGCAAAGAAAAATATCCTGCAGCCGTTTATTGATTTTGTGAAGGGAATTTTCCAGACAGACTGGTCAAAGAGTTTCGGAACATTAGGCTCTGTTTTAAACACATTTCTTGGTGCCGTACAGCGTATTTGGGGAAACATAAAACGCGTATTCAACGGGATTGTGGAATTTATTACTGGTGTTTTCTCTGGAAACTGGAAACAGGCATGGAACGGAATTAAGGAAATTTTCAGAGGAGTATTTGATTCCCTTATAGCACTGGCAAAAGCACCACTGAATGCCGTGATTGATCTGATCAATGGATTAATGGACAAGCTGAACTCAGGACTGGCGGCAATTGAAAACGCGTTCTCATTCAGTTATGACTTTAAGAATCCGATTACCGGAACAAGACATTATGGACATTATGGAATGTCTCTTCCGAGAGTACCAACTATTCCACATCTGGCACAGGGCGCATACGTCAAGCCAAACACACCACAGCTCGCCATGATCGGTGATAACCTGCACCAGGGAGAAGTTGTAGCTCCGGAGAATAAACTGAGAGAAATGGCAATAGAAGCTGTCAGGGCAGCAGGCGGATCCGGTGTCACAAGGGAAGATCTGGAAACCATAATGAACCGTGCAGTGATGCGGATCATAGCTGCTCTTTCACAGATGGGATTCTACCTTGATGGTAAAAAGCTGGCAGAAGCTGAGAATGCAGTAAAAGCAGAAATAGATAGGCGCTTCAACACCGTGGACATTAAGTAGGAGGGAACATGAAAAAAGGCGAAATTTTAAAATCAGGAGATGTGGTCCTTCCTGCACCAACCACCCTGTCTGTAGCAGATGAGATCATATGGACCTCAGACACCGGAAGGACGCTGATGGGACGGATGGTTGGAGATGTAGTAGCTGAGAAGAAAAATCTCAGTATAAAGTGGGAGTGGTTGACAGACAAAGAAGTGAAAATGATTAAAAACCGGTTGATAGCCGGCTTTTTTCCATTCACATTCCATGATTCAGGGATTGATTTTACGATCGAAGCTTACAGGGGAACGCTGACCAAAGAACATTACGGTTATCTGGGAGATGGGAATTATTACTACAGGACTGTTTCGGTAGATGTGATACAGAGGTGACAAGATGATCAATACAAGCATAGCATTCCGCAGAGCATTAAGCGGAAACAGGGAGTTCAGGATAAAAGATACGATCACCCTGAAAAATAAAAAAGAGATTCCGATTCCGATGATGGATCTGAGAGAGTATAAGATCAATGAAGCTACTTCTGCATCTGGAAAATTCGAAATAGGCGCTGCAGTGATCAAAGAATACAAGGTTGCACTGGATAATTCGGAAGAACAATATGATGACTGCGATTTTGAAGGCGCAAATATACAGGCGGTAATTGGTCTGAAACTGGCGGATGGGACGTGGGAAGACCTGAAAAAGGGAGTGTATCGGGTATATACAGCAACATTCGGTGAAACCACACTGCAGATCACAGCCTATGATGAAATGATCTATTTTGACAGACCGTACAGCGAATGTACTCTTTCTTATCCGGCAACGGTCCGGGATATTGTGCTGGATGCCTGCCGGCACTGTCAGGTAGATTGTGAATCAGGTTCGATCGAGATGGGAAACTATATCGTAAAAACAAAACCGGAAGGAAGTATAACGTATCGAGACGTGATTTCGTATTGCGCGCAGATAATGGGCTGCTATGCACGAATTAATCATCTGGGACGGCTTGCTTTTGGATGGTACGATTTTTCGGCAGTAGGATCCGGTGATCTGGATGGCGGGATTTTTGATACCGCATCACAGGAAAAATATTTGTCCGGTGATGAAGCTGACGGCGGAACATTTGACGATTACAGTTCCGGATATACATACGATGGTGGCACATTTGTCGACATGGACACTTATCATCATTTCTACGATCTGTACAACAAGTCAATAAACGGAACCGACATCAACATCACAGGAATCCAGATCACAGCAAAGAAAGACAGTGCAGATGAAAAATATCTGTATGGCACGAATACATACGCACTGGAAATCAAAGACAATCCTCTGATCCAGACAGATACGATGCAGCAGGTAGCGAAACACATAGGAAATAAGATTATCAACAAACCGTTTCGCCCGATGAGCATTTCCATTCAGGGAAATCCGGCGATTGAGGCCGGTGATGTAGTTGTGGTATCGCCGAAGACAACATCTTCATATACAACGGTAATCACAGACACCACTTTCAGCTTATTTGCAGCACAGTCGATCTCATCCACAGCCGAGACACCAACTGCAAAAACATTCACACGCTATGGAGCAGCAACAAAGCTACTGGAAGCCGCACGGAATTACACTGATCAGGAAATGTCTGCCTACGATCTGGTTGTCCAGCAGATGAGTCAGTTAGCGGCCAACACCCTGGGATTCCACGAGACCAAGATCATCCAGGATGACGGCTCTGTGATCGTGTATCGGCATGATAAGCCGAAACTGTCCGAATCAAAGATTGTGTATAAATCCGGTATTGATGGTTTCTTCGTAACGAGAAGCTACACCGGCAAAGATTCTACTACAGCCTGGAAAGCAGGATTCGACAGTAACGGCAATGCAGCGCTCAATATCCTTTCCGTGATCGGCATCCACTGGGATTGGGCATATGGTGGAATATTAAGTCTTGGTGGAAAAGGAAATGGAAATGGTGTTCTGAAAGTTTTTAATGAAAATGGAAAGTTAATCGGCCAGTGGGACAGAAACGGTATTGTTGCACAGTCAGGGAAGTTTTCCGGGGACATAACCGGTGCCAGCGGTACTTTTTCAGGCAGATTGGATTCCCAGACAGGAAATATTGCAGGATGGGATATTTCAAGTGAGGGACTGAGTGCCGCAAAAATGAAGATCTACAGTAATAAGTCTATTAATGCAAATGATTCACCGGATGATATTTTTACTGATGATCCTTATACGAGAATATATAAGGATGGTATTACAACAGATCAGATATTTGCAAATGAAATTAATTTTACACCTAAAAAGGGCAGCACGTATTACAAAGGCACCACGAAAACAGTAACTGTGGTAACGGATGTAAGCGGTTCAACTGTTAAGTCCACAAAATTAACATTCATAGATGGAATGCTGGTTCATGAGACAGTTTAAAAGGAGGGTAACATGGCAATAACAATGCGGCATGGTCCGTACAACAAATTTGATCCTCAGAAACTCCGCACGGCTGAGATTGCTGTGGTGACAGAAGGGGATCCTCATGCATCGGACGGGAAAGCAATCTACCAGTGCTTTTCTCCGGGCGATGTTAAACGTATGGCAACCTATGAAGACATGGCAGACCAGATAGAAGAGGCCGGAGGAGAAGTCATCGACAATCATATTGATACAAAGGTCGGTACGGCATTGAAAGCCTGCGAGGATGCCACAAAAGCGGCAAATAAAGCCAAAGAAAATGCGGACAACGCAGTTTCCGATACCAACGCTGCAGCATCGAGCGCACAGACCGCAGCTGAGTCGGCGAATGAGGCGTCAGAAAAAGCACTGGAAGCAGTGAAAAAATGCGAAGGTCTTACAGATAACACCAGAATCACAGCTCTTGAAAATGCTATCAAAGAAATAAAAGAAGCGCTGAAAAATGTGCTGGCTACGGAATAAGCCTATGAACAGATCAGGAACTCCGCCGTAGGCTATCGGGAACACGAAAAAACAACCACACACAGAAAGGAAAAGAAAACATGGCAGTAAAAAAAGTAGAAGCCGTCATTAATGGTCAGACTTATACGTTGACATTAAATTCAGCGACGGGCAAATATGAGGCAACCATTACAGCACCGGCAAAATCCAGTTACAACCAGACTGGACATTATTATCCGGTCACAGTAAAAGCTACAGATGATGCAGGAAACGTGAGAACTGTAGATACTTCGGATTCCTCTATAGGAAGTTCCCTGCAGTTAAAGGTCAAAGAGAAAACAGCTCCGGTTGGTACGATTACATACCCGACTGCATCTGCATACATTATCAACAACAAACCGACCTTCCGGTTCAAAATTACAGATGATGATTCTGGTGTAAATCCGGATACTATTGGTATCACAATCGATTCCGGAAGCAAGATCACCGGCAATGCAATCGTCAAGACTGCAGTCTCCGGAGGATATGAATGCACATACACACCTGAGACAGCGCTGTCTGATGGTTCTCATACTATCAAGATTGACGCATCCGATAACGACGGAAATGCAGCAGTTCAGAAGTCAGTTACTTTCAAAATCGATACAGTTCCACCGATACTGTCAATTACATCCCCTGCAGATGGCCTTGTAACCAACCAGGCAGCATGCACAGTTACGGGTACAACCAACGATACTACATCCAGTCCGGTCAAAGTTACGGTCAAGCTCAACAGTGGTTCGGCAGAGAGTGTTATAGTTGGAACCGATGGAGGCTTCTCCAAGGTTCTTACGCTTACTGAGGGCAGCAACACGATTACAATCGTGGCTACGGATTCTGCCGGCAAGTCTACTACAGTAACCAGAACTGTAAAACTGGATACTTCTGCGCCTGTGATCAAGAGCGTTACCCTGACTCCGAATCCGGTAGATGCAGGAAAGACCTTTGTGATCAGCGTAGAAATCACAGACTGATATGGCGGCCACCAGAGTCTACGGTCTGGCAAACGGTACTGAGGTTATCTTTTCCCATGCGCAGGGCGACGCATGGGAAATCCCGGTGCCATGGACTGAGGACGGAAAATATATCGTCGAAATATTTGCAGAAGATGAGGCTGGAAATACATCCCATGTCTGCAAGGTGATGTTTGTTATATCCGGACATGAGATACGGGCTTATGTTATGGATATGGGAGAAAACGAAACCGTAGGAACTGGAAAGTATCATGCTGAATTGATAGAAAGGGGATATGAAATTGAGCGTTGCGTATGTAGCAGAAGTCCGGTATGACCTTCCGGAAGAACGCTGGCTGAGGGCAGTCATTAAACCAAAATGTGAAGCAGATCTTCCTTTCGTGATCGACTCAGCGCGCTGGGAGCTGTACTACAAAAATGATGATGGAGAAGATGAACTGGAAAACTCTGGTGACTGCGAGATCAACGGACATGAGCTTGCAGCATTTATCTCTCCGAAGAATGCCGGAACATATCGGTTCAAGTATATTTATGAAATCGCCGGTGAAACATGGGTGGATAACGTAAAAATCAGGGCGAGGTGATGTTATGGCAGCAAATGTTTATATTGAAAGCGTCACCTTGAACCCTAATCCAGTCGAAACAAGGAAGACATTTCTAATATCCGTTGATGTCCGGAATGTCAAATATGTTCTGGGAACAGGGACAGGAAAGGCACTGGATACCGGTAATGGTGCCGCACTGCAGGTAAAAGAATAGGAGGAAGGATTATGTCAGAAATCGAATTATTATTGATGGAAAAACTGGCCGCAAAAGCAACACCGGCGGACACAGATACAATGATTGTGGCAGAAGGGAACGTGCTCAAAAAGTCTACAATCTCCCAGCTGGTTACATTCCTGAAAGAGAAGCTGGGGATCAATTCACTAAACACGAAGTTAAGTGGTAGAAAAGTCGTAACCAAAACATTTTCAGGAACTATAAGCAACGGTTATTCCGGTAAAGATTGGAATGTATCTCTATCAGGCTATAAACCGGTGTATGTTACTGGTTACTGGTTGTATTCCACATCGTGGTATGCAATAACGCGAGTATGGCTGGACGTTGATAATGAAACACTTTCGATAACAATGAGACAGATTATGGGGGCATCAGAAAATACCAATTTTACTTTTCGGGCTGCAATTTTATACGAACCAGTTTAAGAAACTTTCACAAACTGCAAAATATCAAATGTACCAGCTCCTGAATGCGTACCGCCTGACCAACTGTAGAAGTATGTAGTAAGCACATTACCTGATATTGATGTTCCAGTACATCCAAGCCAGCCGGCACCACGCAAAACTGCTATACACAGAGCGTCATCACTCACGCGATTGAATGTAACGCTTTTACCGCTGGTAATTGTATTTCCAGCTACATCACCAGCGGGTATAATTACGGTGTCGATCCTTGCCAGTACATATTTATCCGTCAACTTCGTGTTTAATTCATCTCCTGTATAATCAGGCAGGAGGTGAATTAAATATGGAAACAAGAGAAGATATCATTCAGGCAGTGTTGCAATCACTACAGGGCAAGACAACACAGGATGTCCTTAATTCAATACAGGACACTCTCGTGATCGAACTTAACCGGTATGAGGTACAAGAACGTACTACGGAACTGACAGTCACGGACGACAGCGCGGAAGGGATGCTTCGAAGATATATAGCGACGAAACGCATTGAAGGCAAGGCTGAATCCACGCTGAAAAGATACTGGGAACAGAATCTGCAGCTGATCCAGTTCTGCAGAAAACCTCTGAATGAGATCACAACGTATGATCTGAGATTCTACCTGTCCTGTCGGCGGCAGCAGGGAAAAGTCAGCAACTACACCCTGAATGGGATGAGACGGTGCTACAGTGGATTCTTCTCATGGCTGACAGCGGAAGGACTGATCAACAGAAACCCTTGCGCTGCATTAAGTCAGATCAAGAGTCGGAAACAGATCAAAAAGCCTTTTAGTGCGGTAGAGATGGAACTAATTAGAAAAGCATGCACGAATGCAAGAGACCGTGCACTGGTGGAATTTCTATATTCAACCGGTTACCGTGTTACAGAGGTGTCCGAATTGGACACCTCAGACATAGATCGGAGTACTGGCGAATGTATTGTACTCGGAAAGGGGAACAAGGAGCGGACTGTGTATCTTACAGATGTAGCTCTTTTGCACCTGCAGACATATCTGGACAACCGCAGCGATACTAGCACAGCTTTGTTTGCTGGACGTGGTACGGATAGAATGACCAAAGCAGGAATCGAGGCGGCACTTAAGCGGATTGGAACGGCAGCAGGAGTAGAAAACGTGCATCCACACCGTTTCAGGAGAACACTTGCAACTAATTTGCTTGACCGTGGAATGGATATACAGGATGTGGCCAGGATATTAGGTCATGCAGATCTTAAGACAACACAGATCTATTGTTACATCAACCAGAATAACGTGAAGAATGCATACCGTAAGTATGCAATATAGGAGGTAGATATGAAAATCAGAGCAGAGCCGCAAGGCTCTTATTTTAATGCAAATTTGCGCCGGCGCAAGACCGGAGAAAGTGTGAAAGAGTGAATGAATTATTAATACGGACCTATACCATTGCATTACCTATCCTTCTGGGGTATATCGTCTGGCTCCTGAAGAACCAGAAAAAGGACCGTGATGCCAACAGCAAGGGAACAATGCTCCTGCTCCGTACACAGCTGATCGAGTATCATACAAAGTATATGCAGCTGGGAGATATCCCTTCATATGCGTACCAGAATTTTTGCGAGATGTATGATGCTTATCATGCTCTGGGTGGGAATGGGATGGTGACTAAAATGAAACAGGAAATTGATGAATTACACATCAAACGCAAAGGAGAATGAACATGGATATGAATGTAATGATGCAGTATGTAACCTATGGATTTGCAGCACTCGGAGTACTTGCCTTTATGGTATCAATCGTGGTGCAGGTAATCAAAGAGCTTCCAAAACTAAACAAGATTCCAACCAGCATTGTAGCACTGGCCACATCACTGATCCTGTGCCCTGTGGCGGTAGTGGTCATGTGTACATATTATAAGATTGTAATCATCTGGTACTATGTCTTTGCCTCATTTCTGGCCGCATTTATTGTTTATCTGGTAGCGACCGGCGGCTGGGAGAAAGTAAAAGACATCTGGGACCGTACAAAATATAACAAAGCTTCAGGGGACGAGTGATCGTCCCCTGCTTACTATGTAGCAGGAGGGATAACAGATGGAAATAAAAGGTATTGATGTCTCTGCATGGCAGGGCAAGATCGACTGGAAAAAGGTAGCCGATTATGGCATGGGCTTCGCTATTCTCCGGATCACAGAAGCAGGAAACATAGTGGATAAATATTTTGAAGCAAACCTGACCGGATGCAATAAACACAAGATCCCTGTTGGAGTGTACAAATATTCCTATGCTATGACTATCGCGGAGATCCAGAGCGAAGCCCGTAAGGTAGTTTCAACTCTGAATGGCCGGAAGATTCAGTATCCGGTATTCCTCGATCTGGAACATCACAACCAGCGAACACTCGGAGCAGAGAGTATCCACAAAATAGCTGATGCTTTCCGGAAGATCATTGAAGCAGCAGGGTACAAGTTTGCAATCTACTGTAATGTAGACTGGTATGTAAATGTAATCTGTAGTCATCTGAAAAAACATGACTTCTGGATTGCCCGCTATCCGGCGAATGACAACGGAACCCTGCAGGAAAGACTCCGGCCGGATTTTGGAATTGGATGGCAGTATTCCAGTAAAGCAACGATTCCAGGAATCTCCACAAAAGTAGACCGGAATGTTTTCTATAAAGATTACGCAGAAACAAAAGCAGAACCAAAGAAGGAGGAAACAACGGTGGCAACAAAAACAAAACTGCAGGAATTTAATGACCTCGGTGATTTTTATGCCGGTGAAGGAACTGGTAAACCGTATCTGGAAAAAGGTACACTTGCATATCTGGATGATTTCCAGCGTAATGCAGGCTACAACAATTACACGCTGTTTGCCCGTGATATCAATAACTTAGGCCAGCCGGGATGTCAGGGACAGCCATGGTGCTCAGTATATCAGTTCTGGAAACTGGTAAAAGTATTTGGACTGAAAAAAGCACTGGAAATCATGGGCGGTGGCTTCTACAACTGCCAGAGCGTAACCAGGCATGCAAAAGCAAACGGCACATGGAAGAAGACACCAAAGAAAGGCGCGCTGATCATCTTCCGGAACGGCGCGCACATCGGATCCGTGCGCACATACGATACAAAGTACGTATATACAAACGAAGGTAACACTTCCAGTGCTCCGGGAGTAGTGGCTAATGGTGGATCATGCCGGAACAAAAAATATAAACTCACAGATTCCGCGATTGACGGATATGTCTGGATCGATTACGGTGCAACCACTGATCAGACATCAACAGCGACGGCAATTAAACTGAGCAAGACACCGAAGTATGTAGCGAAGGTTATAGCAACGGAACTTAACGTACGCTCCTGGGCTGGTGCAGAGAATCCGAAGATTAAGAAATGGCCACTCCTGAAGAAAGGAAATCTGGTAGATGTCTGCGATACCATCAAGGCAGCAGATAAGTCAGAATGGAACTATATCCGGATTGCCGGAAAGTATTATGGATTTGTTGCAAAGAGATATCTGAAGAAACAGTAATATAAGAAGAAACTCCGGCAGGTACCCATCTGCCGGAGAAATATTGTATCATCTTTTTGCCTACGATTTGCCTACCGTTTGTAGAAAACGGTAAAATATAATAGGAAATAATAGAACACAAAAATAAAGTTAAAACACAGATAAACGTTGCATTTACAAGGATTCTGGGATAGAATAGACAACTGTGGAATACACCAAAAAACCCGAAATTGTTTTATGAAGTATATGGAAACCTTGGAGTATTAATGCCAAATATGAAAATTCCATGAAATCAATAAAAAGGGTTGCATTCTGCATAGAAATATGTTACAACATTGTTACGAAATGTTAATAAATTATACCGCAGAAAGCAATAAGATGCTGCCGGTACGCTGGCAGCATTTTTTATGTATATATACAGGAGGAGATTATGGAAACGATGATTGATATCATTGATGTAAGCAAATCGTATGGCAAAGGCCTTCCGGCAGTGAACCATGCCAACTTACATGTAGATAAAGGAGAATTCGTCTTTGTCGTTGGAAGCAGTGGTTCCGGCAAGACAACTCTGATCAAGCTTCTGATGAAAGAACTTGACAGCACAAGCGGTCAGATGATCGTCAGCGGAGAACGTCTGGAAAAGATGAAACACCGCCGTGTGGCAAAATACCGCCGTAAACTTGGCGTTGTATTTCAGGATTTCCGTCTGTTGAAAGACCGTAATGTATATGAAAACGTTGCATTTGCACAGCGTGTTATCGGAAGACCGACACGTGTGATCAGAAGACGTGTTCCTGAGGTGCTTCAGGAAGTTGGACTTGCAGAGAAATACAAATCATTCCCGGATGAGCTGTCGGGTGGAGAGCAGCAGAGAGTTGCACTTGCAAGAGCACTGGTAAATCGTCCGGATATTCTTCTGGCAGATGAACCGACCGGTAACCTTGACCCGAAGACTTCCGAAGAAATCATGAAACTTCTCGAGCAGATCAACGAGCGTGGTACGACAGTTCTTGTGGTAACCCATAATAAAGAAATCGTTAATGCAATGAAAAAACGAGTGGTTACCATGCATGACGGTGTGATCGTCAGCGATGAGAAGGAAGGAGAATATCATGAGGCCTAGCACGATCTGGTATACCCTCAAGCAGGGAGTGAAAAATATAAAAAGAAACTGGATGTTTTCACTTGCATCCATTATTACAATGGCAGCCTGTATTTTTCTGGTAGGAGTTTTTTATTCACTTGTGACTAATGTGGACAATATCGCACACAAAGTAGAACAGGAAGTGCCGATTACGGTCTTCTTCGATGAAGGAACGACGGATGAACAGATGCAGGAAGTCGGAAATCTGATTCAGGCACGTCCGGAAGTAGAACGTGTCGAATTTGAAT
>ERZ857745.800-NODE-800-length-43567-cov-5.569498_pt1 | contig 43567 bp, 37 predicted proteins | sample MGYA00519699_ERZ857745 | MGnify/ENA primary metagenome ERZ857745 (study PRJEB31778, sample SAMEA3449357) | human gut metagenome | biome: human gut; feature: human-associated habitat; material: faeces | place: United Kingdom | collected 2010/2012 ... | reverse complement strand
CTTTTGTTTACACTCTTTAGAGCGCCCGTCTTTTCGATTCCGAAAAGCGGAGATATAAAGTTGCACTTTGAAGAATATAACCCGTTTTCACCTAAAATAATCTAAAGTCAGCCAAACAAAAATGTATCTTACCACTTTTCGATTCCGAAAAGTGGGTGCATAAAGTTGCACTTTGAAGAAAGTAAAAAATATCCCCAATTCACCAAAAATCCGCAAAAGAGTGAGGAGGAAAGCCTGTGTATGGAAATATCCATTCGTTTCAGAGCCTCGGAACGGTAGACGGACCGGGAGTGCGCTCAGTCGTGTTCTTTCAGGGCTGCCCTTTGCGCTGCGCCTGCTGCCATAATCCCGATACGTGGAAACTCTCCGAGGGCACACGGTGTACGGTAGAACAGCTCAGAGAAAAAATCAATCGCTTTAAACTGTATTACGGAGAAAAGGGCGGAGTAACCCTGTCGGGCGGAGAAGTTCTGCTGCAAAGCGAATTTGCTGCACAGCTGCTTGCAGCGCTTAAATCCGACGGAATAAATACCTGTATAGATACAAGCGGCTGTATGCTTGATGAAAACGTAAAAAAGCTGCTTGACGTTACGGATCTTGTGCTGCTCGATGTAAAGTATACCGACGCCGATAAGCATAAAAAATATACCGGCTGGGAACTCGAAAAGGTTTATGAGTTTCTCCGGTATTGTAATGAAATAAATAAACCGGCGTGGATACGCCATGTGGTAATTCCGGGTATCAGCGATGATGAAAAAAGCATAAAAGAACTGTATGCGCTCAAACTTGAATATCCCTGTATACAAAAGTTCGAGCTGCTGCCGTTCAGAAAGCTGTGTATAGAAAAGTATAAAGCTCTCGGAATACCTTTCCCGCTTGAAAATGTGCCCGAAGCCGATAAAGACGCCGTGCAGCACCTTGAAAACGTCGGTAAAGCGTATCTTGAAAGTAAAAAAGTATAAAATTTAAGCCCGGTACAAGGTTAAATTTCCCTGCGCCGGGCTTTTTTGCAATTTAAAATGACTTTTATCAGTCAAAAAGCTTTAATGTTTCTCCGGGAGCAACCGTAAATTCCGTGGTATTCAAGCCGGCGGTAGCTGCCGCAAAGTAAACCGGAACGGCTGACGGATTGTAGACAGTCTTTGCGTCAAATGAGAATATAAGACGCTTGTAAGCCTGAACATAGTCGTAAATTTCAATGTTTGTAGCATACCAGACAGTGTCCTTGTGTCCCGAAACGGCTGCCGCAACTTTTTCTGCGTGTTCCCAACTGTTAAGCTCCTCGCCTGCGTCAAATTCGTATGCGTGTCCCCAAAGATAGAACATCTGCGGTCTTGTGTAGCGGTCGTTGTTGTTTAAGAATTTGTCGATAAGCTCAAAAATCTTTGCATCTCTGTGATGACAGGTAGGATTGAGAGTGAGCCAGTTTTCGGGAATTCCGAAAGCGTGTGTCGAAATCGTTGTACGCGAGAAAGCAATTCCGCAGTTCTTTAATATTTCGACTACCTGATTGCTGAATGTGCCGTAGGGATAAGCCATGCCGCGTACAATGCGGCCGAACATTTTTTCAAGATTTTCGCGGTCTTTTGCAACCTCGTAAGTTGCCTGCGGCGCGGAAAGCTGTTCGAGAAACGGGTGGGTGAGCGCATGGAGAGCAACCTCGTGACCGACATATGTTTCTTTCATTTCCTTAAGCGACATTCTGCCGTTGGGTAAATTCTCGTCCTTTTCGTCGCCCATCATTCCGGTGTTTACATTGAATGTGCATTTAAGTCCGTACTTGTTAAAGATTGCGGCAAGCCTTTTGTCCTGTCTTACGCCGTCGTCGTAACTGAGAGTAAAGGCTTTCTGACGTCCGCCGGGAAATCTCATATAGATATGCATGATTTTTTCTCCTTTTTCTGCACAAAGAATTTGTATAAAAACAGTATATCACAAAACGCGGACTTGTCAATAAAAATTAATGCCGTTCGTCAAAATTTGAGTATACCTCGCAGAACCGCGCCGCAAATGCGGGAGGCTCGCCGCCTGCATATAAATGCGACAGATCGCCGAAACCGCTGCATCTGAAATGAGCAATGCCATGTTCGCGTTCCTCCGTTGCAAGAGTTGTGACCGATGACGGCAGCGCGACAAAACCCTGCCAGAACGTTACGGGCGTCGAATAAAGCAAGTGCGACAGCAGCACACATTCAACCCCGAAATGGCAGAACAGAGCAATGGTGTCCGTACATTCCTTTTCAACACGGAAAATGTTTTTGTCGTGAATGTAGCCGTATCTTGCAAGAAGTTCGTCAAGACCCCGGCAGACCTCGTCGTATTTTTCCTTTACGTCGCCGCTTGTATAAAGCTCGGTGTCAAGCCATTTGCTCCTGTCGTAGTAATCGTTTTCGCCGTATAATGACGCAGGAAGCCTGTCCCATGCTCCGCGCTTTTCGCCGGTTTTCGGATCGGTAATGCGTCCGTCAAACTCTCTCAGCCAGTCGCATATTTCGGCAGTGCGTCCGAGAGCATTGAGCGTTGGCGCGGCAGTGTCCTTTGCACGCCCCAAAGGAGAACAGTAAAAATCGCGTATGTCAAGCTTTGTGAGGCGGTCTTTAAGCAACTGCGCCTCGTGTTTGCCCTTTTCGGTGAGCGAATCTATCGAATAGTCCGGATCTCCGTGTCTGATTATAAGTATCTTCATTGCATTGCCTCCAAATTTGTTCTGTGTACATTTTATCATGTAAGCGGCGTCTTTTCAAGGCGTGTAAAAATGATTTACGTTAATATTACATTCTTGTTGAAATAAAGGCATATTTGTGTTAGAATTTAACGGAGGTGGGTATTGATTGAATTATATATATAAATATAAAACGCCGGACGGATTTTCCGATATGATAATGAACAGCGACGGGGAATATCTCACAGCACTTTGTTTTGAAGGCTCGCGCGATATTTCAAAGCTGTGCTTTGACGGGCAGGAAACAGGACTTCCGATATTTGAAAAGACGGCAAAGTGGCTCGACGCATATTTTTCGGGAAAAGTGCCGGATTTTACGCCGCAATACAGAGTGCCGGGAATAACTCCGTTCAGAGAATGCGTGTATGATATTATGAAAGACATTCCGTACGGCAAGACCGTGACTTACGGATATATTGCTTCGCTCATTGCCGCGGAAAAGGGAATCGGGCGAATGTCGTCACAGGCGGTCGGCGGCGCGGTAGGCTCAAACCCGATATGTATAATCATACCGTGCCATAGGGTTGTCGGAACGGATAAGAGCCTTACGGGATACGGCGGAGGAATAGCCAATAAATATGAACTGCTTAAACTCGAAGGGCATGATATGACGAAGTTTACGGTTCCGAAAAGAGGTACTGCGCTGTGATTGAAAGATGTTCGTGGTGCAATATGAAAAATCCGCTGTACATTGAATATCATGACAGCGAATGGGGCGTTTTGTGTACCGACGACAGAAAGCTTTTTGAAATGCTTGTGCTTGAGGGCTTTCAGGCAGGACTGTCGTGGGAATGTGTTCTCAATAAGAGAAAAGCTTTTGAGAGGGCTTTTGACGGGTTCGACGCCGAAAAGGTCGCAAAGTACGGCGAGGATAAGATTGCAGAGCTTATGCAGAATGAGGGTATTATAAGAAATAAGCTGAAGATCCGCGCGAGTGTATCAAATGCCGCAGCGTTTATAAACATAAGCCGCGAATTCGGATCGTTTTACGAATATCTGTGTACGTTTTCGGGCAAAAATACGGTCTATGAGTGCGGCAGGGCAAATTCTCCTCTTTCGGACGCAATTTCAAAAGATCTCAAAAAACGCGGAATGAAATTTGTCGGAACTACCGTGATCTATTCGTTCCTGCAAGCCGTCGGCATAATAAATTCTCACGAAAAACAGTGCTTTAAATACGCCGTAACAAAGGCGCGTATAAAAAAATCGGAGCAGCCGTAAAACGGCTGCTTTTTCGCGCTTATTTTGGCTGTCTGCCGCTTCTGCAGCTGTCAGAAACAATGTATTTCGGACGTCCTTTTATTTCCTCGTAAATTCTTGCAACGTAATAGCCGATTATTCCGAGACTTATCATCATAATGCTGCCTATGAATATTGTGATTATGATGACAGTTGTAATGCCTTCAAGCGCGCGTCCCTGAATTTTGTCTATAAGCGCCCATACGCCGAAGATAAGAGAGATGGTAAGCATTATAACTCCGAGAAACGTGACTATCTGCATGGGAGCCGCGGAATATGCGCAGATGTTGGATACCGCATACTTTATAAGGCTTGCCGTGCTCCATTTTGACGTTCCCTGTTCACGTTCTTTGACGTCAAATTCCACCGACGTCTTTTTGAAACCCACCCAAAAAGATATTGCACGGAAAAATCCGCGTCTTTCGGGAATTTTGTTCAGAATGTCGATTACCTTTCTGTCAAGCAGCTTGAAGTCCGAGGCGTTCGACATATCAAAGCCGACAAGTCTGCTTATTACCGAATAGAATACTTTTGCGAAAAGTCCGTGAATCGCGCTTTCTTTGCCGCGGCTTTTCTTTATTCCCTCGACGATCTCATATCCGTCCTGCCAGAGCCTGTACATTTCCACTATTTTTTCCGGCGGATGCTGTAAGTCGCAGTCCATTACCACCGCACAGTCGCCGCGCGACGCCGCAAGTCCTGCGGATATTGCCGCCTCTTTTCCGAAGTTTCTCGAAAAGTGCAGACCGCATATGTTTCCGTGAGTTTTTGCAAGGTCTGATATTTTTTTGTATGTCAGATCCTTTGAGCCGTCGTCCACAAAGATTATTTCAAAGTCTATGTCCGCACCGAGCAGTATTTCCGATACGGTTCTGTACGTGTTTTCGATAAGAGTTTCTTCGTTGAAAGACGGTATTATAACTGACAGCATTTGTGTTTTCCAGCTCCTTTTTGGTTCCGGGTTTTATTGCGGAAAGCTTTGCTTTTCAAGCAGCTCCTCCAGAGCCGACGCGGACATGGGACGGTAGTAGTAAAATCCCTGAAGCCTGTCGCAGCCGGCGTCTGCCGCTATTCGTTCCTGCTCTTCGGTTTCTATGCCTTCGCAGACTACGGTAAGACCGAGATCTTTTGCGGTCTTTACAAAGTTGTTGAATATCACAAGACCCGTTTCGGTGCTTGCGTTGCCGATTATGGTGCGGTCGATTTTTACAATGTCTATCGGGAAATGCTGAAGATCGTCAAAGGAGGTGTAACCGCTGCCGAAATCGTCGAGCAGAACGTTAAAGCCCTGACTTCTCAGCTTTTTGAGGTTTGTGACTATGAGCCGCTTTTCATTTTCGGTTATTTCGCGGTTTTCAAGCACTTCAACGGACAAATTCGAGCTTTTGAGAGCGTATCTGTTTGTTATGTCGGCTATTTTCTCGGCAAATTCTTCGTCACACAGGGTCTTGCGCGAAAAGTTTACGGTGTAGCTGTATTTTCCGCGCTGCGGAAGATTATTTGAAATCCACTTGCAGTTTTTTTCAAAGATGTAGTAGTCGAATTTTCCCGAAAGGCCGACAGAGCCGAGTGCGGAAATGAATTTTCCGGGAGATACTATTCCGCTGTCCTCGGAGTTGAGCCTTGAAAGAACCTCCGCGCCTATGACCTTTTTGGTCTTGGCGTCTACTACCGGCTGATATTCGAGAAAGAAACGGTTGTTGTCTATTTCGTTTTCAATGTTGTTTTCAATTTTTATTTTGTTTTCAAGGCTTTTTCCGTCTGTGCTGTTCCACTTTGCGTAGTTTAGATTTTCGTTTTCCGCCATGGTGCAGGCTTGCTTTGCGCGGTTTATTGCCTCGTCAAAGCCTATTTTCGACGACGCGCAGGAATAGCAGCCAAGGCGTATGTCAACGACGTTGAGCGCGTTGTGACCGAGTAAACACTGATTTATCTCGGATATGCATTTTTCCGCAGCTTTTTCCGCTATTTCCGTGCTTGTTTTGCTTACGGCAACAAAATTTTTCTTGTCGTAATATGCAATCATGCAGTTTTCGGACTCGGCAAAGTTCTTGAGAAGTATAGGCTTTATGTCCGAGAATATTTTCAGAGCCTTTACGTCGGAATACAGACTGCGCGCGTTTTCGAGAGAAATGTTTATGTAGATCATGTTTCTCAGAACGCCGAGCTTTCCGCACTTTGCAAAGAAACTTTCAAGACTTCCGATTGATGAAAAGTCTGCCGATACGTCCGCCTGCGCAGCCTTGAAACCCCTTGAGGCAAAATATACGGCTGCCGAAAGCAGAATTATAAATATAAGTACAAATACAGTGACCGTTAGAGTTAAATGCATTGCGAATCTCCTTTTTCGCGGGCAGTTTATTTTGAAAACGACGGGAATTCGCCGCTTCCGCCCGATTTTGAGTAACCTATGCTCTGTGCTGCTGTTATGCACTTTTTTCCGTCAAGCCTTGCGCGCTTTTTTCTTTTGCAAAGCTCCGAAGTGCAGAACAGAGTGCCCAGATACAATATGCCCTTTAAAATATCGCCTTTCGGCATACCGCATCTCTTGTATTCAGCAAGTATTTCGAGAGCGGCATATTTAATGTCGGAATCTCTTAAAGATTTTGTTTTTGAATTGCATGACCTTACAAAATCGAAGAAACTGCGGAATTTGTCTATATCGGGCTGTTCGCGAAAGTAAATTCCGCTTATGTAGAACATTTCCAAATCATTTGTCATGGGTTCAAGCAGCGCCGAAAAGTATTTCCGCTGTATTTCGAGAACCTCGGTGTGCTGGCGCGAGAGGGTTGTATGAGTTATCTGCTTTTCGTGCAGACGGTAGATAAGTAAATATTCGTCCTGTATTTTTATTTTGTAACCCAGAGCCGACGCTCTTGTCCAGAGTTCAAGATCTTCCGTGCAGGTGCGCGTTGTGTCGTACAGCAGTTTTTTCATGACCTCGCTCTTTGCGATAACTCCCGGGTGCAGAACGGGGTTGGTTACAAGTAACAGCGCACGAACCGAATCCGTATCGCACTTTCCTCCGCCTCCTCCCGAACGTACTTTCCCGTCCTTTAAGGTCATGTACCGCGGAGAGGATATGTCCGCGTCGGGATTGCGTTCCATAAAGTCATACTGCTTTGAAAGCCTGTCGGGAAGGCAGATGTCGTCGGCGTCCATGCGCGCCGCGTATTTTCCGCATGAGTCAAGCAGAGCTTTATTCAGCGACGACGGAAGTTTTAAGTTCTTCTCATTGTTGAGCACCTTTATTCTGCCGTCTTTTTTTGCGTATTCTTCGAGAATGTTCCTTGTCGAATCCGTCGAGCAGTCGTTTACCGCAATAAGCTCCCAGTCGGGAAAATCCTGAGCCAGAATGCTGTCAAGCGTTTCGGATAAGTATTCTTCTCCGTTGTATACGCTCATTATCAGAGATATTAATGGTGTATTGTTCAAGGTGTTCACTCTTTTCTTCCCGAAATGTTTTTGATTATTCTGCAAAGGTACAGAAATGCAAACGCCGTGCGAAAAAGCCCGTTTTTTATAAGAAATACCGAAATGCGGCTCTTTTTGGTGACAAGCTTGAATCTCGCCTTTTTGATTTCGTCTTTGAGCGGACTTTGCATGACAAGACGTTTAATTTGCGCGCATGAGCCGAAATATTTTCTTTCCGCGGCGTCGGCTGTTATTGCAAAGCACATGTAAAGCGCGTAGCGCGAGATCTGTTCGGGAAAATCGACGGGCAGAGGGTCTTTCATGTTTTTCAGCTCGTCCACGACGCGGCACAGCTTTTTTATCTGATCTGTTTCAAAGCTTGTCGTCATGGAATCCGAACGGATATTGTATATGTAAAACGCCTTTTTGCTCATGTAGACGCTTTGCGCGCGCATAAAACAGGGTATGACCGTGCATATGTCCTCGCCCATGGTTACGGCGTCGTTTACGGTAAGCTGCGGTTTTTCGAGAACGGTTCGTTTTATTGCCTTGCCGCTGAGAAAGTAGAACAGATGGTGCATATTTTCATCAAGCAAAAGCTTGGGAAACAGCTCTTTTTCGGTCTGCTCTCCGTTATAGAGTTTTTCGGGGACAATATCCTCTCTTATGCTCCTGCGATCGCCGTTTGTGCGGTATATGTATGAAAAACAGATAATGTCTGCACCGCTTTTCTGCACAATGCCGTACACCGTCTGAAGCGCGTTGGGCGCAATCTCGTCGTCTCCGTCGAGATTTAAGACGTATTCTCCGGACGCTGCTTTGATCCCAGCTTTTCTCGCGCTGACAAGACCTCCGTTTTGCTTGTGTATGACCTTTATGCGGCTGTCTTTTTCTGCATATACGTCGCATATATCGGGACAGCCATCGGGAGAACCGTCGTCGACTAAGATAAGCTCAAAATCCGCAAAGCTTTGCGACAGCACGCTTTCGATACAGCCCCTTATGTACTTTTCAACCTTGTAAATCGGTACTACAACCGAGATGAACATTGCAAATTCTCCTTGTTTTGCGCAAAATTTTATCCTGCGCGCATACACGCCGCAGTTTTTTGAAGAAGATAAAGCCTGTGCTTTATGAGAAAGGCGAATACGGCTTGCTTTTTCGGAAGCCTGTACCACGGATAAGTTTTCAGCGAATATGATATTATTTCCGACGTGCATATCATTTTCAGATTTGCCCTCGTTTTTCGGTACGGTATTTTGTTCTGAACGCCGTACATTATTTCCTGAGAGCATAAAACCCTGCCGTATGCCTGAGAGAGCCTGTCGAGATATATCTTGTACTCGTCTTTAGGTATTTTTGCGCTCAGCCTGTTTTCGAGCTCACTCATAAATCTTTCAAACAGCAAAAGTCTTTTTGCGTCGTATGCTTTCGATACCGAATCGCCGTTTCTGCAATATCTGTAAAACGCGCCGGGAATACCGACAGCTTTGGATATTTGCGATGCAAAATCCACCGTAAACAGCGTGTCCTCCGACATTATTTCGCGTTCCGACATGAATTTTATGCCGTATTTTTCGATTACGCCGCGTCTGTAAAGGTTTTTCCATATACCCGTGCCGTATCTGCTGTCAAGCGTTTCGTGCGGCAGCGAGCCGGATATGCCGAGAATCAGGTCTTTTATATCTTCTTTTGTTTCAAACAGCGTGTCTTTTTCAAAGTAAAGGTTTTCCGAATATTCTCCGTCTTTTTCAAAGATGTTTCCGCCGACCACGGCAAAACCCGACATAACAAGCTCCGCACCGTATTTTTCCGCCGCGCCGTACAGCGTCTCAAACATATTTTCCGCAGCATAATCGTCGGAATCCGCAAAGCCTATGTATTTTCCGCGCGCCGTTTCAAGTCCGAGGTTTCGTGAAAGTCCGGCACCGCTGTTTTTTTTGTGTATGACTTTTATACGGCTGTCTTTTTTTGCATATTCGTCGCACATATCGCCGCTGCCGTCGGGTGAGCCGTCGTCAACGAGGATTATTTCAATATCGCGCAGCGTCTGCGACATGAGAGAGTTTACGCAGCGGTCGAGATATTTTTCTGCACGGTATACCGGGACTATAATGCTTACGGCAGGGACTGAGGTCTGTTTTGTCATTTTGCCCTCCGTATAAGCTCGCCGTATTTTTGAGTCAGAATATTTGTATATTGTTCTGCCGACATAATTTCGTCTTTGCGCGATATGCAGTTTTGTTTAATTTTTTCGTATTGCTCATTGTTTCCCATAAGCACCCTTACGGCGTCCGCGAGCGCTTCTGGATTCGCCTCTTTTGCGAGTATACCCGTAACGCCGTCCTCGACAAGCTCTGCCATTCCGCCGTAGTTCATGGTAATTACAGGAACTCCCATCGAATGAGCCTCAAGTATTGACAGCGGACAGTTTTCAAAGCATACCGACGGCGCTATAAGCGCTTTCGCCCCGGCAACGGTATTTGAAAGTTCGTCTTTCGTAAGAAACCCCGTAAGCTTTATATTTTCCATGCCGCGCAGCTTTTCTTCGTCCGGACCGCTTCCGGCAGCGTAAAACCTGTATTCCGGCAGCAGCTTTGCTGTCTCTGCCAAGAGCGAAATGCCCTTTTCTTCGGAAAAACGCCCGACGAAAATAATGTACGGTTGGTCTGCCTTTAAAGGTTCTTTCGGCTCTGTCACGGTAATGAAGTTGTGCAGAGTGCATACTTTTCCGTCAAAGCGCTTGTCGGCGCAAAGCAGCTTGTTTTCGAGAAAACGGCTCGGGCATATGTAGAGATCGGGCAAGCCGTATGTTCCGAGGGAGGTGTAAAGCCGCGATTCGATAATTCCGATAAGGCTCTTTACGGCAGAGGAATGAATACACTTATATTTAAGACAGCCGAACTTGTTTCTGCCGACGCAGATAGTGCAGGGGCGGTTTTGTCTGAAGTTGTATAAAAGGTGGTTCGGGCATATCATCTGATAGTCGTGTACAGTCTGTACAAGGGGAATGTTTTTCTTTTTTACGGCGTATATGATCGACGGCGTGAGCTGGAAGTTTATGTTGTTCATATGAACAACGTCGGGTTTAAAGCAGTCTATAACGCGGCTTATCTTTTTGTACGCCTCTGCCGAATAAATAATCTTGAAAGGATAGAGAAAACGCGAAAGCTTACCCGAATGGAAATCCATGTTCTGCGTATAAAGCCCGGCAGAGTTTCCGACGGTGTTTTTTTCGTCGTACATGCCGAAATATTCTACCGTATGACCTGAGGTTTCGAGCTGCTGTCCGAGTTTTAACATATAGCTTTCCGCACCGCCTCTGGGATACAGAAACTTATTTACCATTAAAATTCTCATAATAACCTGCCGCCGTTTTGAATTTTGTTCTGTTCGGAAGCATATCCGAACATTTTAATTTCGGTGTCCTTTACCTTTTCGTCAAAGTCCTGTCCCATCATGAGTATCGCAAGCACAAGAGTAAGCAGAGGATAGTTCATGGTGTTGTCGGTAAGGGATACCACAATAAGATATAACATTAAGCAGAACGCCGTAATTGCATTGTCGGTTCTTCCGTGAGAGCCGAAATAGCGCACTCTTAAAACCGTCATTGAGATAAGCCAGATAAGGTATCCGAAAAATCCGAGGTCAATGAAGTATTGCAGAAAATCGTTGTGAACCGCGGCAACGCCTATGTGCATAGAGGAGTTGAGCTGAAAGGTCAGAAAGCCTATGCCGTTTCCCAAAAAGTCGGGAGAAAATTCGTAGAACTTGTCCACCGCACTGTAAATTACCGAACGTCCGTTGGTATCGACGCCTGCCTTTTCGAGATATTCAAACGCGCCGAGCTTTATTGCCGCAATGTACGCCGTGAGAAGAAAGATGAGAAGCACCGATAAAAACGTAAGTATGCGCATGGTCTTTTTCTCGCTTAAACGCGCCGCAAGCTTTAAAAGCACGCCGAAGAAAAGAGAAATTGCAATGGCAATTATGCCTATACGCTTGAAAGCCGCGACAAAGCAGAATCCCGTCAGAATGAACAGCACAAAGAATACGGCATTTTTCTGCGGCTTGAGTATCATGTATATAAGGTACGCTCCGAGACAAAACGCAAGCTCGTGTATTTCAGCCTGAACTATGACCTCTCCCGTGTTTCCCGCAAATGTAACTATAAGCGTTATAAGTTCGGAGATGAATGTGCCTATTCCGTTCTGCAAAATAATGGTCAAGATCATCACAAGGTTCGACGCGAGGATCGCAATAAGGTTGTACCATATGCCTTTTTCGCCGAATATGTACAGAAACGCGCCTGCGGCAAGCGCAAACGACAGCATATTCATGTATACTATCGAGCTTGAAAGTCCTCTTGAGATTACCGATACGTCAACCTGCTTTGCAAACCATATGAAAAGCGACACGACTATCGTCACAAACATAGGAACGCTGTAAACAAGAGCGGATTTTGCCGCCGTCACTCCGCGCGCTATGTTTGGCTTGTAAAGAAAGCTTATAACGGCGCTGCCCGCTATTATGAGGGCAAACACATGGCGGTATGTGACGAAAAGCCCGACGTTGAGATCCTGCGTTATAAAGTAGTACATCAAAAACGCCGCAGCAAGAAAGTATAACGTCACCGCAGTCTTTTTCACTCTGTTTTCCATATGTTCGCCCTCCTTTCTTTAACTTGCCGAACGGTTTTTACAATGGTTTAAATATCGGTTTCGCGCGGCTCGCAGACGTATTCTTTTTTGTTTTGTATTGCTTTGGCAAACAGCTTTCTTGCCGTCTGATGCTCCTTGAATGTTTCGGCAATGCCTATCTTGTATTCTATTTTAAGTTCGGGATATTCTTCTCTGCCTTCAAGTCTTAGTCTGAACAGATTTATAATATCTTCAACGGTGATGTAATCCGAACCCGAAACAAGAATTATAAAGCTGCCGTTGCCGTTGTAGATGAATACGGCGTCGGTGCGTCCGAAGGTCTCCTTTAAGAAACGCGTGAACAGCTTTATTATTTCGTCGCCCGTCTGGTGTGAATATTCGGTGTTTATCGAAACAAGGTTGGATATGTCAACCGTGCAGTAGACCGTGCCGTCGTCAAGCAGCTTTTTGTCCATGGACTTCAAGTATCTGTCAAAGTATGCGCGGTTGTAAAGACCCGTCATGTGGTCGGTGTAGAATACGTAGCTTATAATGTCGCCTATTCTGCCGAGTATTACGGCGCTGCCGCAGCAGAGAACGACGAGGAATATAAAGGCGATAGCCGTGTAGAGGTTTACGTTTACGCTCTCTTTTACCGATGAGGACGAAAGAACCGAGATATAGCTTGCGCCGAGATATTCGTTGTATTCGTCGTTGGTTTTCATGGTGAGATCGTAAAGTTCGTTAAGGTTGTCTGTAAGCGCGTTTATTTCGTCGTCAACCTCTTGCTTTATTGCGGCATAATTCTTGTTGTTAAGCTCGGTACAGGTTTTGTCGGAGTGTGCGCACTGTGCGTCGGTGCAGGCGCCCGTGCAGGAAGCAAAGGTATTTATGACATAGTTGCAGTAAGCCGAGTCGATAATGGCGTGTTCTTTTGCTTCGTTGTGATCCCTCCAACTGTAAATAAGCTCATCGTACGTTACCGTCTGGTCGCCAGAGATTATTATGTTGCCGTTTTCGTCAACAAGATCGCGGTCATGGAGATTGTCGAGAATGTACTCGTAGGTTATGTTGGTGTTTCCCGACTCGCGCATTTTTTCGACGTAGGTGTCTATGACGTTTACAATGTCGTTTACTATGCTTATTTCCTTGGAATCGGAGATGTTGTTGTTGTCGATGCGGGTACGGTAGTCCGAAACGAGAACCGGCTTGTTGTTTGTTATCTGATATTTGTATACCTTCGCAAAAAGCGCGGAAACGTTTACGGAGCGCAGATAGCTAAAATTTTCCGCAAGGTCGCTGAACGAAACGCCGGTGCTTGTAGCTCTGTAATAGGCGTTTTTGTTTATTATCTGATAGAGGGTCTGGAGTGTGTTGTCTATACCCGTGTCTATAAGCTCAAGCTTTTCTATGTAGTCGTAGTTTCCGTCGTCGATTTTTTCTATGGTGTTGTTGACGGGTGCGGCGTTTACGTATTTCTGGCTGAATTCCGAGAAGTAGACGTCAAGCGTTTCGTCAATCATATTTCTTGCAAACTGCGCGCCCTCGCTGTTGGTTGCGGCAAAGGATACAATGTATGTGCTCGGCTCGTATATGTATTCTTCGCCTTCGTCAAGCTTTGCCTCTTTTTGGGCAACCTTGTCGGCGTCGGGAATCGGAGTTATGCTTATTCTCGAAATAAGGCTGTCTACCGAGTATATTCCCGTAAGTCCCATGCGTTCGGCGACCTTTGACATTACGGCGGAGGACTTTATGTCGTTTACATTGAGCTTTTCGCCGGTCGGAGCAAGTCCTTTTTCAGCCTGTTCGTCATTGTAGTGAATTACTTCGGCCGCAATATAGTTGTCTGAGCGCTTGAGGTTGAGATGTATCGCATATGTCGCGGCAACGCAGAAAACAAGTATAAGCGGCAAAAGCTTTTTTATGTATCTGAATATTGAAAAACTTTTCATTTTCCGCCCTCCTTTAAGCGTTTTTTGTCTGCTTTGCAAATTCGCGCGACACCGCGTAAACCGTTACGGAAATATATGCGATAAATGCAAATATTACAGCCTTTTTCATTTCACTTATAATCGACGGACCGTAAATGCTCACAGCAACGCACTGGTTCATCTTGTGATACGCATATTCGTGTCCTGCGGCAATAGCTTCTTCGGAAAACGCCGTAAGACTTTCGTCAATGGACTCGATAAGCGGATCTGCAAGCCTGTGCGACGAAGAATTTCCGGACGCCGCGTTCATCTTGTCAATTATGAGGTTGTTGTCCATTATCTCTTTCTGATTTGATGCGACTCTGCTGCTGTAATCCGCAGCCATTACGGAAAGCTCGTCAATTCCGACCTTTGTGCGTCCCATGTAATACTTTCCGGACTTGTCCCATGTCGGAACAAGCACGATTCTCGTCATGTCGGGCGCGTACATATTTATCGCCTGATTGCACAGAGAATATGAAACCGCGTTTTTGCGGCGGTCAAAGTCCGTGTTGGTGTTGCGGTATTTCAGTCTGCCGATGTAGGCGGACTTGTCGCGCGCAATGCCGTACTGGAGAATGAGTGACTTTAAATTTTCCTCGATCTGCGTGTTTTTGAATTGATATACTTTGCCGGCAATGGAACCGAAAGTTGTTCCCGAACTTGTCACAAAGCCGGAGGCTTCTGCGTCCATGCCGTAAAGATAGTTGAGTATCTCGGCGCACTCCTTGTCGAAGTAGGAAACCGTGTCCATGTATTCAAGCTTTGAAAAGTCCGGCTTTTGTTCGCCCGAATACAGCTTTGTGCTGTCGGTATACTTTTCTATGTAGTATTCCTTGTAGGCGCAGGCAACCATTTTTATAACGTTGTCGGCGTCGAGATGCCGCGTGTTCCTTGACGCGTAGTAGTAAACGACAAATTCCGTCGAAATGTGATATGTGGATTCGTCGCGCACATCGCCCTGAACAAGCGGAGCGACCGAAAGGCACCTTTTTAAATCGTTTACGGTGACGTTTTCAAACGCGCCGTTCTTTATTGCCTTTTGTATTACCTCGTCGCAGATTATATCAGCCATATTGTAGCGCGTGCCGTTTGAATTCTGAGCATTGGAAGCCTCGGAGTAATTGAGTGTGATGACGGCTCTTGCCGACTTTTTCTCGTTAAGGTGATTGAATACCGCAAACGTGCCCGAAAGTATAATTACTGCGGCAAGAATTCCGGCGCCGAAATATTTTGATCCCTTTAAAAATTCGATAAGCGCGCTTTTTGTCACGCGGCGCGAACGCAGATATAACGAAACAAGTCCGATAACAAGCATTGCCGCGCACAGAACAAGCGGAAGCCTTCGTAAGATTGAAATGTACATTTTTTATATTCCTTTGCGAATTAAAATTTGTTTATATCGATAATCACAAGTTCGGGCTGATTGTTTATACGGTAGAAGTTGTTGTTTTCAAGTCCGGCGCTTACTATAAGCGGACTTCCGGCAACCTCGTATCTTCCGTAAACGTAATACCCTTTTCTTTCGGGAAGCAATCCTCCCTCGTGCGTATACAGCGGACCGAGAATCGGTATTCTTGCAGCGCCGCCGTGCGTGTGTCCGCATACCATGAGATCTCCCCATGAATAAGGCGGAGTGAAGGTTTCAAATATAAACGGCTCGTGAATTGCCATAATTTTGAGATTTTCTGGATTGTCGTAAATGTAGCTTTGGTATGAAGGATCGGAATATGTCCAGAAAGCCGACGGATTTGACGTAAGAACGCCGTATATATCTACCGCGGTGTTTCCGACGGTCTGAGTGACGCTTTCATTCTTGAGAACCGTAACGCCGGCTTCTTCAAGCTGTAATTCAAATTCGTCCGTATATTCCGTCAGCTTTGACGGATCTCTGTTTTCGTCGTCAAACCCGAATTTTTCGTCAAGCTCGGTCTGCGTCAGAGGAACGTCGTAGAAAAGCTCGTCCTCGTTGTTGCCGTATACGTAATATGTCGGCGCGGTTTCGGCAAGATGTTTGCAAAGGCTGACTGTGCGTTCTCTTGTGTCGTCCGACGCGTCGATGCAGTCGCCGGTCAAGATAATTATGTCGGGAGAAAGCTTTTCGACGCGCGAAGAAAGCTTTTCGTTGTCCTTTCCGTAAAGACTGTCGTGCAGGTCGGAGATCTGTATTACGCGTATTTTGTTGTTGGCTTTAAGACTGCTGACGCTGTAAAAAGTTTCGGTAAAATTTCTGTTTAATATGTAGTTCTGCGCGACAAGCGCAACCGCAAGCGTAATGCCAAGGAATATAAGGCTGAGAAAGAACCATTTTGCGGCATTCAGATTTTTCTTTCGCTTTGCGGCGTCGGGAGACGCGGTTTTGTGCTTTCGTTTGTGTACCTCAAGCTTTTTGGAGTATCCCGCAATGCTGCATATTTGAATCCAGACAAATTCCTTGTAGTTTTCTTCAAAATCCTTTAATGAGTCGCTGCCGTAATATCCGATAACGATCTTGCTTCTGCTTATGCTCTCGAATACGAAATTGTCTATCCAATTGTCGTAAACTTCTTTCGGAAGCACTTGCTTTAAGTGCTGCTTTATGCGTTCGGCAATGTCGTCGAGGTCTGCGCCGATAAGATTTTCGTCCGTATATGTGTTCATGTGTTTTTTATATCCTTTCCGCTGTTTTTGAGAATATCGCGGTATATGTTAAGCGTTTGTTCTGCGGTTTTGTCCCAGCTGTATTTTGAGAAAATGTACGGTGCCGCGTCTTTTCGCAGACCCTGTGCTTTTTCGCTGTTCTGACATAAGTATTTTAACTTTTGCGCAAGATCTTCGGTATTGCCTTTTTCAAAATAAAGCGCTTTATCGCCGGCAACCGACGTGTTTTCCGGAATATCCGAACAGAGGACTGCGTTCCCGTAGGCAAATGCTTCGAGTAAGCTTAAAGACATTCCTTCAAGGTCGGACGGCAGACACACGGCGTATGCGTTGCTGTAAAGCTCGTCGAGAACCTCGCCCGTGACAAATCCCGTGAATATAATGTCGGGATTGTTCTTTGCTTTGTCCTTTATCAAGGCAACGTAGTCGTCGGTATCGCTCGTATCTCCGGCGATTACAAGCTTTTTGCCCGTATGTGCCTTTATAAAGGCGTCGATAAGATAATGAATGCCTTTTTCCGCAGTAAGACGCGATATAACGCATATGTAATCATGTTTGTGCAGACCGTAAAGGCTTGTTATTCTGTCTGCCTCTCTTATAACCGGCTTTTCGGTTCCGTTGTGGATAATTACGGTCTTTCTCGAATAGGTCTTTTCAAAATATTCCTTTGCGCTTTCGCTCAGCACTATTACCTCGTCCGCGTATTTTACAAGGTTTCTCTCGCCGTATTTTATGTATTTCGACGCAAAGCCGCTGCCCCATTTTTCTCTCTGCCAGTCAAGACCGTGAACCGTTGCGACGCAGCGTTTTCCGAAAAGTTTGGGAATCCATATCGCCGCGCACGGCCCTTCGGCGTGAAAGTGAACTATGTCGTAATTTCCGAAAGCCGCACGGACAGCCGCCGTATATGACGCAAGCATTGCCGCAATACCTCGGAACTTTAATGTCGGAGCGCTTTTTAATTTTACACCCATAAATTTTTTGTCTTTGATTTCGGACGCGTATCTGCTTTCGGGCTTGTCCGACGAACGGTTGTAGCAGGTGACGTCCGCACCCAGTTTTACAAGACGCGGACACAGGCTTGTCAGAGCTTTTTCTATTCCGCCTTTTCCCGACGGTATTGCCTTGTGGCCTATCATTGCGACTTTCATGTTTTCTCTCCGTTTTTATGTGCTGTAATCCGTCCCGCGCGGATTTATTTAAGTATTTCCTGTTTTATAATAAGATTTTTAAGCGTTGCATACTCGGTTTTTCTGCCGGGCGAATGGTAAAATTTGTTGAAGCTTTGTTTTTCGGTGTCGAACAGCTCCTCGCCTTTTTCAATATATCCGGGGTGAAAGAGCAGCTCGGCGTCGCGCCCCGTCTTTTCGCACAGTTTTAAATAGTGCGGAAGAATTTTGTTCACTCTGTACTCGTCCATGTTTCCGGAAAAGAGTATTCCCATAAACAGCGCGGAATTTATGTTTGATTTTTTCAGCGCACGCCTGTTTATAAGCCCGAAGAATTTAAGAAGAAACTGCTTTACTATGTTTATTAAGCTGTAAGTTTTGTAAAGAGAGGGTTCTTTTATGTACGGAAGAACAGGCTCCGTAGGAATACGTATGTATTTTACATCATACCCATTGTCCTTTATGACGCGCATAAGAATCTTGAAGATCAGCGGAATCATGTGCGTGTGCTGATGACTGTCTATCTCAAGCGGCTTTCCGGGCGCTATTTCGGTGCTCCAGCGCGCAAGCTGCGCGGATATTTCTGTATATATCTGCCTTTCAAGCTCTTTTCTTTCGGGAGATAATGACAGCGCCAGAAGTCCGATAAACGAATATCTGAAATATCCTCTTTTGTCTGTTATCAGACTGACGTTTTCGGCGGGTGAAACAGGCTTTCCTTCAACTAGATTTATGTGCGCGCTGAGAGAGGCGTTTATATACTTTATGCGTTCCTTGATGTCGGAAAGCGAGGTGTTGGGGAAAATGCTTATTCTGTTCAGAACGCCGTTTTTTACACATTCTTCAATGCGTCCGCAGCTTTTTTCAGTCATTCCGTAGTCGTCGGCGCAGATGTAGACCATTAAAGTTCACTCTCCGTTCCGAGTTTTATTACTATAACGCCGTCAATCACTTCGACCGAGGTTTTTCCGGGCCAGAGCTCCATGTTTTTGACAAGCGGTCTTTCCGAAAGTTCTTTCTTTCTCTTGCCGTAAAGGAAAGTATAGTTTGTTCCGCAGTAATCGTTCAGCGCGCTGCAAAGAACGCTTTGTCCCACTGTCTCGTCGTCTGCTCTTAAAATATATCCGTCGGTCGTGCCGGTCATGTCCGGCGGAAGATCGTCGCTGTACGGTTTGCTGTCGTATAGAGAACCGATCACGAGTATTTCGGAGCAGTCCTTTGCGCCGGGAGTCTGGTCTATTCTGTCGGCAATGCGCACAAGCGTGCCGTAGGATTTTTCATATGAGAGCTGAAGCTTGTGGTAGCTTACGTTTGCTATTATTATGTGGTCGAACACAAGCACAGCGAAAAGGACAAACACCGTCCAGTTTTTCAAAGCTTTAATTCTGTCCGGCGCAAAGTCCATTCTTTCGTAGAGTATTATCAGCAGGACGTAGAATATACAGTATCCCATTTTCATGAGATTGTGATAGTCGATATTCGAATTTATAAAGGACAGAAGTCCCGAACCTATCGGCAAAAGACATACGTATAATATGAGAAGAAGAGTTTTTGTGATATTTCCGAAAATTTTGCGCTTGATTACACTTATGAGCCAGAATGCTGCGGTGAGCGTGAAGATAATGCCGTTCAGCACCGAAAAAACGCTTATGCCGGGTGTAAAATCGAAGAAATAGCCGAAAAACGTGTGAAACGTTATGTAAAGCGAACTTTTTAAATCGAGATTGAGAAAAGAGGCGGTGCTGTTAAGTCCCTGATAGTCCAAGAGAGTGGTGTGCGTGATTTTTAAGAGCAGTTCGAGGATAATGTAGTACGCCGCCATGGAAATAATACCGCAGGCAAGGTATTTCGATGTGCGTAATGTCAATTGCTTTGCGCTTTCTTCAGAGAAAACCGTTTTGTCTATGAGAAAAACAAGTATAAGCATTACCGTTACGGTTATGTACGCCTGATAGATTGCACACGAGAGCGTGAGAAATACACAGCCCGTAACATATTTCGGTTTTTCGCGCGTAAACATCATTGCCGCAAGACATGCAAACAGAAATGAGAGTGCATATCCGTCCGCAACGTAGTTGTAGAGAAGAACCGAAGTAACCGTCGGGAACGTAATTGTCACGGCGCCGATAAGAGCCGCGGGCATTTTCCGTTTTACGCCGAACATCGAGCATATGCAGGCAGCTCCCGCGGCGTGAAGAATGACCGCAAGCATACCGTTTACAAACGGCAGGTCATAGAACGAGCTGAACGCGCATGAAATACCGAGAAACCAGCGTCCCAAAGGCAGCATATTCTGTGCGTCGTATCTGAAAACCAGCGAATCCCAGTTGGGAATCCAGTTTACAATCTTGTAAAAGTGCGCGGCAAAGCCGAAGATGAGCGCCGATATAAAACAAATTTTCTGCTGCGGCGTTATTTTTGAACAGATATTCTTTAAAGTCTTTTCGGGCATATATTTACCACTCCAGCCATTTGAGTTTGTGCAGGAATTTTCCGTACAGCTTTTCGTACAGTCTGACGCCGATAATGCGCTTTACGAATTTTGTCCGTTTTGCGGCGGCGGAGGTCCATGACGCACAGTATCTGTGTATGGAATAGGTGTTTTGCGTAATGTGAATTCTTCCCGTCGTGTAGTCCATCGGACAGAGATAGTCGCGCGGCAGGAAGGTCATATCCATAAAGGTCTGCGAGGTTTTCTGCGTGTCCATGCCGAGACGCTGAAGTGTCGACGTGTTTCTGTCGGGGCAGGGAGTTAAGTCATAAGTGCCGTCGGGTTTTAAGAAGTGCGCGTTTTCGTAGTCTTTCATCATTTCGCGTACTACCGCGTTTCCCTTTTCCGCGCCGAATCCGAGACCTGTCGCGACGATGCCCTTTTCGTCAAAGCCCATAAATCCGCCAAGCTCTGTAAGCGAGTCTAACGGTTTTATAATTTCAACGTCGGTGTCGAGATAAATTCCGCCGTTGTCGTATACTGTCTTTAACCTTATGTAGTCGCTTACAAACGCCCACTTTTTTGCCTCGAACGCCTCTTTTACGTAATCGCACGAATCAAAATCGCAGTTTGTTTCGTCCCAGCGTACTATTTTGTAACCGGGACAGTATTTTTCCCAGCTTTTGATGCACTTTTTCGCAAGAGACGGAAGTTCATTTCCTCCGAACCAGCAATAATGTATTACCTTTGGTATACTCATGATCTTTCCCTCGCTCTGCACATTCCGATAAAGGTTGAAAACGCTTTGCGCTGTACCAAGAAGTTTGCGGCAATGTAAAGTCCCGAAATCCATAACGAATGTATAATTCCGTTAAGCACAAGCTTTCCGAATGACATACCCGAGAACGAATCCACATACATAAGCGCCATGACGGCTGCGAATACCGCGCCGTTTGCAATAAGCAGCCTGTACGTCTGCCCGACGCGTCTGCCGAGAACCTTTTTGTTTGCGTAGTATATCATAACGCCTCCGCGGTAGATAAGCGCCGTTATTGTTCCGGCAATGGCTCCGCAGATTCCGAATTTAATTATCGCAAGCACAGATACCGCAATGTTTAAGGTCATTTCGATAACCGCGTGTGAACGAGTTTCCTTAAACATTCCCGAAAATTCGAGCACGTGGTTCGACGGCAGCTTTACGCAGCAGAGAATGTTCATTACCGAAAATAAGAACAGCAGCGTCGGATTTGTGTAGTCCGCGTCGTCTATGCCGCTTGTATATATCTGTATCAGCGGAAGAAGAAATACTGCCATAAGCGTGTATATTATAAACGAGCACATTATAAAGAGCGTTTCGTAGCAGCGGTAATAACTGTCAAACTTTTTCTTATCGGAATGGAACATCTGACCGAGAGCAAAACCGAAACCCGAAACAAGGTTTGTTATAAAGGTCTGCACCTGCGAAAAAAAGATGTTGTATATCGTATAAATGCTTACGGTCTTGAAACCGCACATAAACGAGAGCAGTATGATGTCGGTGTTGTTGAACACCATTGCCGAGATCTGATGTACAAGCACCGATTTTTTCTGCGATATTGCCGCAAAGTCGGGCTTTGCTTTAAGATCCAGCCACTTGTAGTGCCTTTTTGCATAGGTATAAAGATATGTAAGCTGAATAAGCGCGAGTATGCAGTATACAAGCTGAATTAGTATGAGGCTGTCGGTGAGTAAAAGCACAAGCACCTTGCCTATGTTTGAAAACAGCTGGAGCAGGGTTTCGGAATTGTTTATTATGTACTTTCTTCCGTCAACCTCCATGAGTATTCTGTACTTTGCCTGAATAAAGTAGCTGAAAAGAGAGGGAAGCGCGTTGAGAATGACTATTGTAAATACAACGGCGCTGTTTATTCCCGTCGGCACGGCAAACGAATATACCGCGGCGATTATCAGAACAACGGCGGCATATACAAGTCCCGTCTTGAAATAATAGCGGCTTGTCGCGCTCAGTATCGACGAGGCTTTTTCGCGGTCGTTTTGGGCTATCGGCTTGTAGAGCGCCTGTGTTGTTGCAAGTCCGACTCCGGCTTCAAGCAGACACATATATGCGAATATCTGCTTTATCGTCGAAAGCACGCCGTTTACGGCAGAACCGAAGTTTTCGAGATACAGTCTCGGCAGAATAAAGCTTATCGCAATGAGAACGACCTGATATATAATTCCCGAAACAAGATTTTTTCTGATTTTCTGCTTGTTCTGTCCCATGTTACGCCCGTGCCTCCTTTCGCCGTTGTTGAAAAGTCAGTGTAAAAATGAAAAAGACCGCAATAATTGAGTTAACAATCGTTGCGGCCGGTCAATCATAGCAATGTCTGCCTTAGACACCAAGCTTTGTGTCCCTGTTTTTCAACAGGTTTACCTAATATTCAGTATTTTACCAATTACAAAAATTATATCATACGGCAGCAAGTTTGTCAATGATAAAAGCGTGAAAATAACACCTTTTTTATTAATGCCGTTTGTGCAAAATTGTTATACGGGGTTCTGAATGTAGCCTTCCGCGGCATTTTCGCATCTTATAATTTTCGCGGGATTGCCTATGACAATCGAATGATCGGGAACGTCAAAGTTTACATATGAAAGCGGAGCTATCAGCACGTCTTTTCCTATATGCACGTTTCCGACGATAACGGCGTTTGTACCTATCCAGCATTCTCCGTCGAATACCGGTACGCCGATACGTTTTCCGCGGTTTTCCGCACCTATCGTAACGCCCGTCGCTATATTTATGTTCTTGCCGAGCTTTGCGTCGGGGTGTATTATGACTCTGCCGCTGTGACCTATGTAAAAGCCTTCTCCTATCTGCGTGCGCGCAGGTATCTGTATCTGCGTTTTGAAGGACAGTCTTTTGAGCTTCAGCGTGAGCAGCATTTTGAGCGGAGCGAAACCGCAGCACTGCGCCTTTCTCATAAGAGAAATGTATTTTATTTCCGGAGAACGGAAAAGTCTTTTGTAAAACGGCTCTCCGGCGTTTCCGTAGTATCTGTATAAATCTTTTTTGAAAACGCCGTTCATTGCGCAAGACCTCCGTCAGACTGCTTTTTTTCGAGAAATACTTTTCTTGTTATAAAGTTGTATATCGGAACGATGACCATTGCCGCAAGCTTTACGGCGAGATAGTAAAATGAGAATTTTTCCGTGCCGAGCCACATTATAAACTGGTTTATGCATAATCCGCCGACACTTAAAAGCACAAATACCGTAAATTCCTTCAGTTTGCTCTGTCCTTTGCTTTTGAATACAAACTTCATGCTTAAAATGTAGTTTGCAATTACGGAAACGCAAAAGGAAATGCCCGACGAAATAAGTACGTCTGCGCCGAATACCTCTGTAAAAAGCACCAGCACTCCGACGTCGATTGCCGCGGCGATAACGCCGACAAATCCGAATTTTACAAGCTGAATTATAAGTTGCTTTAATTTCATGGTTTCACCTGCTTTTTATCCGATGTTTTTGCCGTAAATATTAAAATCCGCTGTTTAAGCGGATAAAAGACAAGATAAATAACGGAGATTCAAAGCGGTTCCGAACGTCCGCGGATACAACCGTGCAGCAGCGCCGCACATCACAGACGAAACATATATATCACGGATAAGCAAAAGCCGAGCCGAATCGCTTTTGTTTGGTGCGCCCGAAGGGACTTGAACCCCCACGTCAAAGACACCAGATCCTAAGTCTGGCGCGTCTGCCAATTCCGCCACGGGCGCAGATTGAGTTAAAAGCTGAAATTTAAAAATTGCAGGCGTGATTTACACGCTGAAATGATTTTGGTACCGGGGCATCTGCTGCTTGCAATATGTGATGGCTTCTTTAGAAATGTCAGTTGCCATTAACGAAAACCATGTTCCAATACTGTTTTGGAATCTCTGCCTTCTCCGCATCCGATTTCCGGCATTCGGTGTTGTCGATTGATTTTATACCTGTCGATCACTTCCATCACGATAGGCGTAACTTACATTGCTTGACCAACTAACGCCGTTTGCGTGAGCAGTTTTGTAGCGTTTCTCATATGCGGATCCCTTTTCATTATGTATCTGCTGCCGTCGCTGAACTTTAGCTCCACATAGCCGCTGTCCATATTGAACGCACAAGTGAGTAACTTTTTCATATGCCAAACCTCCAATCATATTTCTTGTGCGTACACACATTATAGCACAACGATGTGGCGTTTTTCAATAGCCTTTCCGAAATTTATCACATTAAAGTGTAACTTTTCTGTAAGCAAAAGCAATTTCTGCAGTGGCTAACATACTCCGCATCGAATCGCCAGCCTATCGACTTTGTAGTTTTGTGTGAATTTTTCCGCAATCGCAAATATGCCCACCACCCGGCGAACGAGGCTTACTATGCCGTAATTCGTAATTTTTGATGGATTACTGTCTTACGAGCACTCTGCTTTGTCAACGGCTTTTTTGTTTTCCGAATATTTAATTGCAGAAAACTATTGACAAACTTTGTCGAACGTGATATAATTCCTCACAGTAAAATTAATCTTTAAACTTTGTACAGAGATGCAGGTAAGGTTAGTCATAGCGGATTTGATAGAGAACGGCGCATTTTAACGAAATGTATTTATGCCGTGCTGTTTTTTGTCAGAATAAGTATGTGTTTTCGAGCCTGCGCGGACTTTGTTTTTCGCACAGCTCTTTTTTTGTGCCGAAAGGAAGATGGCGTTTGAAGTATAAAGCTGAAATAATGGACGAAAGCGCCGTTATGCGCGCACTTAAACGCGTATCGCACGAGATACTCGAAAAAAACGGCGGCTGCGGGGAAATCTGCATTGTCGGAATAAAAAGACGCGGAGTTTCGGTAGCAAATATCATTGCGGATAACATCGAACAGATAGAGGGTACAAGACCGCCGGTAGGCGAGCTTGACATAAAGCTTTACCGCGACGACCTTTCAAAAATGGCGGACGATCCGGTGGTATCCGATAAACAGTCGCTGTTTGACGTGACGGATAAGACTGTCGTGCTGGCTGACGATGTTATATATACGGGAAGAACCGTGAGAGCGGCGCTTGACGCGGTTATGAAATTCGGCAGACCGGCAAAAATACAGCTTGCCGTGCTTGTTGACAGAGGGCACAGAGAGCTTCCGATAAAGGGCGACTTTGTGGGAAAGAACGTCCCGACGTCAAAGCAGGAAAGAGTGGCGGTCAAGATACCGCCGTTTGAGAGCGAAACTTCGGTTGAGCTTTACGAATAAAGGTAATACGTTCTCACCTTGTGGGACGAATTATAAAAAACAATCTTCGGAGGAATTTCAAAAATGAAATTGATCTACGGCATCAAGGACAAACCCAAATTCGGACAGAATCTTGTGTTTGCGATCCAGCAGCTCCTTGCAATCATGACCGCAACCCTCGTAGTACCGGTTATCACAGGCAACGGTATGCAGCCGGCAGCGGCTCTCTTCGGCGCAGGTGCGGGAACTCTCGTGTATGTGCTTTTCACAAAGGCAAGCAGCCCCGTATTCTTAGGCTCATCTTTTGCATTCTTGGGTTCAATGGCAGCGGCATTCGCAGGTGCGGCAACGGTTGAAGTCGGATACCTCGGACTTATACTCGGCGCGATCTTCGCAGGTCTTGTATATGTCGCAATAGCAATAGTCGTAAAGATAGTCGGAGTAGGCTGGGTAAACAAGCTTATGCCGGCAGTCGTAATAGGACCGACGGTTTCCATAATCGGTCTTTCACTCGCAGGAAACGCAGTCGGCGACCTTGTAAAGGGTAATGTTGCGGCAGCTGACGGAAATCCTGCGGCAGCACCTCTTGCATGCGTCGTATGCGGAATTATCACACTTATCGTAGTAGCTCTCTGCTCGACCTTCGGAAAAAAGACCGCGAGAATGATTCCGTTCATCATAGGTATACTCGTAGGCTATGCGGTAGCCGGCGTTATGACAATAATCGGCTTTGCAGCAGGCATTGACGCTCTCAAGATTCTCAACATCGAACCTTTCAGAGCGCTTGTTGCGGACGGTGTAACTCTCAGCACCTTTATTACAATTCCTGAGTTTACATTCCTCACCGCACTCGGCGGATTTAAGGAGATCACCGGTTCTTATATCGGCACGATAGCCGTTGCATATGTTCCTGTTGCATTCGTTGTATTCGCAGAGCATATCGCAGACCACAAGAACATTTCTTCCATCATCGAAAAAGACCTCCTTGAAGATCCCGGACTTTCGAGAACACTTCTCGGCGACGGTATCGGTTCAATGGTTGGCGCTATCTTCGGTGGCTGCCCCAACACCACATACGGCGAATCGGTAGGCTGCGTTGCAATCAGCGGCTGCGCGTCTGTTTCGACAATAATACTTACGGCAATCTGCGCGATAGTAGTTGCGTTCGTAGCTCCTTTCGTAGCGTTTGTAAACTCGATTCCGTCCTGCGTAATGGGCGGCGTGTGCATGGCGCTTTACGGATTTATCGCAGTCAGCGGTCTTAAGATGGTACAGGAAGTTGACCTCAACGAGAACAGAAACCTCTTCGTTGTTTCGACTATCCTTATAGCAGGTATCGGCGGACTTAAGCTCACATTCGGCAAAGTAACCGTTACCTCCATTGCGGCAGCACTTATTCTCGGTATAATCGTAAATATCGTTCTTGCTCCCGCAGATAAGAAAAAAGACTGATTTAAGGTCTGATTAATTTAAAATGTAAGCCCGGTGATTGATTTCGCCGGGTTTTGTTTTTGTCCGAACGCAAAACGGGAACTTTTGCCCTTATTTTTCGTCTTTACAGATGTAAGATAAAACATATGCAATTTCAGAAACAGACGAAAGGACAGAAAAATGAAAAGAGTAGTTTTTATATTGCTTGCGGCACTTCTGGTGTTTACGACGGCGTATTCAGCAGACGGCATAGAAAAGCATGAATATTCGCTTACGGTAAACGGACAGAATATTGAACTTTCAGATCTGCCCGTTCCGATATATGAAAAAGACGGCAGCGTTATGGTGCCGCTTCGCAAAATCGGCGAGGCTCTCGGTTATAAGGCTGACTGGGACGAAAAGACGGGAGATATAATAATCGACGATGAGTATATTCAGAAAGTCGTACTTCATGACGGTTCGGAAAATGTTGAGTTCATAGGCAGACTCAAAGTTATAAATATGAGCCGCGAAATACAAAATTCCGTCCCGACCGAAATACACGGCGGATGCACGTATGTGGCTCTTGAATTTTTCAGGGAATTTTTCAACGACGCGTCCTGTGACGGCACAAATATAAATGTCGAACCGAGTAAATGCTGTATTGACTGAAAACTGGTTGCAATATGCGGTGCAGGGCGTAAAAAGGTATAAATGATTTTAAAACAGAATAAAAAATAACCGACTTCAAAGTAAAAATTACAGCGAAGCCGGTTTTTGTTTAGAGTTTTAATTAAGATTTGCTTTATGGCTTATTCCTTAGTCTTTACGTCAAGTCCGAGTTCATCAAGCGTCTTGTCATCGACGGGCGCCGGGCACATTGTCATAAGCTCCGTCGCGTTCTGAACTTTCGGGAATGCTATAACGTCACGCAGACTGTCAGCGCCCAAAAGCTGCATTACAAGTCTGTCAAGACCTATGCCCATGCCGCCGTGAGGAGGCGCGCCGTACTTGAACGCCGTGGTGAGGAAACCGAACTTTTCGGCAATCTCGTCGTCGGTAAGTCCGAGGAGAGTAAAGATTCTGTTCTGAAGTTCGGGATTTGTTATACGTATTGAACCGCTGGAAAGCTCGATTCCGTTGAGAACGAGGTCGTATGCCTTGGCTCTGACTTTCGCCTTGTCTGTTTCGAGATATTCAAGACACTCGTCAAGCGGAGCTGTAAACGGGTGGTGCATCGCAAGCCACTCTCCGGATTCTTCGTCGTATTCAAAGAACGGAAATTCCGTGATCCAGAGCAGATTGTAGCCTTTTTTCTCAATTCCGAGACGCTGCGAAACTTCAATTCTGAGAGTGCCGAGCTGAGTGAGAACTTTAGATGTATTTGTGTCTGCGATAATGAGAATAACGTCGCCGGTCTTTGCGTCGGCTTTCTTTGCAATGGCAGCCATTTCGTCGTCGGTCATGAACTTTGCAAAGGAGCTTGCAATTCCGTCGTCGGTGTATCTTATCCATGCAAGACCTTTTCCGCCGATACCCTTTACGTGTTCGGTAAGCTTGTCAAGTTCTTTTCTGGTAAGCGATTTTACTGCGTTTTCGGCTTTTATTGCCCTTACGCTGCCGCCTCCGGATACGGCGCCCGAGAATACCGAGAAACCGCACTTTTCGGCAATGTCGCTGAGGTCGAAGATCTCCATGCCGTATCTTGTGTCGGGCTTGTCGCTGCCGTAGCGTTCCATAGCCTCTTTGTAGGTAAGGCGCGGAATGGGAGTTACAAGGTCGATTCCGAGAATTTCCTTGAATATGCGCTTCATAAAGCCCTCGCCCATTGCAAGTACGTCCTCCATCTCGACAAAGGACATTTCAAGGTCTATCTGAGTAAATTCGGGCTGTCTGTCGGCTCTGAGATCCTCGTCGCGGAAGCATCTTGCTATCTGCATATATCTGTCAAAGCCGGCAACCATCGAAAGCTGCTTGTAAAGCTGTGGAGACTGCGGCAGGGCATAGAACGAACCTTTGTGAACGCGGCTGGGAACGAGATAGTCGCGCGCGCCTTCAGGTGTGCTCTTTATGAGCATAGGCGTTTCTATTTCGATAAAGCCGTTTTCGTCAAAGTAGTCGCGTGTTATCTTTGTTATCTTGTGGCGCAGAAGAATGTTGCTCATAAGGTCGGGACGGCGCAGATCAAGGTATCTGTACTTTAATCTGAGTTCCTCGTTTGAACGGCAGTTTTCAACTATTTCAAAGGGAGGAGTCTGGCTCTCACCGAGAATTTTAAGCTCGGTTACATATATTTCGACGTGACCTGTCGGTATGGTTTCGTTTTTGCTTGAACGTTCGCGCACAACGCCGGTTGCGGCAAGTACGTATTCGCTCTTTGCGCTCTTTGCCTTTTCCATGAGAGCCTTGTCAGAGTTTTCGTCAAGTGCAAGCTGAACTATGCCTGTTCTGTCGCGCAGGTCTATAAAGCAAAGCGTTCCGAGGTCTCTCGATTTCTGAACCCAGCCCATTACCGTAACTGTCTTTCCGATGTGTCCGTCACGGACGTTTCCGCAGTAGTCCGTGCGTTTGGTATTTCCTAAAAATTCTGCCATGATGGAAGATTCCTTTCGTTTAAGGTTTATATTTTTCCGCAATTATTATTTACCGAGATCAAGAATTGTTTTTTCGGCGTCCGCAAGGTCTATCTCAACCGAACGTTCCTTGTTGGTCATGTTTTTGAGCGTTGCTTTTCCTGTTTCAAGCTCGTTGTCGCCGAGAGCAAGCACAAATGCCGCACCCTTTTTGTCGGCATATTTCATCTGAGCCTTCATGCTTCTCGAAACAACGTCGCATTCGGCGTATATTCCGTCCGCGCGCAGTTTTTCGCAGAGGTCAAACGCGTATAAAGCCGCCTTTTCGCCCATTGACGCGATGTATACAAACGGTTTTTTTACCGCCGCAAGCTCAAGTTCGCCCTTTGCGGCTTTTGCGCGCAGCGCGAGTATTATTCTCGTAAGTCCCATGCCGAAACCTATTCCGCAGAGCTTCGGACCCGAAAGCTCTTCCACAAGTCCGTCGTATCTTCCTCCGCCGCATATTGTGCTCTGTGCGCCTATGTCGTCTGATATAAATTCAAATACCGTCTTTACGTAGTAGTCAAGTCCGCGCACGATCTTCGGGTTTACTTCGTACTTTATACCGAGAGAATCAAGCGCACCCTTTAATGTTTCAAAGTGGTTTTTGCAGTCAGGGCAGAGATGGTCTACGGTCTTGGGAGCGCCGGACGCGATCTCAGAGCATATCGGGCTTTTGCAGTCGAGTATGCGCAGAGGATTTGTCTTTAAACGTTCCTTGCAGGTCGGGCAAAGCTCGTCCTTTCTCGACGTGAAATATTCCACAAGAGCCTTGTGATAATCGGGACGGCAGTTTTTGCAGCCGATTGAATTTATGTGGAGCGACGCGCCTATACCGAGCTTTTTGATAACTCCGTCGGCAAGGGATATAACGCTTGCGTCCGCAAGTGCGCTTTCAGCACCGAACATTTCAACGCCGAACTGATAAAACTCTCTCGAACGTCCTGCCTGAGGTTTTTCGTATCTGAAGAACGGGCCGAGATAGTAGAGTTTGAGCGGCATAGGCTCGTTGTAAAGGCTGTTTTCGATAAGGCTTCTTACAACTCCCGCCGTACCTTCGGGACGCAGACAAAGCTCTGTTCCGTCGCGCTCGGAGAGGGTGAACATTTCCTTCTGAACTATGTCGGTAGTGCCGCCGACGCCCCTCTTGTAAAGAGAGGAAAGCTCAAAGGTCGGTATTCTGATTTCGTTAAAGCCGTAAGAATCGGCAGCGTCTCTGATAACGCTCTCGACACTGTGCCAGACCGCGGTTTCTTCGGGCAGTATGTCAAGCGTGCCCTTTGGTTTTTGTATTGTCATTTTAAAGACTCCTTAGAGTTTTGTTGATTAGCTTTTGAAGTTTAATAAGTAGTCCGCAAAGTCGTATACGGTTTTTTGCTGACCGTAGGACAGCTTTTCGTACATACTCTGAATGTCAAGCGACTTGTGATTTTTGCGCGCGGTATTTTGTTCCGAACGGCTTTTTTCGTCAATGCCCGCCGCAAAGAGGAAATCTTCAAGCTCGATACCGCCCGCCGCGTTTTCCGCAAGCTTTCCCATAAGCTTTATACCCGGCGCGTTTTCCTGACCGCACATCTCAAGCTTGTGAAGCTGGACGTAGCTTATTTTGCAATCCTTTGCGAACTGTCGCACCGTTCTGTCGCCGCGTGCCTTTTCCAAAATGAGCGCGAATATTTTCTTGTTGAACTTTCTTTTCTGCGCAGCCACTTATATCAAACCTCTGCAATAAAGTATTACATACTATTTTATCACACAGTAAAACTATTTTCAAGCAAATTTTTAAATTTACGGTTATTTTTATAAAACACGCACACCCGACTATGCCGCGGTATGTAAATTTCGCCTAAAATTCACCCGAATGTCATACGCCCGAAACAAGAATGTACTAAAATATAGGTGTAAAACCGAAAACAAACCTAAGTTTGCAGTGAGGATAAATATAAATGAACAAAGATTTTTCGCAGAATGATCAGAACGGACTTTCTTCCGAACTTGAAACAATACCCAATATAACAAACGAACTTGTAACGTCGGACGAGATATTCACGTCGGCGATAATTCAGCATTCAAAGCAGATTCTTGAGTCAATGGTGGACTATAAGGAACTTATAATGATGTACACCTGCGCGCTCAAAGAAGTCAAAACAAAATTCGAGGTCCTGAACACCGAATTTAACGTAAGATACTCGAGAAACCCGATAAATTTTATCAATACCAGAATAAAGCGCACGTCGAGCATACTTGAAAAGCTCGGCAGAAAAGGACTCGAATTCAATATAGACAATATAGAAAATTCCATAAACGATATTGCCGGCATACGCGTAATATGCTCGTATGAGGACGATATATATTTTCTTGCCGACGCTCTTACAAGCCAGGACGACATAAAGCTTGTGCAGATGAAGGATTACATAAAGAATCCCAAGAAAAACGGCTATCGCAGCCTGCACCTTATAGTGAGCGTTCCGGTGTTCTTTTCAAAGCAGACAAGAGAAATGAAAGTCGAGGTTCAGATACGCACGATAGCGATGGATTTCTGGGCAAGCCTTGAACATCAGTTAAAGTATAAAAAGGACGTCGAAAACGAAGAGGAGATCGTAAAACAGTTAAAGGTATGCGCCGATACCATTCATTCGACGGACGAAAAGATGCTGGCGGTAAGAAAAATGATAGAAAAGGACGGCAATGCCGCAGACGACGGCGACTTTTTCGATAAACTCAGGAAAATAGATATATCCGTCGAGTAAATTCAAAGTCATGATAATACAAAAATGCCCGGAACTGATAATGTTTCAGAACCGGGCTGTATTTATGCGTTTTTATTCGTTTCAGTCAAGCTTTGCGAAAAGCTCGGAGCTTTGAGAAATGAACTTTGAAAGCTCATCGGGCTCAAGCGGACGCTGTGCGACGAGTGCAAGCATATAGGCCTGCGTTGCAAGCGACTTTGAAAGCTCATCGGGAGTTTCTTCCGAGGTTATCTTGTCCGCAATTTTTCCGATAAGCGGATTTGAAAGGTTGAGCACAAGCGTTTCTTCAACCGGCATGGAGCCCATTCCGCCGCCGTACATCTTCATCATGTCCGAAAAACGTCTTGACTGTTCGGAAAGGTTCAGAACTGCGGGAACCGTGGAATCCTTTAAGTGATCGCAGGAAATTTTGAGTCCGTCGCCCTTGCCGAGAGTTTCCTTGAAGAAATCGCACAGTTTCTTTGACTGTTCTTCGTCGGTTTGCTTGTCCGAATCCTTTAATATGTCGGCAACGCCGGAATCCACGCGGACAAACTTTATATCCTTGTACTTGTCGTCGCTCTTAAGCTCGCTTTCGGCGAACGAAACAAACTGAACGTCGATAAGCTTGTCGAATTCCACTACCGGAACGCCCTGGGAAGCGAACATACTTACGTATTTCGACTGTCTCTGCTTGTCGTCGGTGTAGTAAACGGTGTTGTCGTAATGCTCGTTTGCGGCGTATTCGGCAAGCGTCATGAACTTTCCTTCGGTAGTCTTGTAGAGTATTACGTCCTTGACTTTGGAGAAAAACTTGTTGTCGCGTATTCCCGCATATTCGACGAACGGCTTTACGTCGTCCCAGAAACTTTCATACTTTTCGCGCTCGGTGTTGAACAGCGAATTCAACTTGTCGCTGACCTTCTTTACAATGTGCGCGCTTATTTTTGCGACGTATCCGTTTGACTGAAGATAACTTCTCGAAACGTTGAGCGGAAGTTCCGGACAGTCGAGAACGCCTTTCAAGAGGAACATATACTCGGGGATTACTTCCTTGATGTTGTCCGCAACGAATACCTGATTGTAGTACAGCTTTACCTGACCCTCATAGCTGCCGTATTCGTTGGAAAGTTTCGGAAAATAGAGTATGCCCTTGAAGTTGAGCGGATAGTCGGCACTTATGTGTATCCAGAAAAGCGGCTCTTTGTAGTCGTGGAATACCTTGCGGTAAAATTCCTTGTACTCCTCGTCCGTACACTCGGACGGCTTTTTGAGCCAGAGCGGAGTCGTGTCGTTTACGGGCTTGGGTTCGGACTTTTCCTTGGGTTCTTCGCCCTCCTTGACCTCCTCTTTCTTTTCAGGGAGCACGGTGTAGTATATTTCAACCGGCATAAACGAGCAGAACTTTTCGATTATCTCGCGTATCTTGCTTTCCGACGCATATTCCTTTTCGTCGTCGTTTATATAGAGGATAATATCCGTTCCGCGCTGCATTTTGTCGCAGGGACGCATTTCGTATGAGCCGTCCTCATTGCCTGTCCACCATACTGCGGCATCGTCTTTGCGGTAGGACTTTGATTTTATCTCAACCTTGTCCGCAATCATGAACGCCGAATAAAATCCGAGACCGAAGTGACCGATTATGCCTTTTCCGGCGTCCTCGGACTCGCCCTCATACTTCTGAATAAAGTCGAGCGCGCCCGATAGAGCTATCTGATTGATGTACTTGTCTATCTCCTCTTGGTTCATGCCTATGCCGTTGTCGGAGAATGTGAGCGTGCCGAGTTCGGTGTCAAGCGTTACGTCAATTCTGTACGGCTTTCCGTCGGATTCAGCCTCGCCGAGGCTTACAAGTCTTTTATGCTTGGTAACGGCGTCGCAGCCGTTGGATATAAGCTCGCGGACGAATATATCCTTGTCGGAATACAGCCATTTCTTTATTACGGGAAATATGTTCTGAGTTTCGACGGATATGCCGCCTTTTTTAATGTTTTCTTCCATATATATTACTTCCTTTCGGTTATTTACTGCGTATTATAATTATAGTCACGGTTGCTTACACAAATTTTAAACAAATGTAAATATTATAGCATAACGCAGGTATTTTATTGTACACTTTTGAGTGAAACTGTATATGAGTATAAAAACAGGCTGCCAAACTGCGGTTATGTTCAAAACCGTAATAAGACAGCCGGTATTTGTTTTGCTTTAAAGATTATTCCGCGTCGGTCGCAGTAACGTCGGAGTTTTCGGACTCTGTGCTGCTGTCGGCGTTTTCGCCGTCTGTTGCCGTTTCATCTCCCGTTTCGGTTGCGGTAGCGTAAGTTTCGTATTTAAGACCGTATGACTGCGCGTCATTTACGGCTGTGCTGACGTCTGCAAGGTGAAGTACAGCGTCGCTGCCTACGAGCGCCTTTTCGTCTATGGATTCAAGCGCCGCAGAGAAAGTCAGGTTTGACGCCGGGCAGTCGAGGAAAGCATAGTATGCAACGTGCTTTACGTTTTCGTCAAATGTTGCGTCGGAGCGTCCGTTGTACTTTAAGAGTATTCCGTCGCCCACAATAACGCTTGTGTCGTTCAGCGACGCATACCACGGGCACGCCGTGAAGTAGTCGGAGAATGCCATATCGCCTATCGAATTTACGTTTTTGCCGAAAGTCACGTCCGCAAGCTTTTCGCAGTTGAAGAAAGCTCTTGTTCCGATTGACGTAAGTGTGTCGGGCATTGTTACCTTTTCGAGCGCCGAGCAGTTCTGGAACGCACCCGTGCCTATGGTTTCAATGCCCTCGGGAATTACAGCCGAGGTGATCTTTTCGTTGCCCATGAACGCGCCGCCGTCGATTGCCGTAACGGAATAAACCGCGCCGTCATCGGGACTTGTAACCTCTGACGGAATTTCGATTTCGGTGTTCTCACCGGTATATCCGGTTATTTTTGCCGAGACGCCGGAAATTTTGAATTCAAAATCAATGGGCTCGACGTTGATTTCGGTTATAACCTCTTCGGGCTTTGTGTTATTTGTGTCGTCGGTCTTTTTATCGTCCTGTTTCTTTGAGCAGGCGGACATCAGCAGGACAGCCGCAAGCGCAAGTGCGGATACAGATGCGAGATACTTTTTCATGACAGTGCTCCTTTATACATACGTATAATATTATAATGATACGAGTATAGCACAAGTGAGCAAAAATTTCAACAGTAAATTAAAATTTTTGGTAAAATTTACATTTAGGAAATTATGCGCCGCGCTTTTGTATCGTATTTGTTATTCTTCGGGCTGGAAAAACTCTATCTGCTCGCCGTCGGGACCCTCCACAAATGACAGGTCTACGGGAAGAACGGGGTCGGACGGAATATCGACGTGTTTCGGCGCGGTGTTGGGCTTTGCGCCGTACTCGAGCGCGCGTTCAAATGCGGCGCGGGTGTCTTTTACTTTGAGCGCAAGGTGGAAGAAAGAACCGGCGTCGTCGCAGGCGTGAAGATTTTTCGCACCGTCGGAGAAAACTTCAAAATATGTGCCGTTTCCCATGTCTATAAGCGCTATTTTCTTGCCCGCACCCGAAGTCCAGGTTCTGTAAAGCGAAAATCCCAGTCCTTTGGTATAAAATTCGAGCGATTTGTTGAAATCCGAAACCGAGAGCGCAACGTGGTGGAACGATACTTCGGGAAGAACTTTGTTTGACATAATATTACCTCCGTAAATGCGGCGATACGCGTAAAATACAAGATGTACGCCGTAAGTTTGTCCGCGGCACTATATATAAATATGAAGACAGCCGCAAAAATATAATAGCACACAAGGCACGTTTTGTCAATTTTAAGTTTAAATTGTCGTGGGTTTGGAAGTTTTATGTACAAACGGCTTTTTTCACAAATATGCTTGACAAAGTGTGAATGCTGTGGTATTATTTGTATATAAAATGAAGAACTGACAGCAAATTTATAAACATATTTTTATCAAATGCGCATTTTTCGGGAGGTGCAGAGTATGAAAAAGATCATCTATGTGCTGACCGCGGCTGTTCTGATATGTGCGGCGCTCTGCTTTTCGGCGTTTGCCGCGGATTCGGACAATGCGGAGATGACCGTAAGGTTCGACTGTTCGGAAACGGACTCAGACGGCGTGTTTACTATGAAAATATCGTTTGAAAACGTCCGTTTTATGACCTATCAGTTCGCGGTAAGATACGATACCGAGGCTGTCGAGGCGTATAGCGCAGAAAGCAAAACGGCTGCGAAAGAATTTTCGGATTTCGCAAAGAGAATAAAGCATACCGGACTTAATCCGATAGGCGAGCTGCTCGACGCGGAAAACGGATTTTTCGATTTTACGGGCTTTGTGCTTGCAAATGCGTCAACCGACGAAACATCGGGTTTTACAATGGACGGCGCACAGGCTGTGACGGATAAAGATTTTGTTCTTTATGAAATGACATTCAGAAAAAAGTCGGATAAAGATCCGGGTTTTGAAATTGCATTTGCGGACGGAAACGGCGTTCATTACGATATGTTTCCCGAAGGCGCCGCGATTTTCGGCGGTCCCGATAAACCGTATGCCGCAAAAGCCGTTTTTACATATGATAATAAGGAAAAGACGACAGAGTTTGATTCCGTAAAATATTCGTCGGGCGCGGCTCCCACAAAGTCGCAGAGACTTAAAAACACGCTTTATATGCAAAGCGAAAACTATGCTTGTGCCGCAGACGGAGCGCTCCGCGTAATCGACGCGTCGGATAAGACATTTGCTCCCGAATTAAAGGACGGTGCGCTTTGTGTCCCGCTAAGATTTGTGTGCGAATATTTCGGATTAAAGACCGAATGGGACGCCGACAGGCGCTGTGCCGTTGTAAGCGGCGAAAACGGAAAGTTTGAAATATATCCCGACAGCGGCAAAGTGCTGTACGGAGAGCAGCAGCTCAATTCGGCAAAGCCGTATATCAATAAAGACAGAGTTTTCGTAGACTTCAGTACCGCGGCAAAGATCACAGATGTAAACACGTATGCGGAAAATGCAGGCGAGGTCGTATTCGCAAGGGGCGAAGAATGGAAACCGGAACGTTACGCGGAAAAACAGGCGCTTAACAATATGAAATTCGTGATATCGCCTCTTATAAAGATATTCGCGTAACAAATTAATTTTGTAAGCAAAAAACACAACATATTATTAACATATTATTAAGGAGAAAAAACTATGAAAACAAAATTTCTGAGAAAGGCACTGTGTGCGCTTGCTTTTGCGGCGGTTCTCTGCGGCGGAGCATTTGCAGCCGAAACCTACAATCAGGACGCATCGGGCGCGTACACCGTTGACTACACGGGAAAAGCAGGCGAGTATTACGCCATTCTCGTTGTGGACGGCATTTATGAAGACGGTAAGATGCCGACGATAACCGAGGATTCCATAATTTACATTTCGCAGGAAACTGCAGATGCTGAAGGCAAGGTTTCGTTTGCTGATTTCAAGACCAAGAATGACCATGACGGTACGGTCTATATCGGCGGCAGCGGCCTTGACAGCGCAGTTCTTCTCGGATATGTAAAAGCACCGACAACAGGCTCAAAGGTAAGCGGTTCGGTAACGTCCGACTCTGGTTCGCCCGTTGAATCAAACGTTACTCTTACAAGCACGACCGATTCTTCAAAGACCTTTACCGCAACTACAAAAGACGGCACATATGAAATCACCGTTCCCAACGATACATATAAGTTCGTTGTTACCAAAAAGGCTCACCTTTCTTATACTAAGAATGAGCTTGCGGTAAATGCAGATGTGGTTAAGGACGTTAAACTGCTCGGCGGTGATGTTAACAGCGATAGCGTTGTTGACTATGTTGACTTGGGTGCTGTTATTGCCGAGTACAATAAGAGCAGCGATGTTACTGCCGACATAAATGCTGACGGCGTTGTTGATTATGTTGACCTTGGTATTATAATTTCAAATTACAATAAGGCTGCAACAGCAGAATAATATTTGGAGGTTTTAATTGATTATGAAAAGAACTGTAAAGGTTATTTTGGCGGCAGCATTTATGGCTTGCATGCTTGCAGTAAGTGCATTTGCAGCAAACAGTGCTTCGGTTAATTACAGCATTAGTCCTGTTGACGGATATGAAAATGCATATGATATTTATATTAATATAAAATCTGATGTTCCCGTTGGAACATTTAAAGCGATAGTATCTTACAACAATGAAATACTTGTACCTGTAAATGCAAGCACGTATAAGGCAGTTGATGTATCAAAAAAAGGTTTTGCTTCAAAGCCTATTGTAATGATAGAAGATGAAGAAACTGCTCTTGCATATACTTTGTCTGAATACACTTGGACAGCGAATGAAACAAAAACCACTTTAACTACAACAATGTATTCTACGGATAACGCGGACTTCCCGTATGCTAGTTTTAACATTGCAAAAATATCTTTTGTCCTCGCCGAAGGCAAGACTAAGGCTGATATAACTGCAAAAGATTTCACTATTGATATGCTCGGAATAATCAGCGGTGCAGATGCATCGGTTATGTTCACATATAACGATCCCCGTTATACTGATAACCTCACTTTCACCAACAACGTAGTACCTTCCACCACAGCAAAGATAACCGTACCTGCCGGCTCGTCCGTAGTATTCCAGGACTACACCCAGGCAGCATACGAGGCTGAAACCGAAGTTGACGTTGACATCACAACCGACGGCTTTGTAGTAGTAAATACCGGCTATACCGCACAGACAGTATATCAGGTGGCTAACGGCAGCATTGCTAAGGTAGGCAACTTTGAAGACGGTCTTCTCGGTTACGCAAATACCGATATCAGAGCTGACAGCAAGTATCAGGGTATCAGATTCCATTCGTTCATTACCGACATTGCAAGAACCGAAGCAGATGACAATAAGATCGTTGAATACGGCTATGTTGTTACCGCAGAAAGCAAGAAAAATGCTCTTTCCGCAAACTATGAGCTTAATATGAGCATGGTTGACGCAGGTAAGGCGTTCAAGGGCGTTGCATTCGACGCGAAAACCAATATCGTGTTCAAGAAGAACGATGATAATACCGAGTTTACCGGACTTGTTGTAGGTATCCCCATGACTAAGGACGGACTTAATACCGTTATCGCCGCGAGACCTTACTATAAGACTCAGAGCGGTAAGTATGTATACGGTAAGATGACAAGAAAGACCGTTGCCGAGACCGCAAAGGCTATCAAGGCCGAGGGCGGCGAAACCTATAACAATAATAAGGATTATATCGATAAGATACTCAGTATTGTTGCCGAGGACTTCACCGAAATAAGCATAGACGTTTCCGAACTCTACGCAGAATAATCCGAAACTGCGGAAATATCCGCAAGTAAAATAAAAATAGTTAAGCTGCGTGCCGGTGTGTGCAAAATATGCTCCGGCACGTTGTTTTGGGTTTTGATACGCTTGGAAAATGCCGTAATACACGGCAAAAATGCCGCATTTTGCACGATTTTCATGAAATTTATAAAAGTTTCATAATATACTTGTAAATTTGTTGTATTTTTATATTTACAATTTCCGAATTAAGTGTTATTATATATCCATACCATTGTATAATGCTATAAATTTTCAGGAGGAAACATAAGAATGTCCAGAAAAAAGATTTCAATGGACGGAAATACCGCCGCGGCGCACGTTGCATACGCCTTTACGGAGGTTTCCGCTATTTACCCTATCACTCCTTCAAGCCCTATGGCGGAAGTGACTGATACCTGGTCCGCTACCGATAAGAATATCTTCGGCGAACCTGCAAGAAATATCTTTGGCGAACGCGTCAAGATAATGGAAATGGAGTCCGAGGCAGGCGCTGCCGGTGCAGTACACGGCTCTCTCGCTTCAGGCGCTCTCACAACTACATATACAGCATCTCAGGGCTTGCTTCTCATGATCCCGAATATGTATAAGATCGCCGGTGAGCTTCTTCCTAACGTAATTCACGTTTCGGCTCGCTGCGTTGCATCTCATGCACTTAACATTTTCGGCGACCATTCCGATATTTACGCTTGTCGTCAGACCGGCTACGCAATGCTCGCAGAGTCCAACCCTCAGGAAATCATGGACCTCGCAGCCGTTGCACATCTTTCCACCATCAAGGGCAGAGTTCCGTTCATCAACTTCTTCGACGGTTTCAGAACTTCTCATGAAATTCAGAAGATTGAAGCATGGGACTACGCAGACCTTAAAGAAATGGTTGATATGGACGCGATAAAGGCGTTCAGAGAACGTTCTCTCAATCCCGAAAAGCCCGCGCTCAGAGGCTCGGCTGAAAACGGCGATATATTCTTCCAGCACAGAGAAGCCTGCAACAAGTACTATCAGGCACTTCCGGCTATCGTTGAAGAATATATGGATAAGGTCAATAAGAAGATCGGTACCGATTATAAACTCTTTAACTACTACGGCGCACCCGACGCTGACAGAGTTATAATCGCTATGGGTTCCATATGCGACGTAGCTGAAGAAGTTATCGACTACATGAACGCACACGGCGAAAAGGTTGGTCTTGTCAAGGTTCGTCTTTACAGACCTTTCGTATCCGAAAAGCTCATCGAAGCTATTCCGAAGACCGCAAAGAAGATTGCCGTTCTTGACAGAACAAAGGAACCCGGCTCTCAGGGCGAACCGCTTTATCTCGACGTTGTTACCGCACTTGCAACACACGGCGTTAATGTTAAGGTTGTCGGCGGAAGATACGGCCTCGGTTCAAAGGATACTCCTCCGGCAAGCATCTTCGCAGTATATGAAAACCTCAAGGCGGACGAGCCTAAGAACAGCTTTACTATCGGCATAGTAGATGATGTAACTCATCTCTCTCTCGAAGAAAAGCCCGCCCCCGATACCGCCCCTGAAGGCACAATAAGCTGCAAGTTCTGGGGACTCGGCGGAGACGGTACTGTCGGTGCAAACAAGAACTCCATCAAGATCATCGGCGACCATACCGATAAGTTCATTCAGGCATACTTCCAGTATGACTCCAAGAAGACCGGCGGCGTTACCATTTCTCACCTGAGATTCGGCGATAAGCCCATTAAGTCCTCTTACTATATCACAAAGGCAGACTTTGTTGCCTGTCATAACCCCTCTTATATCCTCAAGGGCTATAAGATTGTAAACGACGTAAAGCCCGGCGGTAAGTTCCTTCTTAACTGTCAGTGGAATGCGCAAGAGCTTGATAAGCACCTTCCCAACGCCGTAAAGAACTACATAGCAAATAACAACATCGAGTTCTATACCGTAAACGCTATTGATAAGGCGGCAGAGATCGGTATGGGCAAGAGAACAAATACAATTCTTCAGTCCGCATTCTTTGCACTTGCAAACATCATGCCTATCGATAAGGCTGTTGAGTACATGAAGTACATGGCAAAGAAGTCGTACCTCAAAAAGGGCGAAGCGGTAGTTGAAATGAACTATAAGGCAATCGACGCCGGCGTTGACGCTATCGTTAAGATAGATGTTCCCGAAAGCTGGAAGTCGCTTGATCCTGCAAGAGTTGAGCCTGAGATCACAGGAAAGAGACCGGAACTTGTTAAGTTCGTTAAGAACGTAGTTGTTCCCGTTGACGATATGCTCGGCGATACTCTTCCCGTTTCCGCATTCTCCGATTACGTAGACGGTACATTCCCGCAGGGTGCTGCCGCATACGAAAAGAGAGGCGTTGCGGTCAACGTTCCCGAATGGATTCCCGAAAACTGCGTACAGTGTAATAACTGTGCATATGTATGTCCTCATGCAACAATCCGTCCGTTCGCTATGGATGAGAAGGAAGTTGCGGCAGCTCCCGAACAGACCAAGTTCACCGCTAAGATGATAGGCAAGGGCTGCGAAGGATATAAGTTCACAATGGCAATTTCGCCTCTTGACTGTATGGGCTGCGGCGTCTGCGTAGACGTTTGCCCGACAAAGCCCGAAAAGAGAGCTTTGAAGATGGTTCCTCAGGAATCTCAGCTCCCGCAGCAGGAAGTATTCAACTATGCCGTTGCAAATGTAACCAAGAAAGATGTTCCGTTTGCGGATACCTCTGTAAAGGGCAGCCAGTTCAACCAGCCGCTGCTTGAATTCTCGGGTTCGTGCGCAGGCTGTGCCGAAACTTCTTATGCAAGACTTATCACTCAGCTCTTCGGCGAGAGAATGTATATATCCAATGCAACCGGTTGTTCGTCAATTTGGGGCGGCAGCGCACCTGCAACTCCTTACACCGTAAACCGCGACAGCGGCAAGGGTCCGGCTTGGGCAAACTCGCTGTTTGAGGATAACGCAGAGCATGGTCTCGGTATGTACCTCGGTCAGAAGACCATAAGAGAAAGACTTATGGGTAAGATTGAAGAAATGATGGCTTCCGATAAGGCTTCCGACGCATTCAAGGCTGCTGCAAAGGCATATCTTGATACCAAGGACGACGGCAAGGCAAATCAGACTGCAACCGACGCGCTCATTCTCGAACTCGGCAAGGCAGCAGCAGAAGGCTGTCCTACCGCTAAGGAAGTGCTTGCAGAAAAGCAGTACCTCTCCAAGAAGTCCATCTGGATCTTCGGCGGCGACGGCTGGGCATACGATATCGGTTTCGGCGGTCTTGACCACGTAATCGCATCCGGCGAAGATGTAAACATCATGGTATTCGATACCGAAGTTTACTCCAATACCGGCGGACAGGCATCAAAGGCTTCCAATATGGGACAGGTTGCACAGTTCGCAGCAGCAGGTAAGGCAATCGGTAAGAAAGATCTTGCTCAGATCGCTATGTCCTACGGCTATGTATATGTTGCACAGATCGCTATGGGCGCAGATATGAACCAGACAATCAAGGCTATGGCTGAGGCTGAGGCATATCACGGTCCGTCAATCATCATCGGCTATGCACCTTGTGAAATGCACGGTGTTAAGGGCGGTATGACTAACTGCCAGGCTGAAATGAGAAAGGCAGTTGCCGCAGGTTACTGGCAGATGTTCCGTTACAATCCTGCTCTTAAGGCAGAGGGTAAGAATCCCTTCACTCTCGATTCTAAGGAGCCGACTGCTTCTTATATCGACTTCATTAAGAGCGAAACACGTTACAGCCGACTTGCTCAGGCATTCCCCGAAAGAGCAGAAGAACTCTTTAATAAGGCTGCTGAACGCGCTAAGGAAAAGTACGACAGACTTATTAAGCTCAGCTCTCTCTATGAATAATAAATATTTGCTTACAGCATAATTTTTCCGCACGGCGTTAAGCCGTGCGGTTTTTATTTAGTAAACGCGTTTTAGTGGTACGCGCTTTAGGGGTACGCGCTTTAGGAGTACGCGCTTTCTTTTTAAAAAGAAAGCTGCAAAGAAAACAGTAGCCCTTA
>ERZ857745.795-NODE-795-length-43659-cov-4.380584_pt1 | contig 43659 bp, 50 predicted proteins | sample MGYA00519699_ERZ857745 | MGnify/ENA primary metagenome ERZ857745 (study PRJEB31778, sample SAMEA3449357) | human gut metagenome | biome: human gut; feature: human-associated habitat; material: faeces | place: United Kingdom | collected 2010/2012 ... | reverse complement strand
CATTTTTTCCCCGGAAAGCAATTCCGATTTTAATGATTGATTTAACTCCGGCATTTCGCAGTTCTGTATCATATTTTTTGTCATCAATTTGCTGGAGCGCTTTATCTGCTAATGATTCCAAATTTTCCCGCGCATCTTTTGTATATTTAAATTCAAATAGAAAGCCTGGAATATCGTTTGCCAAAGGCATAAGCTGAATATCGAAGCGTCCAAGCCCTGATTCACGGTTGGAACGAATCCGATACCGATTTCCAAGGATAGCACATAATCCAAGCATCATCCCGTGGTAAAATCCCTCATTTGCTCCATCCATAGAAGAAATACTCTTCAGCATAAAATCTTCCAGCAAAAACTGGAGCATTTTTGCGTCTCTTGAAAAAATTGCTTGATTGATAGAAATTGAGGTGTTATTCTGGTTTGTACGGTTTAGAACCTCTTTTTCATAGACAAATATAATCTCTTTATTAGGAATTGCAACATCACACATGAAATTTCCGTCATTCTGTGGATAGGTCGCAGCAACCTTCAAGTATCCGGCAACAAGTAGAAAACTATAGATGCTATATGGATTACTCTGTATTTCTGGATAAATAACACTAGTATCTATATAGGTTGTGATTTTTTCACCGCAGAGTAATTTGTAAAGGTTTTCCGTGGTTTCTGGCGTAGCTGATGCAATGATTTCGCCAATGATTTCATTGCTTCCTGTAGACTGCCAAAACGCCTTTGGAAAGCATTTATCTGCAATGTAGTTAATTACTGACCATGGATTAAAAATTTCTGTATTGCCAAATCTATATCCATCATACCAATCACAAATTTCCTGATATTTTTCTTCTTTTCCGTAGTAGCACAGCATATCCTGAACTTCTTCTTTAGTAAAGCCAAAATATTCGCTGTAACTTTCATCAAGAATTGAATTTGTTTTTAAATTATTCATATCACTAAAGATACTTTCTTTAGCCACCCTCAGAATTCCTGTAAGAAAGCCAAAAGCCAAATGCGAATTATCTTTGAGTCCACCAGAAAAGAAGTTGCGCATGAAGTTCACAATTTCTGAATAAAAATTATAATTATGGCCCTGTTGAATTGGTGTATCATACTCATCGATGATGATTACACATTCCTTACCGAAGTGCTTATGAAGAAGCAATGACAAAAGCTGCAAACCCATTTGGCAATCGACTTCGGTGACCTTATCGCTGGCGAATCGGTGATATTGTTCTTTTTCATAGGTAGTCAATGTTTGGCTTGTTTCTAGCTCACTGTGCCGCATGAATTCCAAGGAAATCAATATTCGTATTTTCTGATAAGTTTCCTCCCAAGTTAAGCACTTCACGTCCTTGAACGTCAGGAAGATTACTGGGTATTGCCCTTGATGCTGCGTGTAAAAATCGCCACACTGCCATATCTGTTTATCTCTAAAATAAATCGACGTATCTTCCGCTGTTTTTTCAAAAAAGACACGAAGCATATCCATATTCATAGTTTTACCAAAACGTCGCGGACGAGTAAACAGGGACACCATCGGTTTCGTATCAAGAAAGTCACGAATCAGTAAGGTTTTGTCTACATAGTAATAACTCGTTGTCGCGGCTTTAAAGTCGGAAACACCTATTGGCAAAGGCTTTTTCTTCTCGCTTAAATCTTCAGAAATGGCATTTTCTGGAATTCTCCACAATCCTCTATCTTTTTTAGCTCCCTGAAAATCTCCTTGTTTGCACATTTGCTGGACTCTACGAGTTGTGATTCCAAGTCTTTGGGCAACATCCCCGCAAAATAAGTAGTCCATAGCGAACCTCCCAATGATACTCTATTAGCTGTGAAAAAAGCACGCATAAACACGCAGAAAATTAGAACAGCGAGACTAATTTGTCGTTCAGAAACATAGAAAACAATCAACTTCTGTAATATAATTTATAGCGATTTTCAAAAATAAAGCGAATAGCCGCAGGAACGGAACCACCCTGAGCAGTTAGAAGGCGAAACAGTCTGAAAAGCATGTTGGATTGCGTTCGGAAGAGTATCCAGAGTCCTCACCTTGAATTTAAGCAGGAAAGCCTTCACCTTCGACCAGAGCTTTTCAATGGGATTCCGGTCAGGACTATACGGTGGAAGATAAATGTATCGAACACCAGAACTGTCCAGCAGATCTTTTACTGCCTTTGCATGGTGCGACTTCATATTATCCATCACAATGACAGAACTGCTGTTTAGTTGAGGCAGCAAAATATCCTTCAAAAGGTGTTTTTATACTTTAACGTACGTCTCTGTGTGTTTGCCAGGGGATATACGCTCTTGCATATGTTTTCGTGCATCTTTTTATTTGCCGTGGAGTAGTTGAAAACCAGAAATGAGAGCGGGTCGTTTTGCTCATTCCTGTACTTTATTATAAGTATATCTCCTGCAGAAGCTGAATAAGTTCCGGTACCTATAGCAAGTTCTGCTGAACCTTTGTAAATTTGCATGATTTCAACATTCTTATGCCAGTGCATGGGTACTACGAAATGTTTACTGTCAGAATACGTCTGAAAGCATTCTATTGGAAATCTTGGGATGCCGTGTCTGCATTTTTCAAGAAAACGCTGTTTTTCCATGGTGAAGTCCCTCCAAAAAAGTAGAAATAATACAATTATCTGCGGAAATAGTATTAGAATTATTCCGCATAAAGGAATATAATATAAATATAGCACAGGTTTACAGCATCTGTCAACTGAAACAAATATTTTATATAAAAATCATCAAAAAAGTACAGGAGGAAAATACTATGAACAACAATAACCCACAGTGGCTTGAAAATACAGTATTCTATGAAATCTACCCTCAGAGCTATAAGGACACAAATGCAGACGGTATAGGTGATCTTGCAGGTATGACAGAGAGCCTGCCTTATATCAAAAGTATAGGTTGCAATGCAATCTGGATAAATCCATGCTTTGAATCACCTTTCTTTGATGCAGGCTACGATATTTCAAACTACAAAAAAGTTGCTCCCAGATATGGCACGAATGAAGACCTGAAACGTTTCTTTGAAGAAGCACACAAACTCGATATTCATGTTATTCTCGACCTTGTTCCGGGTCATACTTCCATTGCGCATCCGTGGTTCAAGGAGTCCATGAAGATTGACAGAAATGAATTTACAGACAGATATATCTGGACAGATTCCGTATGGGAGGATGCAAGTGGAGTTGAGAACATCACAGGCTCTATAAGAGGAATTTCCGACAGAGATGGCACTTGTGCGGCAAATTTCTATACCATTCAGCCGGCACTGAATTATGGTTTTGCAAATCCTACAAAGCCATGGATGCAGGCTGTAGATGCCCCCGGTCCGATGGCAACAAGAGAGGCTATGAAAGATGTTATGCGTTTCTGGCTGAATATGGGCTGCGACGGTTTCCGTGTAGATATGGCACAATCACTTGTAAAGGGAGATACGGACAGCAAGGCTACAATTGCACTCTGGCAGGATTTCAGAGCATTTCTGAATAAAGAATTTCCTGAAGCGGTTATGATTTCTGAATGGGGTCAGCCGGATAAATCTCTTATGGGTGGTTTTCATATGGATTTTCTGCTGCATTTCGGTCCTTCCCATTACAATGACCTTTTCCGTGTGGAAGAACCCTTTTTCTCCAGAAAGGGAACAGGTGATGCATCTGAGTTTGTAAAGACATATGAAGAAAACTATGCAAAAACAGAAGGCAAAGGACTTATCTGTATACCATCAGGCAATCATGATATGTCCAGAATTTCTCAGCGTCTTGACAAGAAAGAAATAAAGCTTGCTTTTTCATTCATTCTCACAATGCCCGGTGCTCCTTTTATTTATTATGGTGATGAAATCGGAATGCGTCACCTTGAAGGTGCAAAGTCAGTTGAGGGCGGTTTTGAGAGAACAGCATCACGTTCACCTATGCAGTGGAATAGCTCTGTAAATGCGGGATTTTCTGCAGCAGACCCTGAGAATCTTTATATTCCTATCGATTCAGATGTCAACCGTCCTACAGTTGAAAAGGCTGTAAATGATCCTGATTCAATTTATAATGAAGTAAGAAAGCTGATAGCGCTTAGACAAGCACACGCAGCACTCAAGAGTAACGGAAAGATTGAATTTCTCTATGCTGAAAAGCATGCATATCCGCTTGTATATCGCCGATACGATGATAATGAAAGTATCATCGTTGCAATAAATCCGTCATCAAATGCAGCTTCATGCAGAATCTCTGGACGCAATATCAAGGAAATTCTCTATACCAATGGAGATGCGGCAGATATAACAGACGGCGTTCTGACAGTGCCAGCAGAAAGTGTTTCTGTATTTTCAGTATAAGATACAGTAAATATGGCATAGGATATGGTGCAACAGTATGGTATTCCAATTTAAAGACGGAACAGAAATCAAAGAATAATAATAGAGCCGGGCAGAAAAATGCCCGGCTTTTTTTGTGCCTAAAATAGGTAAAAATCCTATTTGCAAACGATAACAGGGGCTATCGTTTGATTGCAAAAGCTATTGTTTGTTTTTACACAAAAAATTTCACCCCACTTTTGTGAGGTGAAATTCTACATTGTATTATCAGAGATACTTTAATGGTGGAGGCGAGGCGTGCAGTAGTATAACCACTTATTTGCAACCTTTCAAAATGGGAAAAGTCCGAAATTACGTGATTTTTTTGATTTTTCTACTTAATCAATTTAACTTGGTTACGAAGTTGATGCGTTAATGGGTTAAAGATAGTTACGATAAAAAGCACAGCCTGTTTTTAGACTGTGCTTATAATCCTATATCATAAAAGACTATCTCGTCACTCGTTCAATCTTACAAGTATGATGCTTCTCCTTATCATAATTCACGCCAACCAAAAGAACATCACCGCTGTAATTCTTCAGGCAGTCCAGATAATTCTTCCGCTTGATTTGCTCTATTGCTGCTTCTGCAGAATGTCCCCACTTCAGTTCCACGATCAGAGCAGGCAGATCACAATTCCGGTTCGGCTCAAACACAATGTCTGCAAAACCTTTTCCAGCTGGCATTTCCCGATGCAGAGTGTAGCTTTTCTGTGCAGAATAGTACGCAAGCGAGATCACGCAGGACAGGGCGTTTTCATCGTTGTATTTCAAGATGGATGCGTTCGCCTGATGTGCCTGTTCGATCAGTTCCGCAACGGTTTCTTCATCACCGGAAAGCGTTGCCTGCAATAGCCTTTCAGAGGTTTCCAATGCGGTTACAACACTCCCCCATCCCATCACTCTGACAGTGCTGATAAATTGTTCCATTACTTCGTAATTTGGAATCCAAATTTCTTTTGTTTCTGCATTATAAGTTAAATAGCCCAAATGCACCAACAATGTTAAAACATCATCTTTTGTTGCAAACGTAACCATATCATTGCTAAAAGTAGTCGTATCAATTTTTTCTTTTTCTCCTGCAAGCAGCTTCAAAATGACATCTTGTACCCCAAATTCATTGGATTGAATATAGATTTTCAAAGCCTCATAGGTTTCTGTTTGCGTCCAGTAATTGCTAAATTTTCCACGCAGCATGGCTTCTACAACAGACTTTGGATTGTAAATCGAAACGCCATCCACACAATATCCATCATACCATTTCTTTGTTTCAGAGAATGGCATGTTGTATTGTTCGCAAAGCTGCCGAACTTCCTGTTCTGTAAAGCCTGTAAATTCTTCGATTGGAGAGGCATCGGTCATGGAATACTCATAGAATACATTGATTGCAGAGTGTTCCCCATACTTCTTGATGGGCAGAATGCCAGTCATATAGGCAAGGGCAATATAGCTTTTGTCCTTTAACAAGTTTCGCAGAAAGTCCAGATAATCTTTCTGCGATGCAGCATCACTTTTATGTACTCGAAAAATGCAATCCCATTCATCAATGATAAAGACAAACGGAATTTTGTACTGTGCAAATGCCTGTTCCAGTACTTTGACCAGCGTTTTTCGCCGGGGCATTCTGAGGTCTGAAAATTCTTGCTGCAACTCATCCAGCAAGTCATCCTCTACAAATTGAATCAGTTGCTTCATATTTTCCGATTCTGTCAAATAATCTCGCATATTTAAATGGATAACATTGTATTGATTCAGATGCTTTTCAAAATTTGGATGCGTTGCAATTTTCAGTCCTTGAAACAACTCTCTGGAATCACAACCTCGGCTGTAATAAGCTGTTAGCATATTGGCTGCCATGGACTTTCCGAATCGTCGTGGACGGCTAACGCAAATATATTTTTGTGTCGTTCGTAAAACGCTGTTTGTATACTGAATTAACTCCGACTTATCTACATAAATCTTGGAATTCAACACCTCTTGAAAATCAACATTTTCTGGATTCAAGTAAATTCCCATGATCGTTCCCTCCTTACTGTAGTTTCAATTCTTTTCTTTTATTATATCACAGCAAGGCGGAAAAAGCAACTTTTCATGCACAAAAAAGCTCCGGATTCCCCATCTCTTGGACAATCCGGAGCTTTTACCTTATAACCACTTAGCAGTAGTACGTATTCGTTGAACCTTTCTTTTTTCCTCTATTCAGATGTGGCAGCATCCCCTGGTTGTATAACCTGCTGATTGCCCTGCCGACTCTGCATTGATCTCCACGCATTTCAATGATATCCCGCACCCGAAGCTGCTTTCCATATGTGTTTTTGCATCTGATCACGCATGCAATCGCCATCCGAGATCGTCTTGCATTCGTGTAGTTATATGTCAAATAAAACATCGCATTCGTTCCTTTCATCCATCTATATTCAATTCTTCTCCGCTGCTGCTCAACTTCTGCAAAATATCCGCCTGGGCTTGTTCTTTCTGCATCTCCAAATTGGAAAGAATCTTTATCCGCTGCCCGACAATTCCATTTGGAAATGGTAGTCCTTTTGTATGCAACAGTTCTTGCAATTCTGCATCCGATATTGTCGCTGTTCCACTGTTGGTATAGCTGCAAGAATCATTCTTGTCCAGCCCCAGCAGTTGCAGCTCATAAATGCCAAACGCTTCATTTTGTAGCCGTATGCCGGTTATCAATGCTTCTGTTTTCTGTGTGTAATCTGCAAATAAAAATTCCATTGGTTCCTCCGTTATTGCAAGTGAAAGTATGCTTCTGTTTCCTTATCAATGGGTACACCCTCACAAAATTTCACAATAATATCCTCTTTCTGAATTTTGATGTCTTGAATTGCAGCAGTTTTCAAGGCAGCCGCCTCCGGTGATTTGACATAGCTCATATAATGCTTGAACTGTTTGACCAACTTGCGGTAAGTATCTTCATCTACAGTCGGAATTTCTGTTTTCTTGTACACCAGTTGTTGCTGTAGCGTTTTCAAGGTTGTTTCGTTTTGCTGGAGCTTATTCAGAATCGTGTCCGAGCCTTTCCCAGTTTCCAGATAGGCTGTCAAATTTTCCTGTGCCATTTCCAATCCATGGATCTGATTCATCAGACGATTTTCTTCATCTGATTGGATATGTCTTTGGATTGCCAGTTTTTCATGAATCTTCTGCAGCAGTTTTTCTTTGTTCTCTGGACTGAAAATACATTGCTGCAAAGCATGGAATACAAAATCATTCAAATGGTCTGCTCTGACGCTTTTCCCATCACAACCGCAGCTTTTTCTGTACTGCAAATACTTGTGTCCATTGCTGTAGTTCACATTTCCGGAATATGCTTTTCCGCAACTGGAACAATGCAGATACCCATTCAAAGCATAGTAGTTTTTTCCGGTTCTATAGGTCTGTTTGGTTGCATTCTTCCGCATGTTCTCTTGTGCTTTTTGAAAATCTTTTTCCGAAATGATTGCCGGCATGCCGTTGGAAATCTGAATGTATTGTGCTTTCTCCTTGTGAGAATTTCTCCTGCCCTCAGAATCTTTTGATTCTGTGCGGTCGTATACGTAAGTGCCCATGTACTTCTGATTTTTCAAAATGCTATTGATTGCCGATTTGGAAAAGTCATTTCCATTAGCAGTTTGATATCCCTTTTGCTTCAGCGATTTTTGAATGTAGTCATAACCCATTCCCCTTAGATACAGCCGAAAAATATCCCGAATAATGGGAGCGGTGTTTTCATCAATTTCATAAAGTCCGACCTCGTTGACCCGATAACCCAGTGGCGGAAGTCCGCCTAAATGTCGGCATTGTTTCGCTGATTCCAGTTGTGCTGCCCGGGTATTTTTGGAAAGCGTTTCTGAATATTCTTCTGCGACTGCTGCCTTGACCGTTGTAATCAGCTTGTTATACGATTTGCTGGCAGTATCTGTACCGTCTGTGACTGCAATCAGACGAATGTTCTGTTTTTCAAAGAAGGTAAGGTCTTCCAACTGATGTGCCGCATTTCTGTGCAGCCGATCCAACGCTCTGACCACAATGGTTTTTGCTTGAATCGTTCCATTCTGAATCTCTTCTTTCATGCGGTTGTATTCCGGACGATTTTCTGTGAATCGTCCGCTTTTCGCCGTATCCATGTAGAATTTTTCAATCTCCATATCGTGTGCAGTTGCATACTGTTCTATGCAAGTTGTTTGTGCTGCTACGCTGTTTCCATCATCTTGTGCATGGGAACTGTAGCGAATATATCCGATAATTTTCTCCATCCTAATTTCCTTTCTGATTTTTCTTTGCTTACGATGGCATTATCATTCTCTTTTCCGCCCTGTGCTATGGCGGTCGAATAACAAATATACGCATCTATTCTTCGCTTTCCTTTCTCAGAATTTGAATCAGCACGTCCGCTGCAAGGTCTAATAAGGGTTGTTCCGCAGTGTCCGCATGTTTTGTTTCTACTGTTTTACAGTCATGGTAATAATATTGCTGTTCCGCTAATTGCTTTCTTGCTATCTGCAACTCTGTAATTTCCCGCATGGATTACAGCCTCCTCATCGTTCACAATATCCAGAACCGCATCACTGAACGGATTAGAGTTTTTGTATTTCTTTATGTTGGAATATACTGCATCGTCAATCTGACCAAATGCCGCATTGACTTTGTCAAGATCAAATCGGTATCCATAGCATGGCACGCCATCAATGCTGAGTTTTGTCTTTTTTCTTCCTTTCTCTGGTCGTATGATGAACCCTTCTTCTAAGAGTGCATTGACTGCAATTTTCGGTTCGGTGATGCCACATTTTGCAACGATGGCTGAAAAGGTTGTTTCAACCATATCCATTTTCAAAGGGATTCCAGTTTTGTCTGTTGTCCATTTGATACCCTTTAAGTGCCGATACTCACAGCAGATGTAGTTGAAAATATTGGTTACTAAGTTCTTTCCCAGTGTAGCGGTCACTGCTGTTTGTTTGTGCAGTTCCTCACAAATATGACACAATGCTTCTGTATCCATCCGCAATCCAATCGCATTCAAGATGTCAGCTGTCGTCAGAATCAAGGCGTAATTGTTTACCAATCTTTCTGTCAACTTGCATTTGCTTTTTTCAAATCGTTCTAACAGGTCATTCTTATGCAACTGGAACATCTGATGCACTTCGGTTGATTTTGCTTTCAACAGATTGTCTGCAAGCAATGTGCCAACGATTCCAAAATTTTTGCTGGAAAACACTTTGATCTGATCGGCATGCATACTGTCTTTCGTATAGGTACAATGCTCCATTGTCAAAATGCGGGCTGCCAATCCAAGATTTTCATTGCGAGTGAGATCCACCAGATATTCTTCTGCACTGAACAGGCAGGTGCAAAACCAAGAATTTCGTTCTTTCAGTGTGCTGTCCTGATTCAAGCGAAGCTTATCCTTTCCTTCTGCGAATGTGTAGATGAAAGCAGATTTGTTGATGTCATTCTGAATGGTGGATTCGTCATAACAAATCGGAACGCCGTGATGCCGACCCAAAAGATACAGCAATGCATTTTGCGTTCCATAGAACCCGGAAAACACCGTTTCATCATCGGGCGAACTGTACAACGAGGCAGCGAGCTGTAGAGCAGTTGTCTTCCCTGTTGAACTTGTTCCGACTAAGGATAGTCCAAATGAAGCTACAGGAATTTTTTCGGTGTTGTGAAGATATGCAAGCACGGTTGATGTCGCTGCTGTGCAAAGCACAAATTGCAATGCTGCCATATCCTGTATCAACGCATTCAATTTGGAAAGGTATGCTTCCAAAGAAGGTTCCGAAAGATGCTGCAATAGCGTTTTAGATGCATCCCATGTCAAAACCTGATTCTTGTATTTCCATCCCAATGTCTGACTTGCATCCTGTACTGCAAAGTTGTGAAAAAGATGTTGCAGATGGAGCGACAATGCTTTATATGCGTTGTTTGTCCTGCATACCGCAATGCCATTGCTAAACAATGTCGAGCAAATTTTTTCGGGCAATAGGTTCTCGAACGGAATGCGAACGCATTTCTCGTCTTTTTCAATCTCCGCATAATGGCGATTCTTTTCATCCACGACAACCGCTCGAACAGTAAAGGAATCCGCAATCCATCTGGCAAATGGTTCAGATGTTCCAATTCCAATGTCAACCATTCCAGCCGAGGTGTGTACCAAATCAAAGGTACACATATTCTTGCCATTTCCAACGTTGTATTCTCTCGATTTGCACTTTAAGCGTGTGTACTCCGACACCGAAATCACAGCCTGTTCATTCATGCAGATGGTGAAATCTACAGGAACAACCTCATCTGTAAGGCTGCAATCTTTTTCGTATTCCATATGCCCTCCTTATGACTGCAAAAGTTGAACCTTTTTGATGTTGCAAAAACACTTTCCAGTTTTCTTAGAAACATTGTTGGAAACTGTAATCTCAACTGACCGATCCAGCAGAGCATCTGTGTTGTCTGCATCGAGTGCCCGAAACACATTCGACCATGGATAAGACCCCAGTTCCTTGTCGCTGAAGAACTTGACCAATATGGTTCCATCTTCCATTTGAAACTTCATACAAACTTTGTCTTCTCTGTAGTCGAACACAGTCGCTGAATAAGTGCCATTTTCGACAGCTAAAACCTCATTACTAATTACACGCATAATATTGATTCCTTTCCGTTGTTGAATTGCACTTGTCTGAACCTTTTGCAGAGTTCTTTCAAGTGTGTTCCAATTTTAGCACAACTTTTTGGAAATGTAAAGACTGCAATCTTGACAGAAATGATGTTTTGCATGATAATAAAAACAGCGGAATTTCGGGGTTTATTACCAACCAGAAAACTTTACTGTTTTTCAGTTTTAAGTTCTTTCCATGGGATCCCTTGGGACTCTGAAGCTGCAAATAGCGAATTAGAATTGTTTAAAAAAATTGTAAATTCTGAAAATGGCTCTTTCTGATTGATTGCAATTGGATCGTTCCAATAAAGATTTCGCTCAGAAAGGACAATTGTTATATTATTAATTACATATTTGAAAAGAGGCTTTATAATGAATTCAAAATATAATTGGAATGAAATTGTAGAAGACAGCAAAAAAATAATACATGATACGACCAAGAATGGTAATAGAAAACTGATCAGTACGATGAAGGAACTTTATGACAGATTAAAATTCCAGTATGAAAAGAACGGAAAAGAGGTTCCTAGATATGTTCTTTATTCTGAGAAGATTCGAAAGGAATTTAACATCGATCGTCATAAGAAAAACATCCAGTTAGAGTTATATCGGGCTGTAGCCGCACATGGAAAAATTCTTTTAAAAACACTTTCACAAAATATTACAATATCCTATCCCACCGTAGCAAGTCAGGCTGTCTGGTTATTTATTCGCCTTAAAGAGACAAAAGAAACAGAAGAAAAGAATATTTCTTTAGAAGATTATAACAGTCATTTTTATTATTTATCCAAAAGATTAAAAGAACAATTTAAAGATGAGATTCTCTTTCTCTCATTTGACACAGATACTGTGGTTCTTCTCTGCAAAGATGATTCTGCACGAAAAAAAATCATCCGCCATTTCAGAAAATTACATCCTCATTTGGAAATGTTTTAACAGGAGGTCAATATGGCAAGTAGATCCGAAACCGATAAAATCCATGAAAAAATTTGCGAGGTCACTGCAGAATATTTTCTCACACACAAAAAGGAAGCGTTTTTTTCTCTGTCTACACAAGAGATATATGAAGAAGTAAAGAAATATGCATCAGATGCAGTGAATTATGCGACACTCAAGTTCCCGGGATTCTTACAAGTACGAAAAATCTGGATTTCTTTTCTTTCTAAAAATCACCAATATACGCCGGGGGAACGACTCACTGTAGCTGTTTTATATCGTTTAATTTATATATATAAATACTATGACTGCGGAATTATCAAAGATATATTAGAATACAATCATTATCATGTTCAAATGCATAATGGAGATCCCATTATTTGTGTCATCCCACTTCTTCCTGAAAAAATTTCAGATATTTATGCCAAAAATATCGTTCATGGCAATAAAGGAGCTATGATTCGATGGAATTTCATTCGAAGCTCCAAAAACTAAACAAATGGTTAAAGTATTAGAAAACTTAAATGCTCCAGTAAAAACATTAATCGTTGTTGATGAAATCACATTAAATGTTGAAAAATCAGCAAGCAATATTCCAGGAGTTAAGTTATTAGATGCTAAACATGTTAATGTTTATGATATCTTAAACAGCGATAAGTTAATTATGACTGAAGCTGCAATTAAAGCTGTTGAGGAGGTATTAGCATAATGGCACACATGACAGATGTATTAAAAAAACCAGTACTTACTGAAAAGTCATTAGCTCTTCAAACTGAAGAAAATAAATATACATTCGATGTAGATTTAGACGCTAACAAAACAGAAGTTAAAATCGCAGTTGAAAAATTATTCAATGTAAAAGTTGAAAAAGTTAACATCATGAATGTTAAACCTAAAGCTAAAAGAATGGGTAGATATGAAGGTAAAACTAACAAAAGAAGAAAAGCTATCGTTAAATTAGCTGAAGGAAACTCAATCAATTATTTTGATGAAGATTAATTGATAAAATATTGGAATAACTCGTTCCAGATAAGAAAAACAGGAGGAAACTAAAGATGGCAATTAAAACATATAAGCCAGTGACAAACGGTCGTCGTAATATGACTTCATTAACTTATGAAGAAATTACAACTAATAAACCTGAAAAATCTTTAGTTGCAAAAAAATCTAAAAACGGTGGACGTAACAACCAAGGTGTGATCACAACTCGTCATCATGGTGGTGGACACAAACAAAAATACCGTATTATCGATTTCAAAAGAAATAAAGATAATATCCCAGGTAAAGTTGCAACTATTGAATATGATCCAAATAGATCAGCAAACATCGCATTAATTAACTATGTAGATGGTGAAAAAAGATATATTTTAGCTCCAAAAGGGTTAGAAGTAGGAATGGAAATCATTTCTGGTGAAGAAGCAGATATCAAAGTTGGTAACGCATTACCAATGGGAAATATGCCTGAAGGTACTGTAATTCACAATATTGAAATGCAACCTGGAAAAGGTGGACAAATCGCAAGATCTGCTGGTGTGTCTGCTCAAATCTTAGGTAAAGAAGGAAAATATGTAACTGTAAGACTTGCATCTGGTGAAGTTAGAAAATTATTATCAGTATGTAGAGCTACAGTTGGTGTAGTAGGAAATGAAGATCATGGTTTAGTAAACTATGGTAAAGCAGGACGTATGAGATGGAAAGGTGTTAGACCTACAGTTCGTGGTTCTGTAATGAACCCTAATGATCACCCTCATGGTGGTGGGGAAGGTAGAACTTCTATCGGACGTAAAGCACCAATGACTCCTTGGGGTAAAAAAGCTATGGGTGTTAAAACTAGAAAGAACAAAAAAGCTTCGACTAAATTAATCGTACGTCGTCGCAATGGTAAATAATAAGGAGGAAAGAAAAAATGGCACGTAGTTTAAAAAAGGGACCATTTGTTGATGCTCATTTAATGAAAAAAGTAGAAGCGTTAAATGAATCAGGTAAAAAAGAAGTTATCAAAACTTGGTCAAGACGTTCAACAATCTTCCCTCAATTTATCGAACATACATTTGCAGTATATAACGGAAAAGAACATATTCCTGTTTACGTTACTGAAGACATGGTTGGTCATAAATTAGGAGAATTCGCTCCAACTAGAACTTTCCATGGTCATGATGCTGACGATAAAAAAGGAAAGAAATAGAGAGGAGAATAGAACATGGAAGCAAAAGCAGTAGCTAAAACAATTCGTGTATCACCTCAAAAAGCAAGATTAGTAGTTGATTTAGTAAGAGGTAAAACAGTTAAAGAAGCACTTGGTATCTTAGAATATACTAATAAAGCTGCTTCTCCTGCAATCTCAAAAGTTGTTAAATCTGCAGCTCAAAATGCAGTATACAACAATGATGCAGATGCAGAAAAATTATATGTTAAAGCAATCTTCGTTGATGAAGGTCCAATTTTAAAAAGATTCGCTGCAAGAGCTAAAGGTAGCGGAACAAGAATTTTAAAAAGAACATGCCACATTACTTGTGTGGTTGATGAAAGATAGGAGGTACTAGAATGGGTCAAAAAGTAAGTCCAGTAGGTTTACGTGTTGGTGTTAACCGTAATTGGGATTCAAGATGGTACGCAAATGATCAAGATTTCGCTGGTTTATTACATGAAGATATTAAAGTTCGTGATTATATTCTTAAAAAACTTAAAACAGCTTCAGTAGCAAAAGTTGAAATCGAAAGATCAAAAAATCGTGTAACAATTTTTGTTCACACATCTAGACCTGGTGTAGTTATCGGTAAAGATGGTGAAGCAGTTGATGCTTTAAGAAAAGAAGTATCTAAATTAGTAAGTAGTAAACAAGTTTTCATTAACATTGTTGAAATTAAAAATCCAGATGTTGTTGCTCAATTAGTAGCAAACAATATTGCAGAACAATTAGAAAATCGTGCATCTTTTAGAACTGTTCAAAAACGTGCTATTCAAAGAGCAATGAGAGCTGGAGCTAAAGGAATTAAAACTAATGTTTCAGGACGTTTAGGTGGAGCTGATATGGCTCGTGCTGAAGGTTACTCTGAAGGGAATGTCCCTCTTCATACTTTAAGAGCTGATATCGATTATGCGACTGCAGAAGCAGATACAACTTATGGTAAATTAGGAGTTAAAGTTTGGATTTGTAAGGGAGAAATCCTTCCTGAAAAAAAGAAAGGGGATAAATAATCATGTTGATGCCTAAAAGAACAAAATACAGAAGACCTCACCGTGTTAGCTACGAAGGTAGAACTAAAGGTGGAGACAAAGTATCATTTGGTGAATTTGGTTTAGTAGCAACTGAAGGTGCTTGGATTACTTCTCGTCAAATTGAAGCAGCACGTATTGCCATCAACCGTTATATGAACCGTGGTGGTAAAGTATGGATTAGAATTTTCCCTCATTTAGCTAAAACTAAAAAACCATTAGAAGTACGTATGGGATCAGGTAAAGGTTCTCCAGAAGAATGGGTAGCAGTAGTTAAAACTGGTAGAGTATTATTTGAAGTTGCTGGTTTAGATGAAGCTACATTAAGAGAAGCTTTAAGACTTGCATCTCATAAATTACCTATTAAATGTAAAATCATTGGAAAGGGTGAATAGTTATGACAGCGCAAGAAATTAGAGAATTAGATACTGAAGCTTTATTAGCTAAAGTTGAAGAATACAAAAAAGAGCTTTTTGGATTAAGATTCCAACAAGCTACAGGACAATTAGAAAACACTGCACGTATTAGACAAGTTCGTAAAACAATCGCTCGTATTAAAACAGTGATTAGAGAAAGAGAATTAAACCAATAGGAGGAGATACAAATGGAAAGAAATAATCGTAAAGTTTATACTGGTACAGTTGTATCTACTAAAATGGATAAAACTATTACAGTGCTAGTTGAAACACATGTAAAACATAAGTTATATGGTAAACGTATGAAATCATCTACAAAATTTCATGCACATGATGAAAACAACACTGCTCAAGTTGGAGATACAGTTAAAATCATGTCAACAAGACCATTATCTGCTACAAAACGTTTCCGTTTAGTAGAAATCGTAAAAAAAGCAGAAACAGTTTAATAAACTCTAAAAGGAGGTAACCGGAATGATTCAAAACGAAAGTAGACTTAAAGTTGCTGATAATACTGGTGCTAAAGAAGTATTAGTAATTCGTAACTTAGGTGGGTCAAATAGAAAAACAAGTAGTATTGGAGATGTTGTTGTAGCAACAGTTAAACAAGCAGCTCCAAATGGTACTGTTAAAAAAGGTGAAGTAGTAAAAGCTGTTATCGTTAGAACTAAATATGCTGTAGGACGTGAAAACGGATCTTACATCAAATTTGATGATAACGCTTGTGTTATTATCAGAGATGACAAGTCTCCAAGAGGGACTCGTATCTTTGGACCAGTTGCAAGAGAGTTAAGAGATGCTGATTTCATGAAAATCGTATCATTAGCTCCAGAAGTATTATAAGGAGGCGTGGCACATGAAAATCCGTGTTGGTGATACTGTTGTAGTTATCGCAGGTAAAGATAAAGGTAAGACAGGTGAAGTGTTACAAGTTCTTGCTAAAGAAGAAAGAGTAATCGTTGAAGGAGTAAACATGGTAACAAAACATGTTAAACCTTCACAAGCTGATCCTGAAGGTGGAATCGTTAACAAAGAAGCTCCAATTCATGTTTCTAATGTTGCATTCTATGATTCAAAATCAAAATCTGCAGTTAAATTAGGATATAAAGTATCTGTAGATGAAAATGGAAAGAAAACTAAAGTACGTGTTAACAAAAAAACAGGTGCAGAAGTTGATTCTAAGAAAAAGAAATAATTGAAAGGAGATAGCAAATGAATCGTTTACAAGAACGTTATGAAAACGAAGTAGTTAAATCGTTAATGGAAAAATTCAATTATTCTTCTAAAATGCAAGCACCAAAAATCGAAAAAATCGTATTAAATATTGGTGTTGGTGATGCAGTATCTAATTCAAAATTATTAGATGATGCAGTTAATGAATTAACATTAATTACTGGTCAAAAACCAGTTGTCACTAGAGCTAAAAAATCAATTGCTGGTTTCAAATTAAGAGAAGGTCAAGCAATCGGTTGTAAAGTCACTTTACGTGGTGAAAGAATGTATGAATTTTTAGATAAATTAGTAAATGTATCTTTACCTCGTGTAAGAGACTTTAGAGGTGTATCAAATAACTCATTCGATGGAAGAGGAAATTATACTTTAGGTGTTAAAGAACAATTAATCTTCCCTGAAATTGATTTTGATAAAGTAAACAAATTAAGAGGAATGGATATCGTATTCGTAACAACAGCTAAAACTGATGAAGAAGGTCATGAGTTATTAGCTCAATTAGGAATGCCTTTCCATAAATAAGGAGGACTTAATAAATGGCTAAAACATCAATGAAAGTGAAACAACAACGTCCTCAAAAATATAAAGTACGTGAATACACACGTTGTGAACGTTGTGGTAGACCACATTCAGTAATTAGAAAGTTCAAACTTTGCAGAATTTGCTTCCGCGAATTAGCTTATAAAGGTGAAATTCCTGGTGTAAAAAAAGCAAGTTGGTAATGATAAAATAATCCGTATTGGAAGGAGGACACGCAAATGGTAATGACAGATCCAATTGCAGATATGTTAACAAGAATCCGTAACGCAAATAATACGTTAAAAGAAGAAGTAAGTATTCCTACTTCAACATTAAAAGTTGGAATTGCTGAAATCTTAAAAAATGAAGGGTTCATTAAAGGATATAAAGTTGAAGGCGAAGGTGCTGAATCAAACATTATTATCACTTTAAAATATAGAGGAAAAGATAAAGTAATCACTGATTTAAAAAGAATTTCTAAACCAGGGTTACGTGTATATGCAAAAGTAAACGAAATTCCTAGAGTATTAAATGGTTTAGGTATTGTTATTCTATCAACTTCACAAGGTTTAATGACTGATAAAGAAGCTAGAGCTAAACAAGTTGGTGGAGAAGTATTAGCATATATCTGGTAATAAAAAAATTATACAGGAGGTATAACTGATGTCTCGTATCGGTAATAAAATTATCACTGTACCTGAAGGAGTAACTGTTGAAATCGCTGATGATAACACAGTAACAGTTACTGGATCAAAAGGGACTTTAGTGAAACAATTTTCTCCAGCAATTTCATTCAAACAAGAAGGTAATGAAATTACTGTAGTAAGAAGTAGTGAAGAAAAACATGTAAAACAATTACATGGTACAACAAGAGCTTTACTTGCTAACATGATCGAAGGTGTTCATAATGGATATTCTAAAACAATAGAAATCGTTGGTATTGGATACCGTGGTCAAATGAAAGGAAATACATTAGTATTAAATATCGGTTTCTCACATCAAGTTGAAATCGAAGCTGAAGAAGGAGTTAAAGTTGAAACTCCAAATCCAAATACTATCGTAGTTTCTGGAATTGATAAAGAACGTGTTGGTCAAATGGCTGCATTAATTAGATCTAAGAAAAAACCTGAACCTTATAAAGGAAAAGGTATCAAATATAGTGATGAAAGAATCATCAGAAAAGAAGGAAAAACTGCTGGTAAGAAGTAGTCTAAGAGTAAGAAAGGAGCTATCTTTATGGCTAAATTACAATCTCGTAATGATGTACGTTTAAAACGTCATGCTAGAGTTCGTAGAAAAATTAGTGGAACTCCAGAATGTCCACGTTTAAATGTTTTCCGTTCAAATGCTCATATTCACGCTCAAATTATTGATGATGTCAATGGTGTTACATTAGTTAGCGCATCAAGCGTTGAAATGAAATTAGAAAACGGTGGAAACATTGCTGCTGCAACTGCAGTAGGTAAAGAAATTGCAGAAAGAGCAATTGCAAAAGAAATTAAAAATGTAGTATTTGATCGTGGTGGATATATTTATCATGGTCGTGTAAAAGCATTAGCAGAAGCTGCTAGAGAAGCTGGATTAGAATTCTAGAAGGAGGTCAATATGGAACAACGTAAACCAAGAACTAACAATGGTGAAAGAAAACCAAGAAGAAATGGTCAAAGAAGAGCACCAAGAAGAGAAGAAAAAGAATTTGAAGAACGTGTTGTTACTATTAACCGTGTAACAAAAGTAGTAAAAGGTGGACGTAGAATGCGTTTTGCTGCTTTAGTTGTTATTGGAGATAGAAAAGGTAGAGTTGGATTTGGTACTGGTAAAGCTAACGAAGTACCTGATGCAATCAGAAAAGCATGTGAAAATGCTAAACGTAATGTTATCAAAGTACCTTCTGTACATGGTACTATTCCTCATGAAGTAAACGGTGTTTACGGATCAGGAAATGTATTTATTAAACCAGCATCTCAAGGTACTGGAATCATCGCTGGTGGACCAGTTCGTGCTGTTGTTGAATTAGCTGGTTACCGTGATATCTTATCTAAATGTATTGGTTCTAGAACACCAATCAACATGGTAAGAGCAACAATGCAAGGATTAGCTTCATTAAAAACAGTTAATGAAGTTGCTGAATTAAGAGAAAAAACTGTTGATGAAATTTTTGGATAGGAGGCAAACAAAATGGCAAAAGTAAGTATTACACTTAAAAAGAGTCCAATTGGTTGCTTACCAAATCAAAGAAAGACTCTTAAAGCTTTAGGTTTAACTAAAATTAATAAAACTGTTGAATTAGAAAATAACCCTACTACTCAAGGTATGATTAGAGTAGTTGGACACCTAGTAACAGTTGAAGAAAAATAATAGGAGGTGTAACAATGAAACTTCACGAATTACAATATACTGAAGGTGCTCGTAAAGCAAGAAAACGTGTTGGACGTGGTACAAGTTCAGGAAATGGTAAAACAGCAGGTAGAGGTCAAAAAGGTCAAGGAGCTAGATCTGGTGGAGGTAAAAAACCAGGATTCGAAGGTGGACAAACTCCATTATTCATGCGTTTACCTAAAAGAGGATTTACAAACTTTACTCGTAAAGAATATGCTATCGTAAATCTTGAAACTTTAAATAAATTTGAAGATGGTGCAACAGTTAACGCTGCTGCGTTAAAAGAAGCAGGAATCATCAAAAAAGAATTAGATGGTGTTAAAGTATTAGGAAATGGAGCTATTGAAAAGAAATTAACTGTTCAAGCTGCTAAATTCTCTAAATCAGCTGTTGCCGCAATTGAAGCTGCAGGTGGAAAAACTGAGGTGATTTAAGATGTTAACTTTTTTGAAGAATGTATTCAAAAAGGGTGAGCTTCGTCGAAAAGTCATTTTCACACTTGGAATTTTATTCGTGTACCGTTTAGGTGCAGGAATTACAATTCCAGGTGTTAATGTAGGTTCATTAAGTAGTAGTGATGCTACAAATGGAATTTTCGGAATCATGAATTTACTTGGTGGAGGTACCTTGGAAAGATTTTCTCTTTTCGCTTTAGGTGTTTCACCATACATTACATCATCTATTATAATTGAATTATTATCGATGGATGTTATTCCAGCGTTAACACGCTGGCGTAAAGAAGGTAACACAGGTAAGAAGAAAAAAGACCGTGTTACTCGTGTATTAACTTTATTATTAGCTGCGTTACAAGGTGGAGTTTTAACTTATGCCTTTGATACAAGTTATAATATATTAGTTGATACTTCAATCTGGTCATATATTTATGTAGTGCTCATTATGATGGCTGGAAGTATGTTAGCTATTTGGGTAGGTGATCAAATTACTCAAAAAGGAATTGGTAATGGTGTTTCATTACTAATCTTTACAGGAATTGTTTCAAACTTACCAAATGCATTCTTAACAACTTATGATAACCTCGTCACTTATGATAGTGGAATGTGGTTAGATATTGCTTGGTATGTATTATTTGTTGTGGTTTATCTTTCAATTGTAGTCTTTGTAGTATTTACTGAAGGCGCAATAAGAAAAATCCCAGTCAATTATGCATCTAGTACAAGTGTAACAATGAGAACTAGGGAACAAACACATATGCCTATTAAAATTAATAGTTCAGGTGTTTTACCAGTAATCTTTGCTTCTTCAGTACTAGCAGCACCAAGAACAATAGTAAGTTTCATGAAAGCATCTAGTACAACTAAGATGATAAATACTATATTTAATTATCAAGAACCTGTTGGTTTCTGTTTATATATTTTAATGATTATAGGATTTACTTTCTTTTATTCAAACTTACAAATTGATGCTGAAAAAATTAGTGATGATTTGAAGAAAAATGGTGGGTCAATACCTGGTGTAAGAACTGGTATTGAAACTAAGAACTTTATTAAAAGAGTTCTTAATCAAGTAACTGTTGCTGGTTCGCTTACTTTATGTATTATTGCTGCAATTCCAATTATTACTCCAATTATTTGGACACAAACTGAAAATGCAAACCTATCACTTGGTGGTACTGGTTTGATTATCGTTACAGGAGTTGCACTTGAAACAGTAAAACAAATCAAAACATATATTACTAGAAAAGAATATCATGGTTATATTCGTAAATAATAATGATTTCTTTTATGGATTCATAAATATCTAAAGAAATAAATTAATTTTGAAGAAGCAGTTATCAAAGTTAAGAAGTTATGTTTAACGTCTTTATGATATCGATGAAAGCCTGGAGGTTTATTAATGATAATTACTAAAGATGATAGAGAAATTGAATTAATGACTGAAGCAGGTAGAATTGTTGCTTTAGTTCATGAAAAATTGAAAGAAGTTATTGTACCGGGAATAACTACTAACGAAATTGATCAAATTTGTGATAAAATAATTAGGGAACATGGTGCAACACCTTCCTTTCTACATCTTTATGGTTTTCCAAATAGTGTATGTACTTCAATTAATGAAGTTGTAGTACATGGAATACCTAGTAATAGAAAGCTAAAAGATGGAGATATTATTTCAGTTGATGTTGGAGCATGTTACAAAGGATATCATGGTGACAGTGCTTGGACTTATGCAGTAGGAAATGTAATCAATGAAACAAAAAGACTTATGAATGTTTGTGAAGGTGCTTTATTTGCTGGATTAGAACAAGTAAGACCAGGAGTTAGACTTTCTGATATTTCACATGCAATTGAAGAATATCTTACTAAAAACGGATGTACTACTCCTCGTGATTATACTGGTCATGGGATTGGAACAAACGTTCACGAAGATCCCGCTGTTCCTAATTACGGAGCTCCTGGGAGAGGTCCTAGATTAAAAAAAGGTATGTGTTTGGCTATTGAACCAATGGCACATTTAGGAGCAAAAGAAACAGTTACTCTTGATGATGGGTGGACTGTTATTACAAAGGATCATTCGTTAGCTGCTCATTATGAACATACAATCGTCATTACTGATGACGGTTATAGAATTCTTACAAAACTTTAATAAAAGGAGTTGAAGAACGATGGCAAAAAAAGATGACGTTATTGAAGTAGAAGCTACTGTTTTAGAAACATTACCAAATGCAATGTTTAAAGTGGCTTTAGAAAATGGAGTGGAAATTCTTGCTCACGTTTCTGGTAAAATCCGTATGCACTACATTCGCATTTTACCGGGGGATAGAGTTACCGTTGAAATATCTCCATATGATTTAACACGTGGGCGAATTACATTTAGACATAAATAAAAAATCTTCCAAAAGGAGGTAGACAGGATGAAGGTAAGACCATCTGTAAAACCAATGTGTGATAAATGCAGAGTAATTAAAAGAAAAGGGCGCGTAATGATTATTTGCGAAAACCCAAAACATAAACAAAGACAAGGTTAGTATTTAGGAGGAAACAAAATGGCTCGTATTGCAGGTGTAGATATCCCACGTGATAAACGTGTTGTTATCTCATTAACTTATGTATATGGTATCGGTAAATCTACAGCTAAAGAAATCTTAAAAGCTACTGGTATCAGTGAAGATGTAAGAGTTAAAGATTTAACTGAAGAAGAAGTTACAAAAATCAGAAAAGAAGTTGAAAAAATTAAAGTTGAAGGTGACTTACGTAGAGAAGTTCAATTAAACATCAAACGTTTAATGGAAATCGGAAGCTACAGAGGTATGCGTCACCGTAAAGGACTTCCTGTTCGTGGTCAAAAAACTAAAACTAATGCTAGAACTCGTAAGGGTAAAGCTAGACCAATCGCAGGAAAGAAAAAATAATAGGAGGTTGAAAGGAAATGGCTAGAGTAAAACAAACACGTGGTAAAAAACGTGTAAGAAAAAATATTGCAAAAGGTGTTGCACACGTTCATTCTACTTTCAATAATACTATTGTAACAATTACTGATGAACATGGTAATGTATTAACTTGGTCAAGTGCTGGAGCATTAGGTTTCAAAGGATCAAGAAAATCAACACCATTTGCTGCACAAATGGCATCAGAAGCTGCAGCTAAAGCTTCTATGGAACATGGAGTAAAAACTGTAGATGTAAATGTAAAAGGTCCAGGACCAGGACGTGAAGCAGCAGTTAGAGCTTTACAAGCTGCTGGATTAGAAGTTACTTCAATTAATGATGTAACACCAATTCCACATAACGGTTGTCGTCCACCAAAACGTCCTCGTGGATAGTATTATTGTAGTAAATTAGAATACAAAACATTCCTATAGAGGAGGGAACATATGCATAAATTCGAAAAAGCAAACTTTAATATAGATCATTATGACGAAACTGAAAATTATGGTAAGTTCGTCATTGAACCATTAGAAAGAGGATTTGGTATTACTTTAGGTAATGCCTTAAGAAGAGTATTACTTTCTTCTTTACCTGGTTCTGCTGTTTATGCAATCAAAGTTCAAGGAGCAATCCATGAATTTTCCGCAATTGATGGTGTCGTTGAAGATGTCACAGCAATGATTTTAAATATTAAGAAATTAGTTTTTGATGTAGACAGTGAAGACACTGCTACAATGATTATTGATGTAAAAGGTCCTGCTACTGTAACTGGTGCTGATATTCAATGTCCAGCTGAAGTCAAAATGATTTCAAATGACATGGTAATTGCACATGTTGCAGAAGGTGGTCACTTATATATGGAATTATTTGCTAAAAAAGATCGTGGATATGTATCTGCTGATCAAAATAAAGTAAATATTAACACTCTTGGTGTTATTCCAACAGATTCAATCTTTTCACCAATTGAAAAAGTTGCTTACTCTGTAGAACCAACTCGTGTTGGAGAAAGTGCTAAGTATGATCAATTAGTATTAGAAGTTGAAACTAATGGTTCGCTAAAACCATTTGAAGCTATTTCATTAGCAGCAAAAATTTTAGTTGAACATTTAAATATGTTTGTTGAATTAACTGATATGGCTATGAATATGGAAGTTATGTCTGAAACTCAAAATGATACTACAAATAAAGTATTAGATATGACTATCGAAGAATTAGATTTATCTGTTCGTTCATATAACTGTTTAAAGAGAGCTGGTATTCAAACAGTTCAAGATCTTGCTTCTAAATCAGAAGATGACATGATTAAAGTAAGAAACTTAGGTAAAAAATCATTAAAAGAAGTTAAAGAAAAATTAATTGAATTAGGTTTAGGATTTAAACCTATCGATTAATTCAGAATACTCGAAAAGGAGCGTTAATCTCATGGCTAAAAATAGAAAATTAGGACGCACTTCAGATATTAGAAAATCTATGTTACGTAGTTTAGCTACTGAAGTTATTGTATACGGAAAAGTTGAAACAACTGTAACAAGAGCTAAAGAAGTTCGTAGTGTTGTTGATGAATTAATTACTTTAGGTAAACGTGGAGACTTACATGCAAGAAGACAAGCTGCTGCAGATATGCACAAAGTTGTTGATGAAGCAACTGGAAAAACAGCTGTTCAAATCTTATTTGATGACGTTGCACCTAAATTCAAAGATGTTAATGGTGGATATACTACTATCTTAAAAACATATAACCGTAAAGGTGATAATGCACCAATGGCAATCTTATCATTAACTAAATAATGATGTTGGACTGAAGAAATTCAGTCCTTTTTTATTTGACTTGTTTCCTTATAAATTATAGAATGAACTAAACACGTTCATGAGGAGAAGACAATGGAAGAAATAATTAAGGTAGAAAATTTATGTTTTGAATACGAACCTGGATTACAAACAATAAACAATATTTCTTTTCAAATCCATAAAGGTGAATATGTAGCTATTTTAGGACATAATGGTAGTGGTAAAAGTACAATTGCTAAATTACTTATAGGATTATTAGAAAAAAAATCTGGTGAAATTTATATTGATGATTATCAATTAAATTTAGAAAATTTATATAAAATAAGAGAAAAAGTAGGAATTGTTTTTCAAAATCCAGATAATCAATTTATTGGTGCTACTGTTAGAGATGATATAGCTTTTGGACTAGAAAATATTTGTGTACCAAGAGAACAAATGGATGAACTTATTAATAGGTATTCTAAAGTAGTTAGAATGGAGAATTTTTTGGATCATGAACCAACTAAATTGTCCGGTGGTCAAAAACAAAGAGTTGCGATTGCAGGTATTTTAGCGATGAGTCCATCTATCATTATTTTAGATGAAGCAACAAGTATGTTGGATCCACGAGGTAGAAAAGAAATAAATGAATTAGTAAAAGAGTTAAAGAAACAAAATAATATGACAATCATTTCAATAACGCATGATATTGAAGAAGCAAAAAATGCTGACCGAGTTATTCTTTTAAATAAAGGAGAGATTGTAGATTGCGATAAACCTCAAAAAATATTAACAAATGAAAAATTATTAAAAGAATTAAAATTAGATATTCCTTTTTCATTAAAAATTGCTAGAAAATTACAAAAAAAAGGTTATCAAATTAAAGATACATTAGATGTAGAAGAATTGGAGAAACAACTATGTCAATTACATGCAAAAGTTTAGATCATATATATGGATATAATACGCCTTTTGAATATTATGCACTTAAAAATGTGAATTTAAAAATAGAAAAGGGTTCATTTACAGCTATCATTGGACAAACAGGTAGTGGGAAATCGACACTTATCCAACATATAAATGCTTTATTATTACCAACAAGTGGAGAAATAAAAATAGATGATTATATTATTTCACAAAATAATAAGCCTCAAAATTTAAAAAGTCTTAGAAAAAAATCAGGTCTTGTTTTTCAATTTCCAGAATATCAATTGTTTGAAGAAACAATCGAAAGAGATATAATGTTTGGTCCAATGAATTTTGGAATTGACGAAAATAGTGCTAAAGAAATAGCTAAAAAATCTCTTGAAATGGTAGGTTTAGATGAAACTTATTTAGAAAAGTCCCCATTTGATTTATCAGGTGGTCAAAAACGTAGGGTAGCGATTGCTGGAATACTTGCTATGGATCCAGATATTCTTGTTTTAGATGAACCAACAGCTGGATTAGATCCATCAGGGATTAAAGAAATGATGGATTTATTTAAAAAAATTCATGAAATGGGTAAAACAGTAGTTTTAGTAACTCATGATATGAACCATGTTTTAGAATATTGTGACAATGTTGTTGTAATGAATGACGGACAAGTTGAAAAATCTGGGAAAGTAAAAGATATTTTTCTAGATAGTGATTATTTATTAAATTTAGGAATAGATTTACCTTTAATCACAAATCTTATTATTCAGTTAAATCTAAAATGCTATCATCTAGATACATCTATCAATGATATTGATGATTTAGTTGAAGCGATTGGTGGTGAACTTCATGGATAATATGACTTTTGGTAAATATATACCGGGGAATTCAATAATTCATCGTTTAGATCCACGATTAAAAATATGTGCTGTTTTCATATTTTTAATTTCTGTTTTTTTTGATGCGGGATTTATAGGATACGGTATCTTAGCAATTTATGTTTTATTATGTTCGTTAGTTTCTAAAATTAAACTTTCTCATATTTTAAAAGCAATAAAACCGATGGTCTTTATGATGTTGTTTTTGATGATTTTTAATATATTTTTAATGAAAACAGGTGATGTTATAATAAAAATAGGAAGTATTAGTATCTACTCAGGTGCTTTAATACAAACTGCTTATATTTTTATAAGGCTTGTATTGATTATTACTTTAACAACATTAATGACTTCTACAACGAAGCCTTTAGAATTAACACTAGCTATTGAAAGTTTATTAAATCCATTAAAAAGATTTCATTTTCCAGTGCATGAACTTGCTATGATGATTTCAATTGCATTAAGATTTATACCTGATTTATTAGATGAAGCGAAAAGAATTATGAAAGCACAGGCTAGTAGAGGTGCGGATTTTAATGAGGGATCTTTCATGGAAAAAATAAAATCAATTATTTCATTAATTATTCCTTTATTTATTTCTGCTTTTCAAAGGGCAGAAGAACTTGCTAACGCTATGGAAAGTAGAAATTATAATCCAGAAGCAACACGTACAAAATACAAAGTTTTAACATGGACGCATTTAGATACTTTATCAATGTTAATAACATTAGGTGTATGTTGTGGTGTGATTATAATGAGTTTTATGTAATGAATAGAATAAAATGTATTGTAAGTTATGATGGTAGTAAATTTCACGGATTTCAAGTTCAAAATCAATTTAGAACAGTTCAAGGTGAAATTCAAAAAGCTATAAAAAATATTTGTAAAGATGAAAATATTGTTATTCATGCAAGTGGTCGAACAGACGCTAAAGTTCATGGTAGAAGACAAGTCTTTCACTTTGATACTTTAAGGGAAATGCCTGAAAAACAATGGAAAAGGGCTATTAATCACTTTTTACCTAATGATATTTATATTATTGATAGTTTCTTAGTTGATGAAAATTTTCATAGTCGTTATTCTGCTATTAAGAAAGAATATCATTATATGTTAAGTATGAATGATTATTCTCCATTCGAAACAAATTATATTTATCAATATGGAAAAGAATTAGATATAGAAGCAATGAGGAATGCTGCAAAAATTTTTATTGGTGAACACGATTTTGCATCCTTTTGTGCTGTTGATCAATATGGCAATACAATTAGAACACTTTATCAAATTGAAATTGAAAATAATCAAGGTATTGTTACTTTTAAGCTTGTAGGTAATGGATTTAGAAGATATATGGTAAGACATTTAGTTGGTGGCTTGATTCAAGTAGGGGCACACAGAATTACTAAAGAATTTTTAGAAGAGTTACTAGAAAGTAAAGGACAAAAAAAGTGTTTATTTAAAGCTAAACCACAAGGACTATATTTACATGAAGTTTTTTATAAATAAAACAATATTTGCTATATTTCCCAGGAAATAGATTATAGTTCTTATAATTCGATATAATTAGAAACTTTTATAAAGAAGATAATTAAAGGAAACTCATTGATTGATTTCCTTTTTTTGTTTTCATCAATAATCAAAAATGGTAAAATAAGAATATAAAGGAGAAAAAATGATGGCAAGAAAATGTATTGAAAAATATTTAGAAACCCATAAAAGCACATATATAGGAAGATACAGGTGTCATAGTGCAGTACAAACAAAAAAATTTGAACATAAATTTCATTATTATATTTTAGATATTCAATTTAAAGCAATCGATGTATTTGTTACTATAGATTATTCTGGAGATGAAATCGTACCAACATTTTCTGTTAATCTTCATGAACAAGAACAAGAATACATTATAAAAGATGCTTTAAATAAGATTCTTTATTTTAATCAATTTAAAACAATTTTACATTGTCATGTTTTTGAGCATTTTATTGAAACACATACAGTTGATACAATACTAGAACCTTTAGATTATCGAAATATTTTAGATTACTTAGAATATCATTCTGGTACAAACCAAGAAACTGTTGATGAATTTTATACATTTTTTAATCCATATTTAGATAGATTATTATATAATAAAAATTATAAAAAATTTATGGATTCAATAGCTCTTTTATTAGATAAAATTTTATATGAATATGAATGGGATGGAGTAAATGCAAAATATTTAGATACTGAATATCAATTTCATTTAGAATATTTTAAAGAGACCATAAAGAAAATGACAAATCATATAGATGGATTTTTTAAATCAACTAAAGATGAATTATTAGAAATCTTTGAGCGCTTATGTCAAATGCCAAGATTTACACTTTCAATTATAAAAGAATTTGGAAACCTTATTTTATTGAATAAAGAAGTTGCTGAAAGATTATTTAATCATTTTGAAAGATTAAATCCAGATCAGTTAGAAAATAATATTGTTATTTCATATCTCAAATCACTTTATCAAAATAATCATGAACAATATATCGATGCATGTGAAGATATTCTACGTTTTGTAATGAATGATGTGTTGACTTTTGCTAATCATGATTTACAAAAAGAAATAGGAAATAGAATTTTAGAAATAGAAGGATATGATTTACTTATCGATTTATTTTCAAAAGATTATAATACATTCTTATTTGTATGTTTTCCAATTTCAACATTTCCACCAGAATATAAAGAAATTATGCGTTTGGAATTAGAAAAAGCAATTCGTTTCTATGCAGCAAGGATGAATCATGATGAATATCGTCTTACTTCATTTGAACAGGTAGCTAATATTAATAGATTATTAATGGAAGAATATAAGGAGGAATATTCAAATGGTAAAGAATAATAAAACAGCAATTAAAGGATTATTAGTTTTAGGAGGTGTTTCTACTGCAGCAGCATCTGTTTACACATTATCCAAAAAATATGCAAAAAAATTATTATACAGACATCATAAACAAGAAGATAGACCAAGTATTTTAGAAACAAAATTCAATAGTCAAAATATTTATATAAAAAATGATCAAGATATTCAATTAAGAGGAATTTTGATTCCTAAAGAAAACCCTCAAATGACAGTTTTAATTTCACATCCATTTGGTTTACAGGCAAAAGATATGCAATTATATGTTCCATATTTTGAAGACCATTTGCCAGAAGCACAAATCTTATTAATAGATGCTTGTGCACATGGACAAAGTGATGGTTATATTAGAGGATTTGGAATCAAGGATGTCAATGATTTAGTATGTTGGAATAAGTACCTATTAGAAACTTATGGGAAAGATCATAAAATATTAATGTATGGTAAAGAACAAGGAGCAAATACAATTTTAAATGCTTCAGGTAGACATGTTTTAAAAAATGTTGAAGCTATTATTTCAGATGGGGCTTATACGTCACCATATGATATTATTGGATATCGTTTAGAAGCAGATTATAAGATTTCAAAATATCCAGCAATTTCAATTATTGCACGCCATATAAAAAAAGCTGTGCATATTGATTTAAAAGAAAATACAACAAAATATGTTAGACACAATGATATACCTACATTGTATTTTCATGCAAAAGATGACGATTTTGTACCATTAAAGATGGTTTATCCGCTATATAATAAAAATAGAGGAGAAAAAGTATTGTTTGTCTTAAAAGATGAAAAATACTTATATGAACTTGTTGAAAACGATGACTTTAAACAAACATTAAGTCAGTTTATCAAAAAATATATGAAATAAGGAGAAAAAGAATGTATTTTAAAGAAACAAAAGGATTTCCTAAAGATTTTCTTTGGGGAAGTGCATCTGCTGCTTATCAAGTAGAAGGTGGCTGGGATGCAGATGGTAAAGGTGTTTCCAACTGGGACAAATTTGTAAGAATTCCAGGAAAGACTTTTAAAGCAACAACAGGTGATAAGGCCGTTGATCATTATCATCGTTACAAAGAAGATGTCAAGTTGATGGCAGAAATGGGATTGAAAACATATCGTTTTTCAATTGCTTGGACACGTATTTATCCAAATGGAAATGGTGAAGTCAATGAAAAAGGTTTAGAATTTTATGACAATCTTATCAATGAATTATTAAAATATGGAATTGAACCTATGGTTACAGTTTATCACTGGGATATGCCACAAGCTTTAGAAGACCAATATCATGGTTGGGAAAGCAGAAAAATTGTTGATGATTATGTAAATTATGCCACAACATTATTTAAAAGATATGGAGATCGTGTAAAATATTGGATTACAATGAATGAACAAAATATCTTTACAGGACATGGATGGTTAGAAGGAATGCATCCACCAGGAAAAGTAGATGATATGAAAACATTCTATCAAGTCAATCATCATGCCAATATTGCACATGCTAAAAGTGTTATAGCTTTAAAAGAACTTCATCCAGAAGCAAAAGTAGGGGCTTCATTTGCTTATAGTCCAAGTTATGCTTATGATCGTAAACCTGAAAATGCAATGGCTAAAGCGGACTATGATGATTTACAAAATTATTATTGGATGGATGCTTATGCTTATGGACGTTATCCACGTGCTGCTATTCAATATTTAAAATCATTAGGATGTGCTCCTATCTTCGAAGAAGGTGATGAAGCATTAATGAAAAAAGCAGCTTCACTTATTGATTTCATGGGTGTGAACTATTATCAAACATGTGTTGTTGAATATAATGATATTAATGGTGTTGGTAGTGATCATACAATGAATAACACTGGTAAAAAAGGTACCGCTAAAGTTCAAGGTGTACCTGGTCTTTATAAAAAACCACAAAATGAGTTTTTACCAACAACAGATTGGGATTGGACAATTGATCCAATGGGAATTAGAATGTGTTGTCGTGAAATTACTTCGCGTTATGATTTACCAATCGTTATTTCCGAAAATGGTTTAGGTGCATTTGATAAATTAGAAGATGGACAAATTCATGATCCATATCGTATTGATTATTTAAAACGTCATATCGAAGAACTTAAAAAAGCATGTGATGATGGTTGTCGTGTTCTTGCTTATTGTACATGGTCTTATACTGATTTATTAAGCTGGCTAAACGGATATCAAAAACGTTATGGTTTTGTTTATATTGATCGTGAAGAAGATGAAAATTCAGGTACTTTAAATAGATACAAAAAAGATTCATATTATTGGTATAAAAAAGTAATTGAAACAAATGGAGAAGAATTATAGGAAACAATGTTTCCTATTTTCTTTAGGAGGTTAAGGTGTATAACTTTGCAAGTGATTATTTAGAAGGAGCTCATCCACAAGTGATGGAAGCTTTAAATAAGACAAATTTTATTCAAACAGTAGGATATGGGGAAGATCAATATTGTCAAAAAGCTAAAGATAAAATAAAAGCTATATTAGAAAATGAAAATGTAGATATTCATTTTTTAGTAGGTGGTACACAGACAAATATGATTATGATTTCTTCAGCATTAAAAGATTATCAAGCTGTTATTGCTGTTGATAGTGGACATATCAATGTTCATGAAACAGGAGCTGTTGAATTTACCGGGCATAAGATTTTAACAAAGCCACATCAAGATGGAAAGATGATTCCTGAAATGATTGATGAAATCATGCGTGAACATCCTGATGAACATATGGTGCAACCTAAAATGGTATATATTTCACAAACAACAGAATATGGTACGTACTATACTTTAGAAGAATTAAAAGGCATTTATGAATGCTGTCAACAAAATAATTTATATTTATTTATAGATGGAGCAAGACTTGGAAGTGCACTTGTCTTGAAAGATGCACCAACTTTACAAGAGATGGCGCTTTATAGTGATGTTTTCTATATTGGTGGTACAAAAATGGGAGCCTTATTTGGTGAATGTTTAGTTATTATTAATGATGAATTAAAAACCGATTTTAGATATCATATTAAACAAAAAGGTGCCATGCTTGCTAAAGGAAGATTATTAGGAGTTCAATTTAATGCTTTATTTGAAAATGATTTATATCTAGAAATAGGAAAACATGAAAATGAATGTGCTGATATATTAAGAAAAGGATTCAAAGATAAAGGCTATAAGATGTATATTGAAAGTCCTTCTAATCAAATATTTCCAATCGTTGATCAACAAACGTTGGAAAAAATAAATAAAAACTATATAACAACGTATATGTTTAAAATAGATGACCAACATACATGTATACGTCTAGTTACATCATGGGCAACGTCCAAAGAAATATGTGAACAATTTATAGAAGAATTATAATTGATACATACTATTTTATTGTAAATAAATAGATAACGTAGTAGAATATGACTAGGATTTATTATCCTAAATTTCGAGAAATGGAGATAATAAAAATGAATAAAACTGAATTAGTAGAAGCTATTGCTTCAAGCACTGAATTAACAAAAACTGATGTAGATAAAGTAGTAACTGCTTTAGTTGAAGTTGTTACTGATGCTTTAGCTAAAGGAGATAAAGTTTCTTTAAAAGGTTTTGGTAATTTTGAAGTTCGTACTCGTAGTGAAAGAACAGGTAGAAACCCAAGAACTGGTGAAACAATGACAATTGCTGCAAGTAAAGTACCTGCATTTAAAGCAAGTTCTGCATTAAAAAAAGCTGTTAATAAATAATAATAGAAAACCGATGAGTTTGTTACTCATCGGTTTTTGCATCTTCAATTGTAATATTTAATTTATAATGATCTTTAATTTCTGGAATAGCCTGTAGATATGTGGTTAAGGTTTGTTCAGCTTTTGTTTTAGACTTTTCTAAAATACCATTAGAAATAGCTTCTTTTTCATTTTTTTTCTTTTCTTTAGTTGCAAAAGATTTATAATCGTTAATACTTATCTGATTAAAAATATTTGATGATTCATCATATACTTCAATAGATTTTTCATCAATTTCATGACTTAAAATTTTTGCTGCAGGTAAAGTAATATTTAATTGATCATTATCAATACTTATTTTAGCCTGTTTTAAATCAATCCCTGCTTTAATAGATCCATTATATGTAATAATAAAAGTTTTTTGTGTTAAAGGAATTTTCCAACCATTAAAAGATAATTTATTAGAAAATTTTCCTACCTTACTATAATCATATGAATAAAGTGCAAGCTCATTAATTTCAGTTAATTGATTTTTAATGGTTGTTGAAGTAATTTTATCATTGTTACTACCACTTGCATAATGAACACCTGCAAAAAAGATTGCAATAACTAAAACGATAATTGCTATAACACCACCAATAGCCTTTTTTGACTTTCCAAGAGTATCTAATATTTTCATGTCATCACCCACGAAGATTATATCATAATTTGTCGAAGTAAGATATTATAGGTATAAAAAAAGAATGATTTTAGAAATTATATCTAAAACCATTCTTTTTCTTATTTAATGATTTTACCGTAAACTTCTCTACCACAAGCTGCTGCATTACTTTCATCAGTATCAATATGCATAGCTGTTGCATATGAAGCGCTTACACGACAAACAACATCACCAAAGATCAAAGAACGTCCATCTGTATTAATTTCAACTTTAACGATTTCTTTATCTTTTACTCCAAATTTTTCAGCATCTTCAGGTGTTAAGTGAATATGTCTTTTTGCAGCAATCACGCCACAAGGAATTTCAACTTCTCCTGCAGGACCAACTAATTTACATCCAGCAGTTCCTTCGATATCTCCTGATTCTCTAATTAATGCTTGAACACCAATGCTTCTAGCGTCAGTTAAAGAAATTTCTACTTGAGTTTCTTTTCTTGTAGGTCCTAAAACAGACATATTTAATTCTCCTTTAGGTCCAATTACTTTTACTCTTTCAACACAAGCGAATTGACCAGGTTGAGATAAATCTTTTTTATTTGTTAATTGATGACCTTCACCAAATAAAGTTGCTAAATCTTTATCACTTAAGTGAATATGTCTAGCAGAAGTTTCGACAATAAACATACCTTCCATATTTTTCTCCTCTTTCCATATATTAATACTACATTTATTCTACTCTTTTTATCATTTAATGCCAATAAATAAAAAAAAAATAAAAAAATTTTTTCTCACTTTTGTAATAAATTTATTAATTTGCTAAAAAAAGATTATCAAATCATTGATAAAACATTAAAAAATGTATACAATCTAGCTATTTTTTAGGAAAATCATAAAAAAAACGCTAATCTTTACACATATTACTAAATGTGCTATTCTAACTGTACAAAAAAAGGAGGAACCTTTATGAACAAAGAAAATGTAGGTTTATATGATCAGTCATTTGAACATGATAACTGCGGAATAGGGGCCGTTGTTAATATCAAAGGATTAAAAACTTATAAAACAGTAGATGATGCTTTAAAAATCGTTGAACAATTAGAACATCGTGCTGGAAAGGATGCAGCAGGGGAAACTGGAGATGGTGTAGGAATCTTAACACAAATACCAGATGAATATTTTCAAAAGATTATTAAAGATTTTACATTACCTCAAAAAGGACATTATGGAGTTGGAATGTTCTTTATGCCTCAAGATGAAAAAGTACGTTTACGTGTCAAAAAAATGTTTGAAACAGTTGTTAAAAAAGAAGGATTAGAATTTTTAGGTTGGCGTGCTGTACCAACTGTACCTAGTGTTTTAGGGAAAAAAGCATTAGATGCCATGCCATATATTGTCCAAGCATTTATTAAAAAACCTCATGGCGTAAATTGTGGTTTAGATTTTGATAGAAAATTATATCAAGTGAGAAGAATTTTTGAACAAAGTCAATTTGAAGATACTTATGTATGTTCACTTTCAAGTCGTACAATTGTTTATAAAGGAATGTTCTTAGTACAACAACTTCGATTATTCTTTAAAGATTTACAAGATAAAAGTTATAAAAGTGCCATTGCTTTAGTTCATTCACGTTTTTCAACAAATACAATGCCATCATGGAAAAGAGCCCATCCTAATAGATTTATTGTTCACAATGGTGAAATCAATACAATTAAAGGGAATGCAAATAACATGCTCTGTCGAGAAGAAAACATGCAAACAGATGTTGTGGATACTTCAAAAGTATATCCTGTTGTTGATGTCAATGGTTCCGATTCAGCTATGTTAGATAATACATTGGAATTTTTAGTAATGTCAGGTATGGAACTTCCAAGAGCTGTCATGATGTGTATTCCAGAACCTTATGAAAATGATAAAAGCATGTCACAAGCAAAAAAAGATTTCTATGAATATAATGCTACACTTATGGAACCTTGGGATGGACCAGCTTCTATCTTATTTAGTGATGGAGATATCATGGGGGCTATCTTAGATAGAAATGGTTTAAGACCATCACGTTATTACATTACAAAAGATCATTATTTAGTATTATCTTCAGAAGTAGGATCATTAGATATTCCAGCTAAAGATATTGTTTTAAAAGAAAGACTAAGACCTGGAAAAATGTTATTAGTTGATACTGTTAAAGGTGAACTTATTGAAGATGATGTTTTAAAGGAAATGTATGCAACAAAACAACCTTATGGAGAATGGTTGGAAAGCAATTTAATTAATTTAAAAGATATGAGAATTCCTAGTATTAGAGTAGAAAGATACGAAGGAGAAGAATTAACTAAATTACAAAAGATTCATGGTTATAGTTACGAAGATACAAACTATATTAAAAACTTAGCTTTAACTGGTAATGAAAATATTGTAGCAATGGGAAATGATACACCAATTGCAGCTTTATCAACAAAACATCCACCATTATTTAATTACTTTAAACAATTGTTTGCACAAGTAACCAATCCACCAATCGATGCGATTCGTGAAGAAATCATTACTTCAACAAGTATTTGTATTGGTCGAGATGGAAATATGTTGGAAGATAAACCAGAAAACTGTCATTTATTAAAAATCAATCACCCTATTTTAAGTAATACAGATATTTTAAAAATCAAAAACTTGAAAAAAGAAGGCTTTAAAGTAGGTGAAGTTAATATTACATATATTAAAAATACTTCATTAGAAAAAGCAATTGATCGTGTTTTTGTAGAAGTAGATAAACGTTATCATGAAGGATGTAATATTGTTATTTTATCAGATAGGGCAGTAGATGATAACCATTTACCAATTCCTTCATTATTAGCTGTTGGAGCTGTTAACTCTTATTTAGTAAGAACAAAAAAACGTAACAGTTTAGCTTTAATTCTTGAATCAGCTGAACCAAGAGAAGTACATCATTATGCGACATTACTTGGATATGGTGTTTCAGCTATCAATGGGTATTTAGCACAAGATACAATCTTTGATTTAATTGATCAAGGTTTATTAGATAAAGATTATTATGCAGCCGTTGATGATTATAATAGTGGTATTTTACATGGTATTGTTAAAATTGCTTCTAAAATGGGAATTAGTACAATTCAATCTTATCGTGGATCACAAAACTTTGAAGCAATCGGTTTATCAAGTGATTTAGTGAATAAATATTTTTCTAAAACAGTAAGTCGTATTGAAGGAAAAACAATTAAAGATATTGAAAAAGATGTTGAATATAGACATGATCAAGTATATGATCCACTTGGATTAGATGTAGACATTTCATTAAACAGCGCCGGTGATCATAAAGAAAGATCAGGAAAAGAAGAACATTTATATAATCCAGCAACGATTCATAAATTACAACAAGCAACACGTTTAGGTGACTATCAATTATTTAAAGAATATTCAAAAATGATTGATGAAGAAGGAACACATTTAAACTTAAGAGGTTTAATGCAATTTAAAAAGACAAAATCAATTCCAATTGAAGAAGTTGAACCTGTGGAATCAATTGTTAGAAGATTTAAAACAGGTGCGATGTCTTATGGATCAATTTCAAAAGAAGCACATGAAACAATGGCGATTGCAATGAATAGATTACATGGTAAGTCTAACAGTGGTGAAGGTGGAGAAGATCCAGAAAGATTTGAAACACTTCCTAATGGTGATAGTAAATGTTCAGCTATTAAACAAGTTGCCTCAGGACGTTTTGGAGTAACAAGTGAATACTTATGTAGTGCCAATGAAATTCAAATTAAAATGGCACAAGGAGCAAAACCAGGAGAAGGTGGACACTTACCAGGTGGTAAAGTTTATCCATGGATTGCTAAAACAAGACACTCTACACCAGGGGTTAGCTTAATTTCACCACCACCACATCATGATATTTATTCAATTGAAGACCTAGCACAATTGATTTATGACTTAAAGAACGCTAATAAAGAAGCACGTATTTCAGTTAAACTTGTTTCAGAAGCTGGTGTTGGAACAGTTGCTGCCGGTGTTGCTAAAGCAGGTGCAGGTGTTATCCTTATTTCAGGATATGATGGAGGAACAGGGGCTGCTCCTAAAAACTCAGTTTATAATGCAGGTCTTCCATGGGAATTAGGTTTAGCAGAAGCTCATCAAACATTGATCATGAATGATTTAAGAAGCCGTGTTGTTATTGAAACAGATGGTAAACTCATGACAGGTAGAGATCTTGCAATTGCTACTTTACTTGGAGCAGAAGAATTTGGTTTTGCGACAGCACCACTTGTAACAATGGGATGCGTTATGATGAGAGTATGTAACTTAGATACATGTCCAGTAGGGGTTGCTACACAAAATCCTATTTTAAGAAAACGTTTTAAAGGTAAACCTGAATATGTTGAAAACTTTATGCGTTTCATTGCTCAAGAATTAAGAGAATATATGGCTCAGCTTGGATTCAAAACAGTTGATGAAATGGTTGGTCGTAGTGATTTATTAGAACCTAAGGATGATGTTAAAAATATTGATTTATCAAAAATCTTAAATAATCCATTTACTTCTAGTAAACATAGTCATCATGAAAAGAATAATGAATATGATTTCAAATTAAATGAAGTCAAAGATACAACAGTTCTTTATAAACAATTTAAAGAAGCTTTAGATAAACATCAAGGTAAAGAAATTGATGTCCATGTTACAAATATCGATCGTTCATTTGGAACACTCTTTGGATCAGAAATTACGAAGAAATATGGAACATCATTAGAAGAAGATACTTTCAAAGTTAACTGCTATGGAGCAGGTGGTCAATCATTTGGTGCTTTCATTCCTCAAGGTTTAACATTACATCTTTATGGAGATAGTAATGACTACTTTGGAAAAGGCTTATCAGGTGGTAAATTAATTGTGGTACCACCAAAAGATTCAACAATTAAACCAGAAGATAATATTATCATTGGTAACGTTGCTTTATATGGAGCAACATCTGGTGAAGTTTATATCAATGGAGTTGCTGGTGAAAGATTTGCCGTACGTAACTCAGGAGCACATGCCGTTGTTGAAGGTATTGGAGATCATGGTCTTGAATATATGACAGGTGGTATGGTTATTGTTTTAGGAAAAACAGGGCGTAACTTTGCTGCTGGTATGTCTGGAGGTATTGCTTATGTCTATGATCCAGATAATACATTCTATGAACATGTCAATAAAGAACTCGTAGAATATAAAAATGTGAAATCACGTTATGATGAAGATCAATTAAAAGAAATGATTCAAAAACATTATCAATATACAAATTCAAATGTTGCGAAAAAGATTTTAGATGACTTTGGAAATGAAGTTGCACACTTCAAAAAAGTTGTTCCTCATGATTATAAACGTATGATGTCACTTATTAGTTCATTTGAACAACAAGGACTTACAAATGAACAAGCAAAAGTAGAAGCATTCAATGCTTTTAAGAAAGGAATGTAGATTATGGGAAAGCCAACAGGATTTTTAGAAATAGAAAGACAAGTATCAACAGAAGTTGAACCATTAAAACGTATTAAGAACTTTAATGAATTTCATAAACCATTATCTCGTGATGAACAATCATGCCAAGGAGCTCGCTGCATGGATTGTGGAGTTCCTTTCTGTCAAAATGGAAAAATGATTCAAGGAATGGTATCAGGTTGTCCACTAAACAACTTGATACCTGAATGGAATGATTTAATTTTCCATAAAAATTATAAAGCCGCTTTAAAAAGACTTTTAAAAACAAATAATTTTCCAGAATTCACATCAAGAGTATGTCCTGCTTTATGTGAAGCAGCATGTACTTGTGGATTAAATGGAAATCCCGTTACCGTAAGAGAAAATGAAAATGCAATTATTGAAACAGCTTATGCTTCCAATTGGATGCAACCCCATCCACCTAAACATCGTATTGATAAAAAAATAGCAATTATTGGGTCAGGCCCTTCAGGACTTGCAGCAGCCGATCAATTAAATAAAAGAGGTTATCAAGTAACAGTCTTTGAAAGAGAAGATCGTTTAGGAGGGCTATTAATGTATGGTATTCCTAACATGAAACTTGAAAAACATATTATTGATCGTCGTATTGAATTAATGGAAGAAGAAGGTGTTGTTTTTAAAACAAATGCCGGTATTGAAAATAGAAAACAAGTTCAACAATTATATAAAGAATTTGATCGTGTTATTCTTGCTTGTGGTAGTAAAAAGGCTAGAGATATTAAAGCACCAGGGAGAGATGCCAAAGGTATTTACTTTGCGGTTGATTATTTAACTGGAATTACTAAATCATTACTTAATAGTCAATTAGAAGATCAAATTTTTGTTGAAACAAAAGGTAAAAATGTACTTGTTATTGGTGGTGGAGATACTGGTAATGATTGTGTTGGTTCAGCTATTCGTTTAGGATGTAAATCAGTTATTCAATTAGAAATGATGCCAGAACCACCTCATGAACGTTTGGATTCAAATCCATGGCCTGAATGGCCACGTGTGAAAAAGACAGATTATGGACAAAATGAATCTATTGCTGTCTTTGGACGTGATCCTCGTCTTTATCAAACAACTGTTAAAGAGTTTATTAAAGATGATAAAGGAAATGTAAAACAAGTCGTTATTGTCTCACTTGAATCAAAACAAGTAGAAGGTCGCATGCAAATGGTTCCTGTTAAAGGAAGCGAAAAAACATTAGATGCAGATATTGTTTTAATTGCTGCAGGATTTGTAGGCTGCGAAGATTATGTTGCTAAAGCTTTTGATGTAAAACTTACACCAAGAGGAAATGTGGCAGATGAAAATTACCAAACAAATCAAAAACAATTGTATGTTGCTGGTGATATGCGTAGAGGTCAATCTTTAGTTGTTTGGGCAATTAGAGAAGGACGTGAAGTGGCACGTGCAGTTGATGAAGATTTAATGGGGTATTCTAATTTATAGGATATCAAAATATACTCACAATCATTGATAGAAAACCTTGGGATATTCTCGAGGTTTTCTTTTTTTTTAGTGATTTGAAAGAGACTATGATGAAAGCAATATGGAGAAAAAAGAATGAATGAATTAGAATTAGTAATTAACGAGGTCAAAAAGGCGGTCGTTGGAAAAGATGAACATATTAAAAAAATATTGGCTTGTATTTTAGCAAGGGGTCATGTTTTATTAGAAGATATACCTGGTGTTGGGAAAACAAATTTAACGTTAGCATTTTCTAAAGCTTTATCTTTAGATTTTCATCGTATGCAATTTACAAGCGAGTCTTACCAGGAGATGTTACAGGTTTTATTATTTATAATCAAAAAAACAATGATTTTGAATATAAAGAAGGACCTATCATGTGTAATTTATTTTTAGCAGATGAAATAAATAGAACATCTCCTAAAACACAATCTGCTTTATTAGAAGTAATGGAAGAAGGAAGAACAACAGTTGATGGTATCACTTATCAATTACCACAACCATTTACAGTCCTGGCTACACAAAATCCTTATGGATCAGCAGGAACACAATTATTACCAGATTCACAATTAGATCGTTTTATGGTGAGACTTACAATGGGGTATCCCTCATTAGAAGATGAAATTGAAATTTTAAAAAGAAAAAGTCAAGAAAATCCTTTAGATATCATTCGATCTGTATGTAAACCGCAAGATATAATAGAATTACAAAAACAAGTAGATCAAGTTTATGTGGATGATAAGATTTATGATTATATTGTAAGAATTATTCATAAAACACGTGATCATGAATCGATTCAACAAGGTGCTTCTCCACGTACATCTATTTCTTTATTAAAAATGGTGAAAGCAATAGCTTATATGGATCATAGAAATTATGTTATTCCTGATGATATTAAAAAAGTTATTTATGATGTATTGTCACATCGTTTGATTTTAACCTATGATGCAAAAGTTAAAGGTGTTGTTATTCAAGACGTTATTAAAAGTATTTTAAAAGAAGTAAAGGAACCAAAAATAAAAATATGAGAAATGGTAGAATCAAATACTTTAGTATATTAGGCGTTGTGTTATTTTTATATTTAACGACATCTGTTTATTCTTTGCTTATTTGTACATATATTTTACTTATTTTACCAATTCTATCTTTAGTCATTTCTTTATCAGGAATGAGACATGTAGATGTTGAAAAAACACATGAACATTTTATCGCTAAAAGAAATCATTTAGCTTATTTACATTTCAAAAGAGTTCCTTATAAATATTATCCTTATTATAGTTATGATGGAGAAACGTTTAAATTAGATAGCTATTCAAAAGGTCAAAGTTCATCAAGACATACGAATGTAAAAATAGGTGTTTCATCTAGTGACTTATTAAATGCTTTAGGGGATTATACAACACCTCAATATGATCAATTTGTAGAAGAAAATTATCTAGGTGTTTCACAAGATATAAAAAATCAATTATTAAATTTATTAAATCAAGCGGGTTATCATGAAGAAATGACAATCTATGAAAAAGTAACACTTGTTAAAAATCTACTTGCTAGTCAATGTGTTTATACATTACATCCAGGTAGTTGTCCAAGTGATCAAGACCCTGTTTTATATTTCTTATTAGAAAATAAAAAAGGCTATTGTATGCATTTTGCTTCAAGTGCAGCCTTATTATTACGTACTATAAATATTCCAGCTCGTTATACGACGGGATTTGTTTTAGATGAAAGTGATTTTAAAGGGGGCAATGTTGCTGCTGTTACTTAAGCAAAAGCACATGCTTGGGTCGAAGTTTATGTAAAAGGTGTTGGTTGGGTAATGATTGAAGCGACTCCGGGATCTGGTGGTGCTTCTGGAAGTGATCCGATGGATGAACCGGCAGCTGGAAAAGCGGAAGAAACGAATCAACAAAATATTGAAGAACAAAAATCAAATTCAAATGATCAACAAGGTTCAAATAGTAGTGGAAGTCAAAGTAGTCAACAAAACTCACAAAGTAGTGAACCAAATCCTGAAAATAAAGAACAAAAATCACAATGTAATACACAAAGTAATAGTGAAAATAAGCAAACAGAAAAGAAAAAAAAGAAAAAGACTAAAAAGGATATAAAGAAAAAAGAAGTACAAAACCAAAGTGAAGATCATAAAGTTATATTTATTGTGATAATCTTTGTGTTATTCTTTGTTATTGCAACTATTATCCTTGTTTTAAGAAGAAAATATCTTTTAAAACAAAGAGAAAAACTTTTATCTCAAGAAAATATAAATAAAAAATATATTGCTTATTATGATTATTTAAATGAATTAAAACAGTATAATTCAGAAATAGAAAATAATTATCGATATATCGCTTTAAAAGCAGCTTATTCAAATACTGTGATTTTACAAGAGGAATTAGATGAAATTAGAAATTATGTTGATGAGTGTTTAACATTGATTCAAGAAAATAATTCATCATTAAAGCTTCTTATTTATCAATATATTTATGTTTTATTTTAAAAGGTAGAGAATACTCTCTAGCTTTTTTTGTAAATATTATTTACAATGATTACTTTTATAAGCTGATTTTTGTAAATGTTGGTTTAAATGATAAGAGAATATTTTATAGATTTATAACCTTATGGTATAATGATGAAAAAAGAAGACGGAGGTAGTATATGGCTTTACAAAAAGACTTTTTATGGGGTGGAGCGTTAGCTGCTCATCAATTTGAAGGGGGAGTATTAAATACTTCTAAAGGATATTCTGTAGCGGATGTCATGACTGCAGGAG
>ERZ857745.791-NODE-791-length-43938-cov-4.869995_pt1 | contig 43938 bp, 31 predicted proteins | sample MGYA00519699_ERZ857745 | MGnify/ENA primary metagenome ERZ857745 (study PRJEB31778, sample SAMEA3449357) | human gut metagenome | biome: human gut; feature: human-associated habitat; material: faeces | place: United Kingdom | collected 2010/2012 ... | reverse complement strand
TCTCGGCTGGCTGAAAAGCGGCGTTATAGCCTGCGACGAAAAGCCCGGCATTTACGTCTACGAGGAAGAATTCGAAGCATACGGCAAAACAAAAAAGCTCCGCGGAATTTTCACGCGGGTAAAGCTTGAGGAGTTTTCAAAAGGCGTGGTGCTTCCGCACGAAGAAACGCTTTCCAAGGCAAAGCAGGACAGATTTGAGCTTATGTGCGCGACGGGCTGCAATTTCAGTCCCATTTATTCAATGTACAGCGACGAAAACCGTGTTATAAGCTCACGTGTAATGCAGTGCAGCGCAGGAAAGCCCGAAATTGAATTTACGGCGGAGGACGGAGTTACACAGCGTCTGTGGAAGATAGAAAACCGCGAAGATATAGCTTTTCTCGAAAAGGCTTTTGAGGATAAAAAGCTCTTTATCGCTGATGGTCATCACAGATACGAAACGGCGCTGCGTTACAGAGACAAGCTCATTTCCGACGGTGTTATAAAAGACGAAAACCACCCGGCAAACTACTGCATGATGATGCTTATAGACATGGAAAACGACGGTCTTGTGGTATTCCCCACTCACAGAATAGTAAAGGGTTTACAAAACTACGACGAAACGGCGCTGCTTGACAAAATATCGGCGTACTTTGACGTAACGGGCATCGAGCAGAACGAAATTCAGTCGGTTCTCGGCGAAAATGACTCAGAAAAGGTCTTTGTCATGTGCTCAAAGGACAAGATTTTCTACAAGCTGACCATGAAGGACGGTGCGCAGCAAAAGGTTGCGGAAATGAATCCCGGAAAGACCGCCGCTTACACATCTCTTGACGTGACGGTGCTGCACTCGCTGATACTTGAGAACATTCTCGGCATTGACAAGCAAAACATGGCAAATCAGATAAACTTAAACTACACGCGCGACATTTCAGAGGCTATCGACCTTGTAAACTGCTCGCATGATGTAAACTGCGCTTTTCTGATTCGTCCGACGCTCATTTCACAGATAAAGGACGCGGCTCTTGCAGGAGAAAAAATGCCGCAGAAGTCCACATATTTCTATCCGAAACTCATAACGGGGCTTGTTATGAACCAGATACTTGACCCCGATACCATTTAACATAAAGTTTAAACCGAAAGGAAACAAACAAATGTCTATTGAACTCGAAAAGAACTATGATCCTCATTCAAGCGAGGAAAAAATATACGAAAAGTGGGAAAGTACCGGAAGCTTCAAGCCCTCCGGCGACAGGACAAAGCCGACCTACACCATAGTTATTCCTCCGCCTAACGTAACGGGACAGCTCCACATGGGACACGCTCTCGACGACACCTTACAGGACATTCTCATAAGATACAAGAGGATGAAAGGTTTTGACACGCTCTGGGTTCCGGGCACCGACCATGCCGGAATTGCAACTCAGATCAAAGTTGAGGAAAATCTCAGAAAAGAAGAAGGTCTTACAAGATACGATCTCGGCAGAGAAAAGTTTTTGGAACGCGTCTGGGACTGGAAAAACAAATACGGTTCGAGAATCATTACACAGCTTAAAAAGATAGGCTGCTCCTGCGACTGGTCAAGACTCCGCTTTACCATGGACGAAGGCTGTTCGGAGGCAGTAAAAGAGGTCTTCGTTTCGCTTTACGACAAAGGTCTTATTTACAGAGGTCACAGAATAGCAAACTGGTGTCCGCACTGCAAGACGGCTCTTTCCGACGCCGAGGTTGAAAATCCCGAACAGCAGGGCAATTACTGGCACATTAAATATTATGTAAAGGACAGCGACGAATACGTTATTGTCGCAACCACGCGTCCCGAAACATTATTCGGCGATACAGCCGTTGCGGTAAACCCCGACGACGAAAGATACAAGCACCTTGTAGGCAAAAAAGTCGTTGTTCCGTTTGTCAACCGCGAAATTCCGATAATAACCGACGAATACGCCGACATGGAAAAAGGCACGGGCTGCGTTAAGATAACTCCCGCGCACGACCCCAACGACTTCCTTGTAGGTCAGAGACACGATCTCGAACAGATAAACGTAATGAACGACGACGCAACTCTCAACGAGGTCGCGGGCAAGTTTGAAGGTCTTGACAGATACGAGGCGAGAAAACAGGTTGTAAAAGAGCTTGAAGAAATGGGAGTTCTCGTAAAGGTTGAGCCGACGGTTCACAATGTAGGCACATGCTACCGCTGCGGAACAACGGTTGAGCCGCTCATCTCTGATCAGTGGTTCGTAAAGATGGAGCCTCTTGCAAAACCGGCTATCGACGTTGTAAGAAGCGGAAAGATAAAGTTCATTCCCGAAAATCAGTCCAAAAAATACTTCAACTGGATGGAAAACATTCACGACTGGTGCATTTCCCGTCAGCTTTGGTGGGGTCACAGAATTCCTGCGTTCTACTGCGACAAGTGCGGCAAAATGATAGTTTCCAAGAAAGACGAAAAGATTTGTCCCGACTGCGGCGCTCCGCTTCGTCAGGAGGAGGACGTTCTCGATACATGGTTCTCGTCGGCGCTCTGGCCGTTCTCTACTCTCGGCTGGCCCGAAATCACAGAGGACTACAAGAGATACTATCCGACCTCTACCCTTGTCACCGGATATGACATAATCACATTCTGGGTTTCGAGAATGATTTTCTCGGGACTTGAACACACGGGAAAAGCTCCGTTTGAAAACGTCCTCATTCACGGTCTTGTAAGAGACGAACAGGGACGCAAGATGTCTAAATCTCTCGGAAACGGCATTGATCCGCTTGAAGTTATCGAAAAGTACGGTGCCGACGCGCTCAGATTTACCCTTGTTACGGGAAATGCACCCGGAAACGACATGCGTTTCTCTTACACAAAGATGGACAATTCGAGAAACTTTGCAAACAAAATCTGGAACGCCGCGCGTTTTGTTCTCATGAACCTTGACGACGGCGCAAAGCCCTGCATTCCCGAAAATCTTGCAATCGAGGACAAATGGATACTCACGCACTACAACAATGCCGTTAAGGAAATAACAGTCAATCTCGACAAGTTTGAGCTTGGCGTTGCGGCTGCAAAGTTGCTTGAATTTATCTGGGACGTATACTGCGACTGGTACATTGAAGTCGTAAAACCGAGACTCTTTGAAAAAGGCACTCAGTCCTGTAAGGACGCACAGAGCGTTCTTCTCTACGTACTCACGGGTATATTGAAGCTGCTGCACCCGTTTATGCCCTTTATCTCGGAAGAAATATGGTCTCACCTCAACATTTCAGACGGTCTTCTCATCTCGCAAAGCTATCCCGAATATGATGAAAAGCTCGACTTCGGCGCAGAATGCAAGAGCATGGACAGAGTTATCGACGCAATACGCGCCGTAAGAAACACCAGAACCCAGATGAACGTACCGCCGTCAAGAAAGGCTAAGCTCTATGTCATCTCGGAATACACGGATTCCTTCAACGAAAACACCGGCAAGTTCTTTGAAAAGCTTGCAAGCGCGTCGGGACTTGAAGTTGTTGACAGCTACGACGCGGACGGTGCGGTAAGCATTGTTTCGGACGGTGCAAAGATCTTTATTCCCATGGCTGAAATGCTTGACATGGAAAAAGAAAAAGCGCGTCTTGATAAGGAAAAGCAGACAGCGCTTGCCGAAATAGAAAGAGTAAACAAAAAGCTCTCCAACGCTTCATTCGTTGACAAGGCTCCTGCTGCCGTCGTTGACGGCGAAAAGGCTAAGCTTGCAAAATACACCGAGATGCTTGCCAATGTCGAAGATATGTTAAAGGCTCTCGACAAGTAATTTACAAGATTGTACCGCATTACGGGGGCTGACAGAATGCCCCCGTATTTTTATTGAACGGAGAATATTATGAACATCAAAACTTTCTGCATGGGCGTCTGCGCGACAAACTGCTACATTGCCGACGACGGCTGCGGAAACTGCGCCGTTTTTGATCCCTGCGACATGGGCGATAGCGTATACAGGTACACAAAGTTGCAAAACCTGAAAATATGTGCTGTTATAATCACTCACGCGCATTTTGACCACATATTCGGTCTTACGGACTTGATAAACGCCGCAAAAGCCGATGGATTAGATATACCTGTATACATTCACAAGCTTGACGCGGCTGCAATGTCCGACGTTTCGGCTAATCTTTCGGGTACGCTGTTCAGAAGTCCTTACACATATGAAGGAAAGCTCAAAACACTCAAAGACGGCGACACAGTAACAGCCGGAAAGCTTTGTTTTAAGGTAATGCACACACCCGGTCATACGCCGGGAAGTTCCTGCTTTGCTGAAGAACACGAGCGTGTCATATTCACGGGTGACACGCTGTTTGACGGCAGCTGCGGCAGAACGGATTTTGACGGCGGAAGTCCGTCGGATATGAAAAACTCGCTTTCGTCACTTGCCGCGCTTTGCGGAAACTATGAAATATATCCCGGTCACGGTCAGAAAACAGAGCTTGATGAACAACGCGCGCACAATCCATATATGTCATGAAAAAAGCAAGAACTTACATCGGCGATGTTGTTATTAATATCTTAATTTTTGCTTTTTGCATTGCCTTTTTTATGATTTTACGCTATAATTACGCTAAGGTAAGCACCGTCACGGTAACGCTTGACGGAAAAACCGCAAAAACGCTTGATCTGTCGCAGAACTCGTCCTACTCCCCCGACGGCGGTCACACGACGGTTACGGTAAAGGACGGAAAAGCATATATTTCGGATTCTGACTGCCCCGACGGTCTTTGTCTTTTGATGAATCCCGTCACAAAGGACGGCGGCAGCGTTATATGTCTGCCGAACAGGGTTGCGGTAGTGTCGGAAAAATCAAATAACGGCGGAGGTGCGGACTATGCGGCAGGATAACAAAAAAGCGCTCCGAGTTATGCTTGACGCCGCGTTATTTACTGCATTTGCGGCAATAATATCTATTATTGAAAGTTTTATATTTCCGACGGGACTGTTTCTTCCGGGAGTTAAGCTCGGACTTTCAAACATTGCAACGGCTGCCGCGTTTTATCTTTCAGGCACCGTGTGCGCGTTTTTCACGGCATTCTTACGTCCGCTGTTTATCTTTGTTTTTACAGGGAATGTCTTTTCGCTTTGCCTTTCGATGTGCGGATCGCTGTTATCTTTCGCAAGCCTTATTATATCAAAGCCGCTTTACGGTAAACGCATATCATTTATCGGCGTATCGGCGCTCAGCGCGCTTTTTCACAGCATAGGTCAGTCGATAGCCGGCGGTATTCTGACATCGGGTACTGCATTCGCTTTATACTTCCCGTTATTTGCTGCGGCAAGCGTTATAAGCGGAGACATTTGCGGCGTTGTCATGAATACTGTTCTGCCGAGACTGTCTGCGGCTTTCGGACGGACAAAGGGCACGGAGAAAGCTCTATGAAAAAAATTATAAATTCGATTCTCGCATTTTCTGCGGCGTTAATAATTTTACTGTCCGGCTGTCAGAGTTCCGCGAAATACATTTACACGCAGTTTTTTTCAATGGACACGGTAATTGAACTTCAGTCCGACTCGGATAGCGGCACGGACGAGGTTGAAAAGTACACGTCGGAGCTTGAAAAAAACATATCGGCTAACATCGCCGACAGTGAAATTTCAAAGCTCAACGCTGCTGGATATGCTTCCCTCTCGCCAGAAATTTACTCTATGCTTGAAAAAGCCGCATACGTTTCGGACATAACCGACGGTGCGTTTGACTTATGTTCGGGCGCATTGGTAAAACTCTGGAACATTACCTCGGAAAATCCGAAAATTCCGTCCGATGAGGACATTAAAAACGCGCTGAAAAGCTGCGGTGCGGAAAATCTGACTTTGCATGACGGAAAAGCCGAGTTAAAAAATAAAAGCGCTGTCGATCCGGGAGGATTTGCAAAAGGCTATGCCGCGCAAAAGTGCATTGAAATACTGAAAAACAACGGCGTAAAAAACGCTATGATAAGTTTCGGCGGAAACGTGGCAGTGACGGGTTCTTCCGAGAACAACGCAAAAGATGGCAAAAACGGCTGGAACATCGGAATAAAAAATCCCGACGACACGTCAGGCATTATCGGATACACAAGACTGTGCGATACGGTTATTGCGGTATCGGGCGACTATGAAAGATATTTTGAAAAGGACGGCGTAAGATACCACCACATATTTGACACAAAAACCGGGTATCCTGCGGACAGTTCCTTACGCAGCGCTGCGGTCATCTGTGACGACGGTCTTTATGCAGACGCTTTTTCTACCGCGCTTTTTGTAATGGGGCCGCGAAAGGCTTTGGAATTCTACAACAAAAAACTTATCGGCTTTGAGGCGGTTCTTATCTGCGGTGACGGCACTGTCTACATTACCGACGGTCTGTACGGCGATTTTATACCCGACGGCAATGCCGTAAACTCCGACGGCAGGCACTACGTATTCAAACCTCTTTCAGATATTAATTCTTAGATTTTTACCGAAAGACTAACTGTTAAAAGTCAAGATGTAATAGGAAATCTTTCTTCGGCAAAGTCGCTTCATATTTCACTTAAAGCTGAATATAAAAGATGCCGAATGCATCTCTCCTTCATGTTTTAAAGGTAAAATAAATCTGAACGGAAAAGGAATGCCCGTCTCTCTTCCCGAAAATTCGGGAGTAATAATAAAGCTTAACAAATTAATATAAGAGGTAAAATGTGATGGAAATCAAATTGATTGCAATGGATTTGGATGGTACACTGACACAGCATAAAAGCCACATGAATGCTGCTAACAGAAAAACGCTGGAAGCATTGGCAAAGCAATATAAGCTGTTGATGGTTGGAGCAGGTCAGGTTGAGAGAATCTTCAAACAGATGGAAAGATTTCCGATAGACATAATAGGAAACTACGGACTTCAATACGGAGAGTATTGCAGTGAAACAGGCAGAATCAAAATAATACGGGATATAAAATGCAGCTGTGACAGTGAGAATATAGAACGCAAGGTGACAGAGCTGAGGGAAAGATTCGGATATACTGAATTTTACGGCGACAACGTTGAATATCACCCGTCCGGGTGCGTGACAATTCCGTTGCTCGGAACCGCTGCAGCGAAGGAAAAAAAGCTCGCATTTGACCCCGACCGAACTAAACGGAGAAAAATATACAGGGATGTGTGTGAAACATTCCCGGAATACAGTGTGTTTGTCGGCGGATCGTCGAGCTTTGATATGGCGCCTAAGCCTTACAACAAATATTACGCACTTGACAGTTATTGCAGTGAAAAAGGATATTTACACGGTGAAGTTGTGTATATAGGTGATGACTATGGCATGGGCGGAAACGATGAATCCGTATACCAATCTGATTTCAATTATTTGAAAATAGATAACTTTGAGGACTTCCCAGAAATTGTGGGATCGTTGCTGGGATATTCACACTCATCAATATAAAGGAGATTAAAAGCATGAAAAAACTCTTTACCGTACTTCTCGCGGCAATTCTTATTTTCTCTTTCTGCGCCTGCAAAAAATCCGACGGCGGCATCACGGGAGATCTGCGCGGCGACATTTCAGACGCTGAAGTAAAAAACAATGATATTCAAAACCAAGATGAGAGCGTCAATACTCCCAATGAGGAACAAAAAAAAGAAACAGAAAATACAGACGAACAAAACACGGTTCTGGGATTCATTCAGTCGTATGACGCGGTAATTTTCGACGGCGAGGACGCAACAAAAGCCACAGCCGACGCATTTATAAAGGCCCTTAAAGAAGCCGACGCCGACACTTTAAGTGAATTATGCGGCGGCAAGCCGGAGCTTTATTCTTTCCTTGCCGAAACAGAGATCGGCGAAACAAATGCCGTGCGCTTTACGTTTACGGACGACAAAGCAGATGAGGAAGAAACTAAAAACAACCGCATTCCAATGTGCAAATACGCTTCATTTTATGCGCTTTCCTTGGACATAACGAAAGTGCCCGAAAACGGCTCTTTAAAGCAAGGCAACGGTATTTATCTTCTTAAGATCGAGCCGGAAAACGGCATAGGCTGTCAGATAACCCTGTTCTGCAGCTCCAACAAGGTTTCGTATGACGATTTCTTTATGCCGCAGCAGCCTGACAATTACGACAAATTCATAAGAGAGTTTTCCGCGTCGTACTGCAAGGATCAGCTTACCGTCGGCAAAAACGATCCGTCGGCGCTCGATCTGTCAAAGGACGTTCACTTCATAACGCACATAATGGCGTATTTTACTAACGAATATCCTCCCTACTCTTTTGATGAGGTCAACGGCTTTATTTCAAAAGTATTTTCGGGAAATCCCGGACTGAAAAACGGCGATATTTACACATGGGCGCTTACCGCAGGCGATGATTTACCCGACGAACCGAGCAGCACCGACAAAATCATGGGCTGTTCATATGCGCACGGCGCTACGACATTTATGCACAAAATCACGGACATTCGTAAGGACGGAACAAGCGCCGTCTACACCGTAGAGTACTACGGCGACTATGCCGGTCTTATCGTCGGAGATATTTACGAGTACTACTTTGACGAACAGGACAGCATACCCGTACTTTCGGGCATTGCGCTTGTAAAGGACAGCGGAATCGAAACGGCTGCCATATCGTTCTGACATTTTCGTAATATAAAAAACAAACCGCGAAGAAAGACAAAAATCTTCGCGGCAATTTTTTGCTTATTTTAAAAAATTTCAGACGGTGTCTGTCCTTTCCTTTCGGAATTTTCCCGGCGACATTCCCTTATGCTTGCCGAACTGCTTTATAAAATAACTCAGATCATTATATCCGCAGTCAAGCGCTATCTGCGTTACGGGTTCGTCGGTATTGAGCAAGAGTTTTGCGGCTTTGGATATGCGGTACACGTTGAGATATTCGACGGGCGTATGTCCCGTCATACTCTTGAAATACTCGCAGAAATACTTTGGCGACATTCCGCAGACATTTGCCATATCCGTAAGATTTATCTGTCGCGAATAATTCTGTCTTATGTATTCAAGAGTACGTTTGAGCTTTACCGAATCTTTATTCTGTGCGACGGAGTCTGTGTTTGTCCGATTTACAAGCCCGAGACGCAGAAAAGTGCCGTAAAAATTATATATTGCGCTTACCGTTTCCATTTTCACATACGGCAGCCGTCCCGACGCGCCGCTTTCCAATGCGCCGAACACCGCGTTTATTGCCTCAAGTGCGCGCTTATCCTCAGGCACTTCGCAAAAGCTTATTTGCCCCGATTTTATTTCATTTACAAACGACTGCACGCTCTGCTGCGGAGTTGCAAATCCCAACGGATCAAACACGGCGCAACTGTATTCGCAGTTTTTTTCGGGTATTGCGCCGTGAAGCGTATCGCTGTTTACCACCGCGGATTTTCCGCTTTCAAGAAGGTATGTTTTTCTGCCGAGCGTAAGAAAAAGATTTCCCTTTGTTACGCGTATAAGTTCTATTTCTTTATGCCAGTGATGCACCATCTCATATTTGGGCGAAAAAGGATAAAGACTATAAAGTTCTATCGGAAAATCCTGCGTTCCGTGCTGCTTAATCTCATTAAAACCCATTTTCTCACCATGCATCTGAATATTGTTATATTTTTTGTTATTATAACACAAGCAACCATTTAAAATCAAGTATATTATTATAGTAACAGCAAAATATAATTTTTCGGAGGTAAATATAAATGGCACAGTCAAGACTTATCGGAAATTATCCCGTCATAGGCATAAGACCTACCATCGACGGCAGACGCGGTGCTTTGAAAGTACGCGAATCACTTGAAGAACAGACAATGAACATGGCAAAGAGCGCGGCAAAACTCATAAGCGAAAATCTTTGCTACACAAACGGCGAGCCTGTAAAGGTCATTATTGCCGACACAACCATAGGACGCGTTGCGGAGGCTGCTGCATGCGCGCAGAAATTCAAGGACAACGGCGTTGACATAACGCTTACGGTCACTCCCTGCTGGTGCTATGGTTCGGAAACAATGGACATGGATCCTATGACGATAAAAGCGGTTTGGGGCTTTAACGGCACCGAACGACCCGGTGCGGTTTATCTTGCAAGCGTTCTTGCGTCTCACGCGCAGAAAGGACTTCCGGCTTTCGGAATTTACGGTCACGACGTACAGGAAGCTGACTCAACCGAAATTCCCGCTGACGTAAAGGAAAAGATTTTACGTTTTGCAAAGGCAGCAGTCGCGGCTGCGACCATGAGAGGAAAATCGTATCTCCAGATCGGCTCTGTCACCATGGGCATTGCAGGCTCAATAGTAAATCCCGACTTCTTTGAAGAATATCTCGGAATGAGAGTGGAATCTGTCGACGAAGTTGAGATAATACGCCGAATGACAGAGGGAATATACGACAAGGCAGAGTATCGGAAAGCTCTCAAATGGGTAAAGGAAAACTGCAAAGAGGGCTTTGACAAGAATCCTTACGAAGTACGCGAAAGCGACAAGAAAAAGGAAGAGTCCTGGGAGTTCATCGTAAAGATGATGTGCATTATAAAAGACCTTTACAACGGCAACAGCAACCTGCCCGACGGCTATCTTGAAGAGTCTGTCGGTCACAACGCCATTGCCGGCGGTTTTCAGGGACAGAGACAGTGGACGGACTTTTATCCCAACTGCGACTTTCCCGAAGCGCTGCTCAATTCCTCCTTCGACTGGAACGGAGCGCGCGAATCCTACATTCTCGCAACCGAAAACGACTCTCTCAACGGCGTTTGTATGCTGTTCTCAAAGTTACTTACGAACACGGCTCAGATATTTGCGGACGTTAGAACATATTGGAGTGAGGACGCCGTAAAGAAAGCCACGGGTTATTCTATCGAGGGCAAGGCAAAGGACGCCGGAGGATTTATTCACCTCATCAACTCCGGTGCTGCCTGCCTTGATGCCTGCGGTGAAGTCAAGGACAAGGACGGGAACGGCATTATCAAGCCGTTCTGGAAAATGACCGACGCCGACATCAAAGCCTGCACGGACGCGACGGTATGGTGTGCTGCCGACAAGGGCTATTTCAGAGGCGGCGGATTCTCCTCGAGATTCCTTACAAGAGCCGAAATGCCTGTTACAATGTTAAGACTTAATCTTGTAAAAGGTTTAGGTCCCGTTATGCAGATAGCCGAGGGCTGGACCATAAATCTGCCAGACGAGGTTTCGGACATTCTCTGGAAACGCACCGACTACACATGGCCCTGCACATGGTTTGCTCCGAGAATTACCGGAAAAGGCGCGTTTGCAACCGCTTACGACGTTATGAACAACTGGGGCGCAAATCACGGAGCCATAAGTTACGGTCACATAGGCGCGGACGTTATCACGCTTTGCTCAATGCTGAGAATACCCGTTTGTATGCATAACGTACCCGAAGAAAAGATCTTCCGTCCGTCAAGCTGGAACGCTTTCGGCATGGACAAGGAAGGACAGGATTACAGAGCCTGCGGCGCTTACGGCCCGATGTACAGAAACATCAGATAAACGGTTATACTTACAGCAAAACTGCCGCCCTTTCTGGGCGGCAGAAATTTTATTGCGCACCTTTTAACAGGTGCTTTTTTTATTTTTTTACGCGCAGAATTTATGTGTTCTGCGGCACACGGCACATTTATTTTCCTGACTTTTTTATATGCTCTTTAAGAATGATATTGATATACTGAGAAAGCGATCTGTCGTCATACTCTGCTTCCTCGCGGAGCTTTTCAAGAATATCTCCGTCAATGGTTATGCTTATCTTCTCTTTTAACGGTTTCATACTTTTCACCACCGATATTATTATACGCAAAAATCGGAACAGCTCTTGACAAGTAGTATAAAGTATTATTAATCTTAACAGTTGCAAAGGAGCAAAAGAGTTTATGTTTTTCAGCCGCGGCGGAGTAAAATGCACTATCACCGAAAAAAACACGTTCCGGACATCAAAGCCGCAAATTTTCCCGTTCAGCCGAAAGAAAGAACAATACGGTTTTATTTTTATCCTGTATGGCGGCAAACTATATTCCGGTCTGCATTGTATCAATACTTGTAATATCGACAGCTTTTTAGCATTTTTACTCTATTTCAAGCAGGCTGTTGAGCGTCACATACCCTTGCGGATTTCTGCGCATGAGATCCCATATAAAACCGCCCGCAAGGTCATATTCCTCTATAAGCGCGCACTTTGCGGCATAGCTTCTCGCATCCTCAAACCAGACGACGTGCGCTCTTGAAAATTCATCGGTATAGTAAAAGTACGGCGCCATATTCTCCTCGTCAAACTGTATCTCGGCTCCGTACCTTATCGCAAGCTCTATTGCGGTTTCGGTTGACAGCGACGGTGCGTCACTCTCGCCCTGAACAAAAGGCAGAGTCCAGTCATAGCCGTAATTTGATATGCCGAGTATTAGCTTTTCCGACGGTATTCTGCTAAGAGCATAATCTATCACACGTCTTACAGACGGCACAGGCGCGATCGGCAGCGGAGGTCCGAAACGGTACCCCCATTCATACGTCATGAGAAACACATAGTCGGCAGCCTCGCCGAGGCCTGCATAATCAACGCCCTCATAAAGCGTGCCGGTCTGCGTATCGGAGATTTTCGGCGGCACGGCGACGACGCATATATATCCGTTATTATTCATCTCACGTGTGAGCTGAGAAATGAAATTTGTATAATTATCCCTATCAGCCGCGGGCAGATATTCAAAATCAACATCAACGCCGTAATATCCCTTTTGTATCACGTTATTCAGTACATTATTCACAAGATTCTGCGTGCTCTGCGGATCATTTAGCACGGCATCTGCAAGACTGCTGCTGAAATTTCCGTACTGTGTGAGCGTTGAAAGGTGCATAAGCGGCTTTACATCATACCGGTATGCCGTATCTATCAGCCGTTCGTCATCGGGCGCTATAAGCTCTCCGCTCTCGGTAAAACCATAGGTAAATGGCATGAGATACGTCATATAGCTTATTACGGTATCAAGCAGCCTTTGCGAAATAAAGTCATAGGCATATCCTCCGAGAAAACACGGTATTTTCGCATTTTCAGGATAGTTTATCACAACCTGTGCTCCCTGCGGCACATTAGTTGCTCCGCCGAGAAATATATTATTGCGGTAAAGCATTTTTGCGCTGATACCGTTGTTTTGCGCGACGCTCTGAGCGCTCTGCTCATTTTGTAAGGTGTACGTCCTATCGGGGAAAAGCACGGTTATGCTCTGCCCCACCGCAAGCGCACCGTCTTCGCCTACTCCGTTATCATACGACAGCTTTTGAGCCGAAACGCCGAATCTTCTCGCTATGGAATATATGGTATCTCCCGGCTGTACAACGTATATTTCCATAAAAACCAAACTCCTTTTTCAGTCAATATTATTCGGAAAAAGGGCGGAAAATTCCGAAAAAGTAAACAAATACAAGCCGTTATGCATATAATACATCACATTCATTTTACAAGAGGTGTTGGTATATGCTGTTTTGCGGCGACATATTTTCAAATCTGTTATTTCTGTTTCTCAGGCTATCTCCCACTGCAAGCTTTCCGCCGCCGTTAAGCGCCGCAGAGGAACGCGAATATTTCAAAAAGTGCCGCGACGGCGACATGGAGGCACGCAACGTACTGATTGAGCGCAATCTTCGGCTTGTTGCGCACATTGCAAAAAAATACTATTCACAGAACTGCGACAGCGACGATCTTATTTCAATCGGCACGATAGGACTTATAAAGGCTATCGACTCTTTTGACACCTCCAACGGCGCGAGGTTTGCGACATATGCCGGGAAGTGTCTGCAAAACGAAATTCTCATGCATTTCCGTTCGCAGAAAAAACTTGCGAGCGAAACCTCACTTTCGGACACGGTTGAAAACGACAAGGACGGAAATCCGCTGACTTACATGGACATTATAAGCGTTGACGACGACATTGCCGACAAAATTCACCTGAAAATATACACAGAAAAGCTTTTACACGGTATTGAAACGGTGCTTACGCCGCGCGAAAAGCAGATAATCGTCATGCGGTACGGTCTCGGATTTTCAAAACCCATTACACAGCGTGAAGTCGCGCAGAAGCTTGACATTTCGCGTTCTTACGTATCACGCATAGAAAAATGTGCTCTCGAAAAATTACGCGGAGTATTTGAATGATTATTTTGCAAAAAAATGCGGATTTTGGGGAACTTTTACGAAAAAGTTTCGTCTATAATAGCAAACGGAGGTGTTTTAATGAAAAAATATATTATTTTCTCGTTATTACTCTTGGGACTATACACATTTTCCGCTTGCTATCCCATTGCACCGCTGTCAGAAACAGATGAAAATCAAAATACTCCGAAATTTAACATAGAAAACACCGACACAGACGGCGAAAGTAATTCCGAACAAAACGAAAAGTCCGAAAACGAAGGTTCGGACAGCACAGAAGAACAGCAAACGCCCATGGCGGTACGCATTGACGGCGTGCTTTACACCACGGACGGTGAAATAAGCGATATGCCGCGCTGCGGAGTTATGGACGGATACATCGACTCATGCGTTGACGAAAACTCTTTACCTGACAAAGACAATCAGTCTAATTTCGGTGACGATCTCGGTTTCCAGTACGGCCCCGACGGCACAATTCATGTACTTATCGACGGAGATTGGGTGGTATTCCGTAATGTGCGGAACGATGATAACAACAATGACGGGCAAAAAGCAGATGTCATAATGTTCGACGGCAAAGCATATGAGAAAACCTCGCTTTCGGCAAGCACTCTCGAATGGCTTGAAAACTACAACAGTCTGACGCACAGCGAACAGCAGCTTATTGAGTACATTCCCGAGGATCTTATTTTCTGACAGACCGCGCGGCCGATCAAATAAAGCCGATCTTAGAATATGGGACACCGCATATACAACAACTCTCCTGTCTATGCAAAAAAGCCCCATATACAAAGATAACCGGACGGTATCAAAACCGTCCGGCGTTTTTTATTTCCCGATCTTATTTAAAGATATCGGTTACGTCGATTATGACGTCATTTTCTCCGCTTGCGCTCATAATGTCCTCTTTTGACATTGCAGCAACTTCAAGCTCGGGAATTACATATTCTTTTTTCATTTGCATTTACCTCATTATCAGTCTGCAACATAAAGCGCTGCGTACTTATCGACAAGCTCTTTCTGTGCGTCTGTAAGCTGATTGTAAGCTTCTTGGTTATCCTTATAGCTCTTGCAGATCTTTGTAAGGCTTGTGGTTACGGTATTGCCGTAGAGTGTTTCATTTCCCATATCGGCATAAGTTCTGATGGTGAACTTATCGTTTACGTGTTCTTCGGGAATTCCTACGATTGCTGCGGCTATCTTAATAAGACCGTCGCCTATCTGATAATGGTAATCAACACCGGTATCTTTATCATATGCTGCCTTGGAGATCTTATTTTCAAACTCGAATGTAAGCTCATTCTCGCCGAGTACTTCGGTTCTTGCTACGAGATAACCGTAGGATACAAGCTTTTCATTGCTCTTTATCTCTTCGCCTACGCTCGAAAGAAGTCTGATACCGTTGGGAGCTGTTCTTACGGAAGCTGTGCTTTCGTCTTCAAGAGTGAGCATAGGAGTCCATACTGCATTGAGAGTTTTATCGCCTGCCGTGCCGAATGTTACGGTCTCGCCGGGCTTATAAACCTTTTCGCCGTCTGTCCAGCCTGCAAATGCAAAGCCGTTCTTGGTAAATGCTGTATCTTCGGGAAGAACGGTATTTACGTCCTTTGCAAAGTATCTTGTTGCCGGTGCAGTACCTGCCGCGTCTGTTCCGAGGTCAAAGTTAAGTTTGAACATTTCCTTCATGGTAATGTTATTGAACATGAAGTCAAAGCCGACCTTTACTTCATTTTTGCAAGCTTCGTCATAGTAGATCTTGCCGGGTTCCCATACAAAGTACGTCATAAGATTGGAATCTTCTGCGCTCTTGAGTATATACGTATATGTCTGATACTGATCGTTGAGAGAGCATACTCTTTTTTCGTTATTTACGCCGGGAGTATACGCCTTTACGTCATCGACAATACTGGTCTGATCCCATGCTTTCGGGAAATGTATAAATATCTTGGGCTTATTCTCAGGGTTTGAAGAAAGCTTGAATTCGGAAACCGTATCAACGCCGTCCTTAGTTGTCTTTTTGTAGAGCGTAAGATCCTTGATCTTATTCCAGGAAGCATAAGTTTCGTCTGTATACTTTGCAGTGAAGGAGAAGTAATAATACTTAGGATTCTCGGCTGTGCCCTTTTCGTAGTCGATAAGGTTATTCCAGCTAAGTCCCTTAAAGGTATTCTGCGGCATTTCCTTACCGGTTCCGAGTGTGAGAACGCCGTTTCTGATCTTAGAGAAGAAAGAATTATTTTCATCAACGCGGATCATTGAATCGGTATCAACACCGAGGTCGCCGTTAGGAACAAGGTTTTCACCGTCGGTTGCAATGTCACCCGACATCTTTATTGAATAATAAGGTGTGATATAGCCCTTGCCGTCATCGGTAAAGCTCGTTACGGAATTTGAAGTAAATGTAAGACCTTTGAGAGTGTTGCAGGTTTTATATGTATCGTGATACTTATTGATACCGAACACTGCGGTCTTGGTAGCTTCGTCATAGGAGTTAAAATAGAGATTGCTCCAGTTTACGGATTTTAAGAATTCTTCGCCGCCTGTAAAGCTGTCGGGAAGCTTTGCGGTGATCTTTCTTGTTCTGTAATCAACGTTTGTCGCACCGTTTGCGGGTGTAAATACCATATCCGTAAGGTCATAAGTTTCGGTAGGAGTCTTGGAATAGAGCTTAATGTAGTCAACGTACAGAGCTTCATTTTCAAAGTACTCGTTGAGAAGGTCGAAACGGAACATTGTTACGGTATTGCCGGTAAAGGTGCTGTTTGCCGGGAAATAGTAGAGATAATCGTGATACTCGCCGTCGCGCGCTACGTTTATCTTTATGCTGTTAGTTTCGTTGACACCTGTTACGGTATCGGTGGTGTAATAAATCTGAAGCTTTGTTTCGTCGGAGTCAGCCTGAGTTACTCTGTCATAGTAAGGTGTATCAAATCTTGCTCTGATAAGAATGGCATTTACGTTTGAAACTGGGAACTTCGGGTTGAACGAGAAGTTCGGGTCGCGCATCTTCTTGACAGGGTTGCCGCCGTCGTCTTTGATTGTAATGCCGCCTGTTCCGGTAAAGTTTGCGGTATTGGGATCGTAGTAAAGCTTAAGAGCCGAACCGTTAACGGCGTCGGAATCCTTTACTATCTTGGTTGTAAGTACGGAATTTGTCCACGGAGTGATCGTTTCGCCGATAAAGGACGGACGGGTTGTCATATCGTATGAATACATATCAACAGGATAGCCGAGATCGCTTGCTACGCCGTCTTTAAGATAAATCTTAAAGCTTTCGATTCTTATTTCTTCTCCCTCAAAGAGTTCGTTGGTCGGGTCAACACGCATAGCGGTAAAATCGCCGGACCATGCAGATCTGTCCGAAAAATCAAACACATAGTCATGTGATTTGCCGTCAAACTTGAACTGGAGTTTCTTTGAATTTGCGCCGGAAAGACCGTTTGTGGTGTTGTATTTTCCGCCGGACGCAGTGGTCATGAAGAATATCTGCAGCGCATTCATATCATTGTCCTTGTTGTTTACGGTGCCGTTTACACGCTCTTCATAAGGAGAAGTTGCGGTAGCGGTAACAACAACGCTCTTGATATTTGCTGTCGGGATCATGGGAACATACATATTGAAGATCGTGTCGTTTGCGGAATAGTATGTACCCTTTACTCCGTCCTTGGTAAGTTCAAATTTACGTTCTCCCTTTTCGGTATTGCCCTCAGAGGTCTTTGTAACGGTAAGAACCATATCTTTGCCGTCAAAGCCGAAGTCTACATTACCGATATTTGCCCAAGCGCTACCCATAACGTCGGGTTTTCTCGACATATCAAAGTTGAAGAACTCAGCCTCTTTGCCGTAGTTGTCATATGCAACGATACTGTCGATGTAAATCTCCTCGCCCTCATAGAGGAAATTCGGAAGGTCGATACGGAGGTTAGTGAGATCGCCTTTCCAGTTTCCGATTTTTGAAAGATCAAAAACATAGTCATGGAACTCACCGTCAAAGTTAAGAAGCTGCAAAGTCTGATATGAACCATTCAGACCGTTCCCGGTTCCCTCTTCACCTTTGAAAGCGGTAGTACAGGTAAATACCTGAAGTGCGCTCATGTCGCCTGCAACTTTTGCAAGGGTTCCGTCTACACGTTCCGTATACGGAGAAACAGCCTTAACGCGAAAAACGATTTTGTTGATAACGCTTGTCGGGATACTCGGAACACGGATATGGAAATTGCAGTCCTTGATACCATTACGGGCTGCTTTTTCTCCATTTGCCGTAAGTTCTCTTACAACGTCGTTGTCAGAAACAAGGTTTGCAGGAGTAATTTTAAGTACGCCGTTTTCAAATACGTAATTAACAGAGCCTTTGTTGACTCCCCAGCTTTTTAATTCTGAAGGTTCCTGGCTCATGTCGTAGTTAAGGAACGTATCGGGTGTGCCGTATTCCTCATACAAATTTGTGGTGTCCACGACAGTTTCTTTTTCTTCATCAAGAAGCTGTGCGTTTTCGGTAACTTCGCCGGCATTTTCAACAGTTTCCGCCGTGGGTGCGGCAAGAGCCGTTGTCTGTGCAAGCATAAGTGCTGCGAGGATAACGCTGAAAAATCTCTTCATGTTTTTACACTCTCCTTTTGTTAAATATAGTTTTATTGAAGGATTTTTACGCTAAAAGTATTTTCTGACGCTGATACCGACACAATTCCGACACAGTGTTGTACAATTTTGTCGTATTTTTGTTTTATTTTGCTGCTTTTTGGCAAGCAGACGTCTAAACGCAAAAATACCTGCCGTGCAGAGTTCCGAAAATTCAAAACTTTTCCGTACAGCATCGCGTCAATCATTACAATATAATTATAGTTTGTTTTAGCACAAAAATCAATGAATTAATTGTTACAAAGTGCATTTTCGGCAAATCTGAACAAATACAACGCCGCAAATTGTAGATTATAACAAGATTATACTTGCACCACATTGACATTTAAACCATATTTGCGCATTTCACAGGAGATTTTTACATTTTTTCGTCAATTTCGTAATTATAACAATATTGCTGTTTGTATAACATTATTGCTATTGCTTAATTGTTTGTTAATAAAGTAAAAAAACGGGCAGTTTACTGCCCGTCACGGTTATCAATTTGAATTCAACTGTCAGAAAAGTTCCTCGGCGTCAATGATAACATCGCGCTCGCCGCTGGCATTGAGAATATCCTCGTCAGAAACAAAAATTTCGATTTTGAATTCGGGTTCTGCGTACTTTTTATTCATTATATTTAACCTCACCAAAATAATGTTTTGCCGCCCCGCCGTTTTACCTTTGGGACGGCGTTTGAAAAAAATTAGGAGAGAGTAGCTCGGCTGTTTTATGCGTTATACATACTTGCGTACTTATTTACTTCTTTTTTCTGAGCCTCGGTAAGTACATCGTATCTTTCGCTGTCGTTTTTAAGTTCATGGCAGATTTTTGCAAGACTTGTTACAACGCTCTGACCGTAAACCGTTTCGTTGCCGTACTTTGTATAGGTTCTTACGGTAAGCTGCTTATTCGCGCTTGCCTGCGGAATTCCTATTACGGAAACCGCGATCTTTGTCATGAGCGTATTATTATCTATATCGAAATACTTATTAAGTCCCGAAGCTCTGTCAAACGCCTTTTCCGAAACGTATGATGACTTAACGCCGTCAACCTTAAAGTCAAAGGTAAGCTCGTTATCTCCGAGAAGTTCGGTTCGTGCTACGATATAGCCGTATTCGGTAACTTCCGAATCTGTTCTTGCAAGGGAGCTGATCTCCGAAATAAATCTGATGCCGGTAGGATCAAATCTCACGGAACAGCTTGTTTCGTCAATCTTTGCGGTAAATTTCCAGATTGCTTTGAGAGTCTTTCTTCCTGCCTCGGTAAAGGTTACTGACTCACCGGGCTGATATATCTTATCTCCGCACTGCCAGCCGCCGAATACCGCGCCGTCCATTGTATAGCCGACATTATCCGGAAGCGTTACGGCAACGTCCTTTGCAAACCACATTCTGTGGCTGTCCTTGACTTTTGAGCCGGAAACATCGGACGACGTAACGGGTCCTTCACCCTCTGCGCCGTTAGCGTCAAACTTGATCTCAAACATTTCCTTTACGGTCAGATATTCAAAATCGTAGAGAAGCGAATCAAGAACGGCAGGTTTGGTTTTTTCAGCGTCGAGATAAAGAGGACCGCCCTCAAGAACAAGCTGCATGCAAAGACCTGCCCATGACTGCGCGCTGTCGCCGTAATCCCAGACCACCGCCTGTCTTGCATAACGTTCGGCGGAACCGGTGTTAAGCTCAAGATTTATGTTGCCCCATTTAATATAAGAGTTTATTGCGTCAATATACGCAGGATATGTAAAGTACTTTGAATTTGGACCATATGCGCCGTTGAATTCAGGGAAGTACCACATGATCTTCGGAGCATACTTTGCGAAATCTGTTACCTTGTTTCCGTTTTTATCGTACAGTCCGCCCTTTTTGAGCGTCTCCCACGAATCAAGCGTCTTTTGGTTAAGTCCCGCCTTATAATCAATGTAATACGGCTTAGGCTCGTCTTTTGTGCCGTGTTCAAGTCTGATTACGGCATCACTGAGAAACAGCGAATCATATTCCGACCAGTTGCCGAGAGTGCCGTAGTTTCCAAACTCGCCCACTGTCATAACACCGTCGGATATCTTGCTGTACGTCTGATCGGCGAGATTTGCAAAAGTATTTGTTCCGTTTACGTCAAAATCTCCGTTGGGAACGAGGTTTTCACCGTCATGAGGAAATTCACCGGTAAAGCTTATGCTGTATTTTGGAAGAATTACATAGGTCGTTTCATCGGGATATGCCACAGGCTCTGCGGTAAACGTTTGTCCAACCATGCTTGAACCTCTGTCAATACCGAAAACTGCTATGTATTCGGCGAAATCTTCATCGGTTCTTGTGTAGCTGAGAATATCATCCTTAAACTTTACAGACTTAAAATCATCTTTACCAAATTCACTGCTTCTCGGAACGGAAAGCGTTATTTTACGCGTTCTGTAATCAACGTTCTGCGAACCGTTTGCAGGAGAATAAACGGCAGACGACAGATCTATTGTCTTTATCTCTTCCGACGAATAAAGAACAATGCTGTCTATATAGATTTTTTCCCGATCAAACAGGTCGTTAAAAGGATCTATTCTTATCTGTGTAAGTGTATTCGCGTTCGTCTTGTCGATTTTGGAAAAATCATATGTAAGCTCATGATACTTTCCGTAATTATCGGTTGATTCGGGGAAAAAAGTTTCAAACACACGTCTGCCGTCAAACCAGTTTTCACTATCCGTTGCGTAGAATACCTGCATCGGCTGCGTCCATCTTCCGCCGTAATCGCTTTCAAGCTTTGCTCTGATAACAAGCTTTGACACGTTCTTTATCGGAACATTCACGCTGAGAGTGAAATTAGGGTCACTGACGTACTTAGGAACAACTTTCGTTGCTCCGAGATCGTTTCTGAGATTCCAGTATTCATATTTTGCAGTGTTGGCCACCGCATCTTTCGGGTAAATCTTAAGCGCATAACCGTCATTTGCATTTTCGTCTTTTACAACTAAAGTTCCGAACGTTGTCAGGGAATCGCTGACTTTTCCGGCTTTGATTTCGTTTGCAACTCCTTCGGGCTGAGATGACATATCAAGGCTGAAATTCGGGAAAGGATATCCGTAATCCTCCGCATTGAGTTCCGCACCCGTCTGCACCTCGCTTACGGTTTCCTGTGCGGTTTCGGCAACCTCGGCTTCCGGTGCTGCAAAGGCTGTCATTTGTGCAAGCATCATGCCTGCAAGCAGTATGCTGAAAAATCTCTTCACTTGTGACACTCTCCTTTTATTGTTTTATTTTTGGGACTAAGCTATGACATTTTTTATGGTTATATTATAAGGCGTAATGTGCGAAATGTCAACATATTTTGGTTATAATTATCATTTTCAGTGCTTTTACAACTATTCACAATATGTGTTGTAAATTGTATACAAAAAAGTGGGACATTTTTTATCACAAAAGCGTTTTTGAGTGACAAAATCGTGTCGCCGACGTTTTCCGCATACACTATTGACACTTTAATACATATATGATATAATGTCGAAAACACGAAAAACGAGGGAAATTGAATGAAAATAACATTTCTCGGCACAAGCCACGGATATCCCGAAAAAGGCAGAGCCGTATCCTGCACAATGGTGGAAACAGGCGGCAAAATTTACATAATCGACGCAGGTTCCGCAGTTGACGAACACTTAGTGGAACAGGACGCAGACTTTTCCGCAGTACGCGCGGTCTTCATCACACATATGCACTCAGATCATGTTAACGGACTCTTATCGCTGCACGAAGAATTTCTGGAATACCGTTACAATGATCAGACCGTCTGCTATCTTCCCGAGGACGACGCCTTGGACGGTTATCTGGCATTTGCAAAAACCATACATCTGGATCCCGAAAACTTATGCAAAACCATAAGTTTCAGAGTAACAAAAGAGGGCGTCTGCTACCGGGACGAAAATATAAAAGTGCGCGCAATTCCGACAATGCATATTATGCACGGGCAGTATCCGGCATTTGCTTACGAAATACTTGCGGAGAACAAAAACGTACTGTTTACCGGCGACATGGACATGGGATTTCCCGAATACGAACAGGTTGTCGGCACGCAAAAGCACGACCTTGTAATATGCGAAATGGCGCACGCGGATCTAAAGGACATAAAGGAAAAGCTCAAAAAGACAAACACATCAAAAATGCTGTTAAACCACTACCATTATCCAAGGCTGCAAGGTTTTGAACAGATCTTCAAGGAATTCCCGTTCGACATTCAGCTCTCAACCGACGGACTCGCACTCTACATGTAAAACGAAATAAAGACAAAAAGAAAAGCTAAGCGTAAAGATAGGCAGATCCTTTGCACTTAGCTTATTTTTATATATTTTTGTCGTTTATTATCAGTCTATCGGATAAAGATCGGGCAGCATACTGTGTCTGAAAAGCAGTATCGCGTCGTCTATATCGAACTTGCCGTCCTTATTGAAATCGGTATTTCCCGCATATTCTATCGGGTAAAGATCGGGCAGCATACTGTGTCTGAAAAGCAGTATTGCGTCGTCTATATCGACGCTGCCGTTCCCATCAATATCTCCTGCCGTATATGTGCCTTGCGCAAACACAAACGTGCCGAGGCTGTCGGTTTCAAACACGTATTTTTCATGCGTATATCTGTTTTCCAAGGCTTTGAGCGTGCCGTCGGAGCCTAGTCTGTACACGGACATATTCTCTGAAAATCCGTCGGGAACATCAGTGCCTATAATGAGTTTTCCGTCGGGCGAAAGGCTCTGTCCGAGCGCACTCTCGAGTGAAACGTCAAGTACGGAAACTTTTTTGCCGTCAAGCTGCGCTTTCAGAGATTCGGGAAGTGTATCGCCGTCATTTGCGTCGGTTCTCAGCTTTGCCGCAAGCGTGTTTTCCGAGTCTGACGTCACAAGAGCAACGTTATTTTCGGAATCTTTCAACGTAAAGTAAACCGCCGCGGTTTTGGGTACATCTCCGGAAATTCCGGAAAGAGCAAACTTTTCGGGAGTCGAATCATAGTAGAACTCTTTGAGCGGAGCATTCTTAAATGCATAGATAGATATTTCTCTGAGGTTTCCCGAAACTCTTATTTTTTCAAGACCGCTGTCCTGAAAAGCCTGATTGTACAGCACCTGTACACTGTCGGGCAGATATATTTCGGTAAGAGACTTACAATCCTTGAAAGCAAGCGGATCAATCATTTCGGTTTTCTCACCCAGCTCTGCTTTTTCAAGCTTTTCGCAGCCTAAAAAGCAGAAAGCCGGAACTGTATTCCAAGATCCCTTTATAATTACGCTTTTTAAACTCTTACAATAGCTGAACGCATATTCGCCGATATAAGTAACGCTTTCCGGAATGACCGCCTCGGTAAGCGCGGTATAGCTGAAAGCAGCTTTTCCTATGCCGGTAACATTTCCGAATGTAACCTCGGAAAGATTTGTGCAGTTGAGAAAAGCATTATCTTCGATGCTCAAAAAAGACTCAGGGAAATCAACCCTTGTAAGCCCCGTACATTCCGAAAACGCGTCTGACCATATTTGCTCGGTACTTTCCGGAATCTTCACTCCGTCAAGCGTTTCAAGCCGCGAAAAAGCGCCTTCGCCGATATATTTCACGCCGTCCGGTATTTCAAATATACCCTTATAAGTCGGTATTACAAGTGCAAGCGTTTCGCGGTCTTTGGTATATACCGCGTTTTTATCGTAAACATAATTTTCGTTTGCCGGATCAACCTTAAAATTTTTAAGCAGCGTATCGCCGGCAAATGCATTTCCGGCAAGATTATGCGTTGTTTTAGGTATATTTGCGCTTGTCAGAGACGTACACCCTGCAAACGCCGAAGCTCCTATCTTTCCGACATTCTGCGGCAGAGATATGCTCTTAAGCGAAGTACAGTCTTCAAACGCACTTGCTTCGACGGTGCGGAGTTCCGTATTAAAGTTTACGGAGGACAGCAATTTACACTGCGCAAAGGCAGACTCTCCGACTGTGTCAAGTCCCGACGGCATCGTCAGACTTTTCAGACTCTCACACTGATAAAACGCATTGTTTGAAATTTTATATACATGCTTATGTAATGCAACGCTCTGCAATGATTTGCAATACGCGAAAGCACCGTCAGGAATTATGTCGATTTCCGGCGGTATTGTAACGTTCTTTAAGCTTTCACAGCCGTAAAACGCCTCGTCTCCGAGTTCAATAAGCGTTTGGGGAAGATTGATTTCCTTTAACGACTTACACATATAAAAAGCACTGCCGCCGATAACGCTCACGGTTTCGGGAATCGTTGCCGTCACAAGCGCCTCACAATTTCTGAAAGCGTCCGAACCTATATAGCGCAATCCCGTTTTCATATCAGCAGACGTCAGTTTTCCGCATTCCAAAAACGATTTCTCGCCTATCGTTCTTATACTGTTCGGGAAGTTGACTCTTTCAAGATTCGTACAATTATTAAAAGCATTTATGCCTATACTCTTTATTCCGTCCGGCAAAGTTACTTTTTTTATATTATCGCGGTAATTCTTCCACGGAACTTTATTATCCATCACCCAATCGGTCATGTATCCCTTGCCGGTCGCTTTTATATCTGCTGTCGCGTACACCGCAAGGTTACCGTATTTATCCAAAGACCAGCCGAGTTCTTTTCCGCAGGTTCCAGACGCAACGACAAGCTCGCCGTCTGAAAGAATTCCGCCGACAGGCACAAATACGTCTTCCGAAAGTTCGGCATCTTCCGAAACTTCTTCACTGAAAACCGCATCGGGAGTATTTGCCGACACAGGCATATTCATTGCAAAAAACACTGTCTGTGCAAAACAAAGCGCAAAAATCAGATGTCTGAATTTTGAATTCATTTTTATATCCGCCCTCTCTTGATATTTACATTTTTAACATTATAAATATATCACTGTTTTGCCGCAATGTCAACGTTTCGGACGGATTATAAACATTTTTTCAAGCGTATGACTTCTGATAAACAAACACAGCAGAATATGTCACTCATTTTGCATAAAATCACATAATAGTGTTTGACTTTTGGCGCTTTCGGTGATATACTGTTATATAACAACAAAAAAGTTCTTCCGAAGAAGGACTCAGAGCGTACCGAAAACTGCGTTTTACGGCACGAAACAGATTCGTGCGCTCGCGTCTCATGCCAAAAATTCACGATTTTTGACACACGCGAATCTATCGGAGAAAAAATCCCGGCACATGTCCTCGATTTTTTCACACTTTTATTGTAATCGGGCTTTGCCCGAAACACAAAACGGCTTTTGCACAAAACATAAAAGTCCTTCCGAAGAAGGACTGAATATGCGTATTCCGAGCGCGCAGGCTTACTTATTCTTCTGCTGATTTTTTGCACCCTGAGGTTCGGACTTTGAATCCTTATAATCGGAGGGCTGAGTCTGCGACTGAGGCTGCTGATTCTGCGCCTTATCGGTTCCGTGCTGTTTCTGCTTATTCTTTGACATAAAAGTCACTCCTTTTTTGTTTTGTACAAGTATTATTTCCGTTTTTTCGGCTTTTATGCAATTTTTTCTTGAGAGGAAAACGACAATGAAAATCTATCCGTTAAAGTTAAAACCCGTAACAAAGCAAATACTCTGGGGAGGAACATATCTCTGTGAAAATTTCGGCATAGGCGAAAAAGGTCAGAGCATTGCCGAAGCATGGGTCATGACCGACCGTCCCGACGGCTGCAACACAATAGACAACGGCGACTACCGCGGAATGACGCTTGACGAGTACATAAATCAAGCATCAAAAGCCGCTGTTATCGGCAAGGACACGGATTTTCCGCTGCTTATAAAGCTTATCGACGCAAACGACCGTCTTTCTGTCCAGGTTCACCCCGACGACGAATATGCCGCAGCAAACGGACTCGACGCGGGAAAAACAGAAATGTGGTACATTGTAGACGCTAAGCCCGGCGCTAAGCTTGTTTACGGATTAAAGGACAAAAAAGTTCCGTCTCGCGACGAGCTTGAAAGCAGAAGCGCGGACGGTTCTCTCGGAGAAATCCTGAACTACGCCGAAGTTCACAAGGGCGACTGTTTCTACATTCCGGCAGGCATGGTTCATGCAATAGGTTCAGGAATAGTAATTGCGGAAATACAGCAAAATTCCAACACCACCTACCGTCTGTACGACTATGACAGAGTCGGCAAGGACGGCAAAAAGCGAGAACTTCACATAAAGCAGGCGTCCGAGGTGATCAAGACGGAATTTCCCGAAAAATTCGTGACAAACCGCGTTGAGGAAGATTCCGATGTCTGCCGCGTCACAACGCTTTGCGACTGCTCATTCTTCGGCGTTGAAAAATATAATCTTAAAACTTCTTCAAGCGTATCTTTCTGCCGCGAAAATATGCTGAACATTCTCTGTCTTTCGGGAAAAGGCTATATAAAATATCTTGACGAGAAATTTCCTCTCGAAAAAAGTTCGTCTTATCTCATTCCCGCAAGCATAGAAAAATTCTCGGTCTGCGCACTTGACGATGAGCTTGAATTCCTGGTTTCATACGCCAAATAATACGGCGTTTTTGATTTTTTAACTTATTTTTACATAAAAACGGCACGGTTTACACCGTGCCTTGAATTTTGCTGCGAATTATTTTTAAAGACGCAAACTACTTTATAAACATCGCATCCCCAAAGCTGAAGAAACGGTATTTGTTCTCCACCGCACACTTATAAGCCGCGAGGATATTTTCACGTCCGGCAAGAGCCGAAACAAGCATTACAAGCGTGCTTTCGGGAAGATGAAAGTTTGTTATAAGGCAGTCAAGGACTTTGAATTTATATCCGGGATATATGAAAATCTCGGTATTGCGGCTGCCTGCGTGAACAATTCCGTTATCGTCCGCCGCAGATTCAACGGTTCTGCACGACGTTGTTCCGACGCACACCACGCGTCCGCCGTTTTTCTTTACCTCGTTTATTCTGCGCGCGCTTTCTTCGCTCACGGTATAAAACTCCGAGTGCATTTTATGCTCGGTTATTATATCCTCTTTTACGGGTCTGAACGTGCCGAGTCCGACATGGAGCGTGACGTATATTATCTCAACGCCCATGTTCTCTATGCGTTCCAACAGTTCTTTCGTAAAGTGAAGTCCGGCAGTAGGCGCCGCACTTGAACCCTCATATTTTGCATAAACCGTCTGATAACGGTCTTTTGCGCTCTCTCGGCTGTGAATATAAGGCGGCAGCGGCATTTCACCCACTTCGTCAAGTATGGAATAAAACTCGCCCTCATAGGAGAATTCTATCATTCTGTTTCCGTCGTCAAGAACTTTTGTTACGGTCGCCTCAAGCTTATCCGAAAAATGAAGTTTTGTGCCTTCGGTCACTTTTTTTCCGGGGTGGACAATGCACTCCCATGTTTTTTCGTCATGGCGTTTCAGAAGCAGTATTTCTATATGCGTGTCCCCGAGTTTATCCGTAAGTTTTCCGGTTTCGTCCTTGATATAGCGCTTTGCAAAAAGGCGCGCGGGTATTACCTTTGAATTATTGAGTACGAGCGCGTCGCCCGGTTTAAGATAGTCTACTATATCATGAAAATACCTGTGTTCGATGTTCCCGGTATTCTTATCAATGACCATAAGCCTTGACATATCGCGTTTCTGCGCCGGAGTCTGCGCGATAAGCTCTTCGGGAAGTTCATAATAATAATCGGATTTTTTAAGCGTTATATTTTCTTTTTCCATTTTAAATTCCAATCTCCCTTGACGCGTCTATTATAACGGTAAGCTTTTTATCGGGCGTGACTATAAGCACGTTATCGAGTTCGGCACCGTGATCTTTGTCCTCGAATTTCCATTTTCTGCCGCCGTACAGCGTCATTCGCGGTTTTCTGGGCGTTCTTATATGCCGCACTTTTATTATGCCGCAAAGCATACGTATTTCAACGTAATCGACGCCCTCTTCGAGTATACCGAATCCCGTCTGTGTGCAAAAAAAGCTCTTGAACACGCCTTGCTCGTCGGCATACGCCATATCCGGTTCAAAGCACACGCTTTTGTCATACATATTATACGAAAAGCCCGACGTTATGCAAAGCCCGGCATATCCGTCAAAATCAAAGTTTACGCTGCGGTATTCTTCGGGAAGTTCTCCGAGTGAGCCGAAATGCGAAAGCAATGCGTATATTTCGTGCGGCAGCGCTCTTTTTTCATTTACAAATATTTCTCTTGCCTTTTCGTACATCTCTTTATAGCGCGCTTTACGCGTTCTGTCCTTCACGGCGCACGCCATTTTATATCCTGTGTAAAGGCAAAGCACATACAGTCCGAAATTTTCGCTGTTTTCGGACACCTCTTTCGCGTCAATGCACTTTGAAACATAAAACCATATTTCAATAAGCGCCTCGGAATCTCCGTCGGCAAGAAATGTATTATACGCACGCAAAACCGCCGCAAGTCTTGTGCTTTCGGAAACATTCCTATTCCTGCTCTGCCTTAACGAAAACATCATAAGGCTCTTATCGAGTTCGGGGAACATTGCCGAAACCGACATATTCCGCAGCAGCTGTCTGAGTGCGTCAAAGTCCTTGGGACACGGCTCAAAACTGCCGTCCGAAAAGCGGCAGTACGGAAGTTTGCACAAGTTTTCAAGCTCATTTTCAAGACTGCCTTTCAGATCTTTGGAAATTGTCAAGCCGCTAAGCGCTTTTTCAAGGCACAGCCCCGAATTTTTAAGTCTTTCGCCGTGTTTAAAGCAATATGCAGCACATTCGGACGAGCTTTCAAAATACTGTGCGTAATAATTCTTTCTGCCGTCTTTAAAATCCGGAAAATACCACGCAGCGGCAAATTTTACGGTGCATTTCTTTTTTGCGCCGAGTTTAACGTGTGAAAACAGCGTATTATGTTTGCCGAACGTTATATCCTTTACGTTCGAGCTTATGCAGATGTTTCCGCAAAATTCAGTGAAAGAATATTCAGAGAACGCGCTGTCCGTAGCTTTATCGCAGCCTACCTTACTTTCTTTCTCCGAAAGTTTCCCCGATAGTTCAAGATGCACCGTGACGTCAAGCTCACGCTCTGATATATTTTCAAGCTCTATTTCAAAAAGTGCTGCCGGAATTTCCGAATCCGCAGCGTTAAGAGGCACAAACGGCGCAAGGCAAGCAAGCTTTGCTTTTACGGGAAAGCCGCTGTCCGCACATTCCGTATATGCAAACGGAAAGCTTTTACATGTGTTTATCTTTTCGTAGCAGGGAAAGCCTGTATCAAATGCTGCGGCGCTTCCCACGGTTCTGCCTGACGTGCCGAGTGTTTCGGACGAACATTCTATGCAGAACAGACCGAAAAAATCGCCGTGCGGCGCGTATGCGCTATCGGGCGCGAGCTTATACTCTCCGAGTGTTCCGTCGGCATTCACCGTTACATATCCCGCCGAAATTCCTCCGACAGGGAAAAATCCGCCTGTTTTATTATATTCGTTTATGTACAATGCGTTTCCCCTCCCTTTTTCGGCAATTAAATATATTTTACATCAATCGGGCGCGTTTGTCAATGTATGCACCCTACAAAAAAGCACTGCGTCGCATGCGTGTGACTTGACATTTTTTCAAAATACGGGTATCATTAATATAAAGTAAATTTAACACTCACGAAAGAAAACCAAATGACTTACAAATACACCTGCTGCAAAGCCGACAACGGTAAAACGGTAAAGCAGATAATTGCCGAAAACTTTTCGGTAACTTCACGAAGCCTGTCAAAGCTTAAATTTTCGGGCGGAATAGCCTTGAACGGTCAAACCGTCACCGTAAGGCACGAGGTTTACGACGGCGACATTCTGACGCTTACCTTTACCGACATAAACAGTTCCCAGATAAAGCCTGAAAACATTTCACTTGACATTATTTTTGAAAACAGCGACATTCTCGCCGTAAACAAACCGTCCGCAATGCCGACGCACCCGTCTGCGGGGCATTATTCCGGAACGCTTGCCAATGCCGTTATGTTCCGTTACCGCGGCGTACCCTTTACTTTCCGTCCCGTAACGCGGCTTGACGGGGACACGACGGGAATTGTTCTCATAGCCAAAAATGCGCCTGTCTGCGCAAAGCTGTCGGAGCTTCTGGCAAACGGAAATCTGCAAAAACAGTATCTTGCAATCTGCGAAAACGTACCCGAACCGAAATCTGGGTCAATCGACGCGGCAATATCGCGCGAACCCGGCAGCCGCATAAAGCGCCGTGTTTCACCCGACGGCAAAAGCGCAGTCACGTTTTACGAAACGCTGAAAGTTCTCGGCGGCGGCAAATATTCTCTTATACGCTGCTTTCCCAAAACCGGGAGAACCCACCAGATAAGACTTCATATGTCGCACATAGGCTGTCCGCTATACGGCGATTTTCTCTACGGCACGCAAAACTCAGACACTGAAAGAGCGCTGTTACACTGCGAAAAGCTGAGTTTTTCACTTGACGGCAAAAATGTCACGGAAATAGTTGCTCCCATGCCGCAGGACTTTAAAGATTTTATCTCAAAGCACGAATAAAAAAATACGTCCGATACATCTTTTAATCAAGCTCTGTACCGGACGCTTTTATTTACTTATTCGGTTTTATGCGTCTTCTTCCGTAACTACCACGTTATCCACCATATACGACAGTGAAATGTCGCCTACGGGATCGGCGTATATCGAAAAGTCATGTCCGTCGGGACCGTCGATCTGTTTCGGAATATGAACCGCCTCTACATGAACCCACTCAGAGGTATTCGCCTTGAACGTCTTTATTGTATGCTCGAAATTATTCGTTGCAGACTCATCAAAGTATCTTAAGTTGCAGGCGAAACTGCCCTCCGATGTTCCGTTTCCGGCGGTATCCCCGACAAGCTTTACATCAAACGATACGGTATACTTCTTGCCGAGCTTATAAGTCACGGACTGTCTGAAGTATGTCCAGTTCTTTCCGGGATTACCTGTTACGAGATATACATGGTTGCTTTCGTTTCCCGGTTCGGGAATTATTGTTACCTTACCGTTTACGGAGTAGAATGCAACATTTGAGGTATCCTCTGCGTCACCGTTGATTATCGAAAATTCCGTTTCCATGAGTTCAGACTCGTCAACACCGGCTGCCGTTATAAACTTCATATAATCGACTTCCATATATCCCGACGCATTGAACGGGTCAAAGCGAAGTCCGTTTATGGTATTCTTCCAGGTTTCAAGCTGTGTGAGGTCTACGGTATATGTTTCCCAGTCCTGTCCGCTGTCGCGCGATTTAAGTTCAACCTTGATTGATTTTGCCTCATTCCACGACGCGTCGGCATTTGTTGTAAAGTAGACCGAGATCTTCTGATTGCCCTCTTTGGGCGTATAATACTTATATCTTACCTTTATCTCAAACTCCTTATACTTGGAGCTGTTGAGAGCAAGCGCGCCTTTATAGTACATACTCGGATCATAGTTTGTATCGTCCAGAACCGTCATTGTCATAGTTCCGTTTTTGGTAAACAGAGCCATATAGTCCGACGACCAATTTTCGGAATCGTATCCGTCAAAGTTCCACACGCCGGGAACGGGTTTTGCCGTTTCTTCGGCAGGCGTATACTGCGGAGTCTTTACATACGCATTGCCGTCTTTTTCGGTATACTCATATCCGAGCTCATAGCACAGCGTCTTAAAGGAAAGCATCGGCAGACCGTCTTTTGTATAGAGCTTATATCCGAGATCTTTCTCTTTTCCGTCAGCCTTATACTTATCGGAACCTACGGTATATTCGACGGTATGTCCGTTTGCCTCTATCTTAAGTGTGCCGTTTTCCTTTCTCCACGTGCAGAAAGAATTAAGCGCGAATATCTGTCCCTTTGCGGGATCAAAGGCATAGAGGTAATTTCCGGAATTTATATCGTTCGGTATCTCGCTCGAAACGTCGGTATCGTTTACAAAGAGTTTTGAGTTGACGCCGCTCTTGAATTTAAGCACTTCAAAGGATTTTACCGTGAAATCAATTGACGGCTTATTGCCGGGATCTATTCGGATACGTCTGAGCTTGCCGCTGAAATTATCGTCTCTGATTCTTATCATATACGTTTTAAGCTCATCGGAATCGGAGATGATATTGAATGACTTTTTCTGATTCCAGTCGGTATCTCCGTTTACGGTATAGAATATTTCAAGCTTGAGTCCTTTAGGCACTTTCGCGGTGACTTTTATAAACGCAGCGTCTGCAATAACCGCATTTACGACATTCTTGGTATAAACAACAGGGTCATTGCTATCGGAAGCCGAACGTGCGCTTACGCCGTTTTCGGAACTCAGCGTCGAGCTGTCAATACCGGCAAACGCGGAATTGTCGGGCGTAAAATCATACTTGAAGATACTTTCAATATCGGTTTCCTTTACTCCCGCATTTTCATACCAGAACCAGCCGTCGTTTCTGAGCAGTCTTGCATACTGCGGATAAAGTCTGTTTATACGCTTTGCCTGTGCCTCTGTCGGAACGGCGTCGTTATGCGTTTTTTCAAGGTTTGTATAGGTACCTCTTACTACATCGAGGTAGCCGAAGCCGTTAAGCCCGCAAGGCGCTATATATGTTCCCTCTCCGAATTCGTTCCATGTCGAGAGCATTACGAGTCTGTCATTCCATGCGCCCTTTTCGGCAGGATACTTCTTGAAGTAGTCGTCAACGACCCACTTATTTATTGTTTCGTAATCCGAAACCGTCATATTGCCGTTTCTTATACCGTACCACGGCATACAGTCAAATCCGACGGAAACGGTGGGTATGGAATACACGTTTTTATTTTCCGCGCCGTCAAGCATTCCTTTTTGGTTTGCCTCGACGGTCTTACCCGAAGTATTCCAATGGTAGGCGTAATCCGCGTCTACTCCGCATGCGGCAAGCATTGCGGTATCGGCATTGTCTTTATCGGAAATTACAACAACTCCGTCAAAACCGTATGACTTTGCGGTTTCATCGAGAAAATCAAGCTGCGCTCTCGCGTTCTGCGCACTTCCGAAATACTTGCTTGTTCCGAGTTTTCCCGCGCCGAACACGAAGAGAAGTATTTTATTGTCAAGCTTTACGTACCTGTCATCAAGGAAGTAATTTTCAAACCAGTACGGCACTATCTTTGTGCGGAAAGTATCGGCGTTGAAATTATTGCCGTTGCTTGCCTCCCATATTATGGCATAGTCCATATAGTCGCTGTATTTTGCGTACATATAGCCGTTATGCAAAGCCGCCGACATGCTCGGTTCTTTTACGGGTGCGTTATAGGTATCGGAGAACCAGCAGAAAGCCTGAAAATCTATACCGTGTTCTGTCATGAACTTTATTTCCCAGTCGGAAACTTCTGGATTTCCCTCATCGTAATATCCCAGAACGGGACGCGGTTCGTCATAAGGCGTAATACAAGCCCAGCCGTAATGATCGCCGTTTCTCCAGAGCGAGCAGACGTTCACGCCTACGGCATAATCGTCATAATTTGCGCGTGCAGTCGGTTCGGGCACATAATCGTCATGCTCAACAAGCTCAAACACGTTCATGTTATCGAATTTTGCGGTATTGTTTGCTGTCTTTACCTCAAAAGCGTCTATGCTGCCCGATGCGCTCAGCGGAACATTTGCAATTACTCGTCCGTTAAGGTATATATCGGCTGTGCCGTTATCGGTATCGGCTGCAATTCTCAGTCTGTACCACATATTCTTTGTGAAAGTATATACTTCCTTGCCGTTTGCGCGGAACTTTCCGTCTTTGGAATCAAAAACAACAGCCGTTTTGCCGGAGGAAAGCAGCGAGTACGAAAATTCTCCGCCGTCGGGCAGAATAAAGTATGTTTCTGCGGCAACTTTTCCGTTTGCACCGTCAAAGTTCTTGCGTGCGGACGAATTATTCGCGAGTACAAGCTCATTTGACGAATTTACTCCCTCCGAAACCGTCCAGCCGTATACTTCAGACGCACCGAAATGCGTAAAGTCCTCATATACTTTATAATTTACCGGCATTACGACAGAGCCTGCCGTAACCGTTCCGACGCACTTTTCGTCGGTTGCGTATCTGTAATTGAGTACATTATCCGAAAGCAGAGGATATTCGCCGAGATATTCGTCATTTATATATGTACGGCTTACACCCTCGTCAAGGCAGATATATATACGGAATCTGAACTTCTTTGCGGATATGCCGTCGATTGCGTTTTCGGAAATTGCCGTATACTTTCCGTCCTTGCCGAGAATCTTCCAAGCATTTCCGTCTGTCTGTATACGGTATGTGCTGTTTCCGTCCTCGTCGCGAAATTCAAGGTATGTTCCGTTTGAATCGAGAACGTACACCGTTTCAAGCACAATAGTCCCGGTATCGGTACGGTTGAACTCTCGTATCATAGCCGTTCCATATTCGGTGCTTATGTCTTTGAGTTCTCCGTAAGAACCGTCAATGCTCGTTCTTGCAGGGCCGCCGCGGTTATCAAACACCCAGCCAGAGGCTATTCCCTCTTTACCGCTTGTATATGTCATGTTTCTGCAAAGCAGATATGCGTCGTCTGAAACATTTTCTTTGAGAGTCTTTTTAAGCCTGCTTTCGGGAAGTGCCGCACGGTTTATTACCGCCGCATACTCGGCTCTTGTGATAGTATTGTCGGGATAAAATGTTCCGTATTCATCGGAGCCCATTACAACGCCGGCTCTGTAGAGCGAAAGCAGCTTTTGGTAGACAGGCGACGACGCGGAAACGTCGGGTATCTTCTTTACGTCGTTTACGGGTAAGAAAAAGTCTTCGGGCAGTGCGTTATACATTATTTCGGCAGCTTCGCTGCGCTTTGCGTTTCTTGTATAACCGTCAAAAGAATTTTCTGAAATTATTCCCTTTGATATTGCGTACTCCGTATACGGCGCATACCAATCCTTGGCATCGGACGCAGGTATTGTTTCTCCGTTATTTACGGCGTACAATCTCGCCGCAACAGCGACTGCCTGCGCAACGGTCACATTTCCGGACGGCGAAAACTTACCGTCTCCCGTTCCGTTCATAAATCCGAGTTCGTATGCTCCTTTTATCTCAGGCGCATACCATGCTCCGGCATCAACGTCGGAAAACATACCGTCGGCATAATTATGAGTCTTTGAAAACTGCGCATACGACGAAACGCTCATGGCGGCAGATGCCAATACTGCGCCCGCCGCAAGCAAAGCACGTTTCATTCTCATCATAATGCATTCTCCTTTTCATTTGCGAAAAATTGTGATATTTTTCAAGCCTTCCAGCCTGCCGCAAAATCACCGTGCGATTATTTATTTTACGTGAGTATTTTATCAGAAAAGCCGCCGCAATTCAATAGAAATCCGCACATTTTGTCAATCTGCACAACAATTAACGTCATTTTGCACAACAGAAATCACCGCATTCCGCTTTTCACGTGACACAGCGAAGAAACATAATGCCGTCATGTGATAAATTGTGATATTAATTTACGCCAAATCTTTGCGGCATGCCGACGACAATTCGTGACATCGGCTAGTTTTTTTCTAAAACTACGGTTTTCTCATCATTATCTCTATATACCGCCGTACTTATAGTCCTCGCAAAGTTTCGCAAATTTCTTTCCCGTCACAAGCTCGTTTGTCAGAAATTTTCCGTCGGCAAACAGCGTAAACGTCGTAACGGCACAGGGCGCGTTTTTTGCCTTTTGCAGGCTGTCGGTATGAAAAAAGTTCATCGGCACGCCGACACTCTGAGCGATATCGCGGTATATCGGCACATATTTTGCCGTAAACGGACACTGATTTGTATAATACACCGAAAGTCCGGCGCTTTGGCACTCAGGTTCTTTCGCGTTCGGCAAAAAGCAGACATTTGTTTCATTATCTTCAAAATCAAGTTTTAGAAGTTCAAAATAAGGCTGAGCCTTATCGCACACCTCAAAACCCTTATGCAAAAGGAATTTTTTATCCGCAAGAAACGGTCTTTTCTTATCCGACGATATTATGCAAAGTCCCTTTTTACCCTTTTGCTTACTGTCGCGCACACACTCTTCAAGCAGAATATCCGCGTTTCCGTGTCCCCTGAACTGTCCCGACACCCAAAGGCAGTCTATATACATATATCCGTCCGCCTGTACGGGAACCCACGCGAATTGCGCGGGGATATACTCTATAAAGCACTTTCCGCGGACATTTCCTTTGAGAAAAACAAGCCCGTCGTCAAGCCTGTCTTTAAGCCACGCCTTTTTTGACATTACCTGAACATCTTTGTTATTTGATATTGCGCAGCATATATGTTCGTTTTCAACGTTTTCCTTTGTCAGTCTTACAAGCTCCATTGAATAATCCTCACTTATTTTTATTTATATAGATACTGTAATTCGGAGGTCTCCTTATCGAGCCCCATAATAAGATTTACGGTTTTTCTGAGCTCTTCCGCAGAATCATCGACCCAGTCGGCGTCCTCGTGCAGAATTATGCTGCCGACGTCGTGCGAAAGAAATACTGCCGTAAGAGGTATCGGCATTACACATACGGTTTTATGTCAAGACTGTTTGAGGTGCGCCGAAAAATTGCGCAAAAAAACAGCCGCGTTACGGTACAGAGCCGTTACGCAGCCGAAAATCTTAAATTTTACGATTTTTACTTTACGATATAGTCCTTAAGCTGTTCGAGAAGCTCTTCGCAGTTATCGGAATGTATGGTCATTTCGATAGGATTGAGCAAATCGAGGCTGAAAATACCCATTATCGACTTTGCATCGACAACGTATCTGCCGCTTTTGAGATCAACCTCTCCGTCGAAGCGGCTGACTATATTTACAAAATTCCTTACTTCCTCTATTGCGGAAAGTCTGATGTTTACTACCTTCATGTCTGTCCCTCCGTATTATTTATTTTTTACCATTATAATCCGTTTTCCCCGAATTGTCAACACCTCTGTGCAAATGTTTACTTATAATAAACACGGGCCGCATTTCAAAACTGAATATTTGCGTTTTTCGGCATCATAAATCATCACATTTTCGGGTGCGGCGTTTGGATTTTTCATCACACTTTCTTTTTTTGCTTTTTGTATCACAAATAATCTCTTGACACCATTATTTCCGCAAACTATAATGAGATTGTCAAATGTTACACATAGTTTTCATACAGTTTATAGTTTTTTGTAACTTGAGTACTATAATATTCTCAAAATATCATATTGTAGGTATTTATTTATTCATTCGGCAAATCATTTTAGAATAAGAGGGATATTTATGACTAAGGATTTTAAGAGAATAGGCGTACTCACCTCCGGCGGAGACGCTCCCGGAATGAACGCTGCGGTAAGAAGTATCGTAAGAAGCGCGCTTTCCAAAGGCATTGAAGTCATGGGCATTTACTGCGGCTACAAAGGACTTCTCGAAAACAACATGAAATTGCTCAGTGCAAGAGACGTTTCAAACATAATCAACCACGGCGGCACAATGCTCTATTCCGACAGATGTCTTGAATTCAAGACTCCCGAGGGACTTGCAAAGGCTGTTGACACCTGCGAAAAGAACGGCATTGACGGTATCGTTACCATCGGCGGCGACGGAACTTTCAGAGGTGCTACCGACCTTTCCAGACTCGGTATTCCCTGTATCGGCGTTCCCGGAACCATCGACAACGATATTTCCGCAACCGACTACACCGTAGGCTACGATACAGCAAAGAACACGGTTATCGAAATGGTTGACAGACTCAGAGACACCTGCGAATCTCATGCAAGATGCAACGTCGTTGAGGTTATGGGCAGAAGCGCCGGATACATCGCCATTGACTGCGGAATCGCGGTAGGCGCGTCCGGAATCGCAATTCCCGAAATTCCTTTTGACAAGGAAAAGCTCATGGCTGACATGATAAAACATTCTCATGAGGGCAAGCGCAATTTCATAGTTATGGTTTCCGAGGGTATGGGTAAGAACTTTTCGGAGGAGCTTACTGCCGAAATCGAAGAAAAGACCGGCATTGAAACAAGACTTGCACGTCTTGCACACGTTCAGAGAGGCGGAAGCCCGTCCTGCGAGGACAGACTTATTGCAACCCAGATGGGCGCGAAAGCCGTCGATCTTCTTCTCGAAGGCAAGTACAATCTTGTTGTCTGCTACAACAAGGGCAAGATCTGCGTTGAGGAAATGGAATATGCGTTCCAGCTCGACAGAATCGTAAAGAACAAGGCTACCAAGGAAGAGCTTGACGCTCTCGACCCGTCCGAAAAGAACGATATGCTTGCAAGAGCATTTGAAAAGAAAGCTCATTTCGAGTATCTCTACCATCTGGCTGAAACTATCTCCATTTGACAATTTTATCCGCCGGAATACTTTCCGGTGAACGAAAGGATTGTCACAATGAAAGCCAAATCTCTGTTAGCCCTTATTCTTGTCGGAGCAGCTTTGATTTCGTCAGGCTGCAAAAAGGCTCAAAAGGACAGCGCGTCGACCGACGGTAATGTTTCGTCCGATACAGACGAATACACAAAAGATCTTGCGGCTGCCGACTACGACGGCTACAATTTCCGCATTCTTATCCGTCCCGGCAAAACCTCAGACCAGTATCTTGAAGAAAAGACGGGCGACGTTGTTGACGACGCGGTATACACAAGGAACAAGCTCGTCGAATCAATGTACAACATCACGATCTCGGCAACCGAATCTTCGGACAGCGGTTCAGAGACCGACGCGCTCAACTCCATTCTTGCCGGCGACGACGCTTACGACGCAATTTTTCCTCATTCAAGAGCCGCTTTTTCCTATGCAACTCAGGGCGCGGTTGAAAACTTCAACGACATAAAGTCAATACACCTCGACAAGCCCTGGTGGTCAAAAGATATAGTTGACAGTGCAAACATAAACGGATATCTGTATGTGCTTGACGGAGATATTTCTCTTCACAGACTTTCATACGCCATGTGTATGTACTTCAACAAGAGAATTTTTGACGAACTCGGTCTGTCCTACCCTTACGACATGGTTAAGAACGGAACATGGACGTTCGACGAATTTCAGAAACTTGTCAAAAAGGGCGCCAAAGACCTTAACGGCGACGGTGTTATTACGCCTGAGGACGATCAGCTCGGTTTTTATACGCAGGAGTGGCAGTCACCCATTTCCATTCTCTATACGGGCGGACAGAGAATATACTCAAAAGACGACGAAGGTATTCCGGTTCTTACGCTGAACACTTCAAAGACTGTCGATATTTTTGACAAGTACTTTGATCTTATGGACACGGACGCAACCTTCTTACACTTCACAAACAAGCCGACAAATTACAACGGCACCGACGTATTCACAACAGGACGTGCAATGTTTGCCGACGGCGGTCTCGGAAACGCCAAAAGTTTCCGTAATATGGACGACAATTTCGGTATTCTTCCTCTTCCTAAATTCACAGAGGACGATAATTATGCAACTGTCGTAAACGGTCATGCCCATCTGCTTGTAATGCCCATAACAACTTCCGATCCCGAAAGAACCGGATCTATTATCGAAGCTCTCTGCGCAATAGGTTCACGCGACGTTGTACCTGCGTTCTACAATGTTTCGCTAAAAACAAAGTACAGCCGCGATACCGAATCGGAAGAAATGATAGACATTATCAGAGACAGTATTATTTACGATATCGGATATGTTTCCGGCGGCACATTCCAGTCCATCGGACGCGACCTTGCAAGATCCACGACTCACGATTTCTCCTCCACATATGCGGCAAGCGAGTCGATTGCTTTGAGCAAACTCAAAGATTTCAACAAGGCATACGGTCACATTGAATAATAATTCGGAAATACTTTAATCAAAAATAATTCCCGGAAACAATGTACAAAAAAGTACCGTTTTCGGGGTTTTGTTATGCTGAAAATTATTACGTCTACGAAAACTCGCCGTACTTTTTCGGGGATACGCCGTTCTTTTTCTTAAAACAGCGGCTGAAATAGTTGGCGTCGTCAAATCCCAAGATTTCGGATATTTCGGAAACGGTATAGCTGCCCGACAGCAGCATATCCTTAGCTCTTAACATACGGACGTCAAGCTGATATTCAAGCATGGGCATACCGTACTTTTCCTTAAAACTGCGGCGCAGGTGCGTCACGCTCATTCCGCAGACCGCGGCTATTTCGGCTGCGGTTATTTTTTTATCCGTCCGCTCATCTATATATGCCTTTGCGACGGCAAGTTTTGCCGAGTTTTTGGAAAGCGTTCTGTCCCGCGAAATATCGCAGAAATAGTCCGCAAGCAATTCATACAGCGCGGCTTTTGCGTTCATGAGATACCCTTGCTGCTTTTTATCCCAGACAGAGCATATATGCGAAAACAGTCTTTTATATTTTGCGGCGTCGCAGTTTTCACAGCGCAGCACGCACATTCCCGGTTTATCATCAGGATATGGAAACTCAGCCTCAAAATTTACGGTATAGTGCATAAAAGAGCCGTCTTTTGCAGACACCGTATATTTCAGGCTTTCGGGAAGATAGACAATATCGCCGGTATCTATATTAAGCATGCCGTCCTGTGTCTGATACTCAGCTTTTCCCGAAATGCTCATGACAAGACCCGAAATGCGCCTGCCGTTTACGTATCTTCTGTCCGTCTTTCCCGACTGATACATACACTCATGCGCAAGCACCATGTTTTTTACATACACGTCAAAGTCGGCTCTTAACATATTCTCACCTCTTTTGAAATTGTACACCGAATATGCGGATGTGTCAATACATATTCGGTCGTTTTGTGCTGTTTTTGAGCGTTTGGTGCATTTACCGAATGACGATTCGGCGTTATTATAATATCGAAAAGAACAATATCCGAAAGGAGCGTATTATAATGGCAGCAAAGCCAAAGATCGGACTTGTCGGAATGGGACATTTTATTTACTGGCCGCAGTTCGACGGATTAAAACAGGAATTGATGCAGAAAACAGAGCGTTTCAAGAAATACTTCAGCGACGAGGTTGAAATCTTCGACGGAGGATTTGCAGACGACTACGACACTGCCGTACAAGCCTTAAAACGCTGCAAGGCGCAGGATCCTGACGCGCTGTTCATAGTCATGACGACTTACATAACCTCGCAGACGGTTTTCCCGTTTGCAAAGTATCTCGGCGACGTACCGCAGTTTCTCATAGCACTTCAGCCGCTTGACAGGCTCGATTACAGCAAGACCACAACTTATATGCAGCTTGTAAACGACGACATATGCTCAATGCCCGAATTTGCCGGCGTTTACGAAAGACTCGGCGCTCATATGCCGTACTTTCTCGTATGCGCGGAAAGCGAAGAACAAAAGATCAGACGCCGCGTAGAGCTTTACGAAAAAGCAATCTGCGCCAAAGCTGCATTCAAGTATGCAAAGTTCGGTTATCTCGGTCACACCTACGACGGAATGTACGACATGAACACCGATCCGACAGCCTTTTCAAGAACCTTCGGCGCACATGTAAAAATGCTCGAAATGTGCGAACTGAAAGAATACTGCGACGGTGCTTCCGACGCCGAAATAAAGGTGCGCATTGACGAGATCAAGACCAAGTTCCAGATCATGGAGCCATCTAACGATCCGCTTACGGATTACGTTCACGACGAAGATTTAGAGCTTGCCGCAAGAACTTCGGTTGCGCTCGACAAGCTTGTACAGAACAACGGTCTTTCGGCGCTTGCGTACTTCTACAAGGGCGAGCACGGCAACGAATATGAAAAGATTGCGTCAAATCTCATAATCGGAAATACGCTGCTGACAAGCCGCGGAATACCTCTTGCCGGCGAGGCGGATCTCAAGACCGCAGCGGCAATGCTCATAATGAACAGGGTCGGAGGCGGCGGCTCCTTTGCGGAGCTTCATCCGTTTGACATCTACGACGACGTTGTGCTAATAGGTCACGACGGTCCTCACAACATCAACATCAGCAGCAAAAAGCCCGTACTGAGAAAGCTCAAAAAATTCCACGGCAAACCCGGCAGCGGCGTATCCGTAGAATTCAGCATAAAGAACGGCCCCGTAACGCTCCTCTCCTGCTCTCTCGACAGAAACGAACAGTTTAAGTTCATCTGTACAAAGGGCGAAAGTATGCCGGGTGAAATTCCTCAGACAGGAAACACAAACACCAAGTGCAAGTTTGAAAATCATTCATGCACGGAATTCGTTGAAAACTGGTGCAAAGCAGGTCCTACGCATCATCTCGCCCTCGGAACCGGTGACAAGACAGAGGAAATAAAGCTTGCGGCAGACCTTATCGGCGTAAACTTTACAAACCCTCTCGCGTAAACACAGCGCAATATCCTTTTCTCTCTCCTTACCCGGTATGCTTTAAGTATGCCGGGTTTCTGTTTATGCGCAAAAAAAAATCTGTCGGAAAAGACCGACAGAAAGTAAAAATATGGTGGGCGATAAGGAACTCGAATCCCTGACAACTCGCACGTCAAGCGAGTGCTCTACCAACTGAGCTAATCGCCCGTATTTTACGGAAGTGCTGATATTTTACCACATTTTTGCGCTTATGTCAATACCCAAAGAGCATTTTTTCGTGAAAGCGCTCAAAGAAAAGTCCGGCACGCTCATATTCTGCGCACCGGGCTGTTGTTTTTAAGTATTGTATTTACAGTCTTGACGAAAGCAGAGTCATTGCAAGCTTAAAATAAACCGTAAGCGACACTGCATCGACAACCGTAGTTATCATGGGCGCTGCAACGACGGCAGGATCGAGATGAAGTTTCTGAACCAGCACCGGCAGCACCGCGCCGAGGCTCTTTGCGAGCAATATGGTAAACACCATAGCCACAGCGACCGTAAAGCCTATGAGTATTCTGTCGGGATCGTTTGTGAAAAGCACTATGCGCAGGAAATTGACTGCCGCGAAGATAGTACCCACTATCACCGCAACCCTTATCTCTTTCCAAAGAATTTTTAACACATCATGCGGCTTTAAATCTCCGGTCGTAAGTCCGCGTATAACCGTTGTAGTTGCCTGAGAACCGGAGTTTCCGCCGGTATCCGTAAGCATTGGCATAAAGGTTACAAGCAGCGGTATTGCGGCTATTGCCGCCTCGAATTTTCCCAATATCGCGCCGTTTATCATTCCCGCTATCATAAGTATGAAAAGCCACGGAAGTCTTGCTTTGACTATCGTCATGATACTTGTTTTGAGGTACGGCGTTTCGATATGCTGCATAGCAGCCATCTGTTCCATATCCTTTGTTGCTTCTTCCTCGATGACGTCCACGATATCGTCTACGGTAATTATTCCGACAAGGCGGTTCTCACTGTCAACAACGGGCATTGACAGTGAGAAC
>ERZ857745.789-NODE-789-length-44002-cov-3.984185_pt1 | contig 44002 bp, 40 predicted proteins | sample MGYA00519699_ERZ857745 | MGnify/ENA primary metagenome ERZ857745 (study PRJEB31778, sample SAMEA3449357) | human gut metagenome | biome: human gut; feature: human-associated habitat; material: faeces | place: United Kingdom | collected 2010/2012 ... | reverse complement strand
TATTTTTAATAAGGTCGTCCTTAACGTCTGTCATCTTGATAAACCAAGTATCACGTGCATAGTAGATAAGCGGTGTATCACATCTCCAGCAGTGAGGATAGTTGTGCTCAACCTTTGCTTTTGCGAAGATTTTGTTTTCGGCTGCCAGCCATTTGATGATTTCAACATCAAGGCCGTCTTCCATTACAAATCTGCCCTCCCATGGAGTTGCAGTATAGAGTCCCTGCTCATTTACAGGGTTTATTACAGGAAGATTGTATTTTCTGCCGCACTGATAGTCGTCTTCACCGAACGCCGGAGCGGTATGAACGATACCTGTACCGTCTTCTGTTGTTACATAGTCCATACATGTAACGAAGAATGCTTTTTTGTCAGCCTTTACAAACGGCATAAGCTGTTCGTATTCTATATATTCAAGGTCGCTGCCTTTCATTTCTTCGATGACTTCATAGTTGCCCTCGCCGAGAACCTTATCTGCAAGGCTCTTGCCTACATAAAATACGCTGCCCTCTTCATCGCCTGCGGTCATCTTAACCTTGAGGTAATCGTAGTCAGGTCCTACTGTAAGCGCCACGTTTGCAGCCAGTGTCCAAGGAGTGGTTGTCCATGCAAGGAAGTATTCGTCTGCGTCTTTTCTCTTGAATTTTGCTGTGATAGTTGTTGTCTTGACTTCCTTATATCCCTGCGCTACCTCGTGTGATGCAAGTCCTGTTCCGCATCTTGGGCAGAACGGAAGTATCTTGTGACCTTCATATACGAGGCCTGCCTTGAAGAATTCCTTGATAATCCACCAGCCTGTCTCGATGTAGTTGTTGTCCAGTGTGATATACGGGTTCTCCATATCGGCCATATATGCCATACGGTCACTCATCTGCTCCCACATGTCTGTGTATGTGAATACGGACTCCCTGCACTTTTCGTTGAATTCTTTGATGCCGTATTTTTCGATGTCCTGCTTGCCGGACATTTTGAGCTGCTTTTCGACTTCGATTTCAACCGGCAGTCCGTGAGTATCCCAGCCTGCCTTACGGTGCACCTGATAGCCCTGCATTGTCTTGTAACGGTTTACGGAGTCCTTGAGGGTTCTTGCCATTACGTGATGTATGCCCGGTTTGCCGTTGGCCGTAGGCGGACCTTCATAGAAGTTAAATGCCGGCATACCCTCTCTTGTTGATATACATTTGCCAAGAAGATCTTCTTCTTTCCATTTAGCTACCTGTTCTTTCTGAACCTCAGCTATAGGTTTTTCTGATAAGTTTTTAAACATTTGTTTCATTACCCTTTCTGTTTTAGTTGTTTGGGGATATAAAAAATCCCCAACTCACAAAAGTGAATTAGGGACGATTTTACAAAACCGCGGTACCACCCTAGTTACATATTAATAAATATGTCGCTCATTAGTACAACAGGCTCCGGAGTGATATTCAGACTTGTTTCACCGGTGCTCTCTCAGCATACGAGCATCTCTCTGTAAGGATATTACACAGGCTTACTGGTTCCATCACAGCCAATATTCGATTACTACTCATTTTACTAAAAAAGTAATGGGGGTGTCAAGGGTTATGCGGGTAAAAGTTTAATACTTTATTATGCAAGCAAACATATGCATCCTGTCTCTATTTCCACAGTTTATCAGGATAAATCCCTTTGTCCTTCATTGACTGCAGCGCAGCTGTAACGCTCTCCTTATCCTCTTTGTATGTCACACCGTACCATTTGTCAGCAGAGCTCAAAACCTTTACTTTTGCAATGCCCTCTGATATGACTTCATCCACCACGCCCGGCAGGAAGTATTCACCCTTTTGCGGGTTGCTTTCTAAAGTCTGTTTCAGAAACTCAGGAAATCTGTTTTCCAGCTGCTTCATAAAATCTGCAGTAAATCCCCAGAAGTTCATAGATACAGGGGTTCCCTTGTCAACATAAACAAGGCGTTCTCCCTCCTCATACACTATATCCTCTCCGCGCCACATTATCTTTGTTCTCTCATTGATATCCGCAAGATAGCCCCTGCTGTCAACCTCACAGACACCTCTTGAAACATAGCCGCTTTCAGAAAGGGTGTTTTCGACCTTGTATGCCACCATACAATAATCATCTTCCGCCTGCTCCAGAAATTCATAGATGGCAAGGAATGCCCCTGCACCGTAAAAGTCATCAGCATTGATTACTGCAAACGGTCCGTCAACTATGTTTCTTGCCGCAAGCACAGCGTGGCCTGTTCCCCATGGCTTTACTCTATCCGCAGGAATTTCAAATCCCTTTGGGATATCTTCAAGGCTCTGATAAGCGTATTCAATCTCCATATACTTGTCTGCTCTGCCTTTAATCAGCTGTTCGAAGTCCTCCTGCAGTTCCTCTTTGATAACTATAACGGCTTTTTTGAAGCCTGCCATATATGCGTCATACAGGGAAAAATCAAGAATAATCTCTCCCTGCTCCGTTATTTTGTCCATCTGTTTGAGGCCGCCGTATCTTGAACCCATTCCGGCCGCCATTATTATCAATACCGGTTCTTTCATTTGATTTCCCTCCCTGATGTCCTGATATATATGCTTTCGTATATCGTACAGGCTGCAAAACCTGTCATAATCCCTGTCCATAAGAAAAGCATACGGTATTTCTCTGTCTGAAAGAGCCTGCTCCCAAAGCTTTTCTATGCTGAGGTCCTCATCTGCTATGTATACTCTGCCCTGTTTCAGAATATCGGCGCACATATCATCAAGCGCAATGCCGTCACTGCAGACGGCAACAAATTCCGACCTGTCCTCAAGACTCTTAAGCACTTCATATTCTTTGTTTCTGTAGCCGTGCTCTCCATCCATCATACATATTTTTCTGATGCTTCTGCCGTCAGATGCTTCTATCAGCTTATCAATATCAATATATTCATAATCATACTGTTTTGCCAGCTCCTGCGCCAGCTGTTTCCTGCGGCTTCCTATAAAGCCGGTTACATAAATTCTGCTGCTGTCCATATATACCTCCGCTCGCTTTGTTATAATTATATAATATTATTTGTTATTATCAAAGGATTGAGATATAATTTGTCTGAAGAATTTATATGTAAAGGAGACGAGGTTATGATATATCTTGGTACAGATGTGGAAAAAGAAGCTGCCATTACAGTAGCAAAGCTTATGGCTGCGGCGGCAAAAACTGCGCCTAAGGGCTGCGGCGAGGATAATGTCGAGGTTTTAATTCTTGACGGAGCCGACAAGGACAGGCTGACAGAGGCGATGAGAGAAATAGGCAAAGAGCCTGAACAGGAGTTTTTCATAAGGGACGCAGCCAATATAGATGCATCACACTGCATACTTCTGATAGGGGCTAAAAATTCACCTATCGGTCTTGAGGGTTGCAGCTACTGCGGTTTTGAAAACTGTGCTGAAATGGTCAAGGCTGGCGCAAGCTGCGCATTTAATATTACAGACCTTGGCATAGCTGTAGGTTCAGCCGTATCGGTTGCCGCAGACAACAGAATAGACAACCGCGTTTTATTCTCGGCCGGAAAGGCTGCTGTCAGATCTGGATTTATGTCTGAAACCGTAAGAGTATGCTATGGTATTCCTCTTGCAACTGCAAGCAAGAGCGTATTCTATGACAGAGCAGAGCAGGCAGAAGGTTAACAGTATATATAATTTTCAGTAAAAAGGCATATACCACAAAGTAAATGTATATGCCTTTAATATTATCTTCATTTTTCAATTTCTTCTTTGAGTTCTCTGAACATATTATAAAACTCATTCTTGCACTGATTTACAATTTCAATTGCAATCTTATGGTTATATGCATGCGCCACATTATTCCTTGCAGAAAGAGCCTTTAACCATACCTGTTCGTTATGTATCATTTCTGCCTGATAAGCCGTCTTTAATATGGTCTTTGGTGAGCCTGCAGTGCTCTCTTTAAAAGCGCTGCAAAAATTATTATATCCCTGCACAGATATTCCTTCCCTATTCTATCCCCGCAAATATTCTCGCAATTTCCTCCTTAGCCTTTTCGATACTGCTTTCGTCCGGCATAATTACAGAAGCATAGGCATTGCCTGCAGAGTAGCACGGCTGCGAACTGCCCTCTCCGTCAAGGCTTATCTTTTTAATATCCCACTTAGCCATATCATCAAGCTGCATCTTCACAATCGCTTTAATATCTGTATCACTCATATTTGTTTCAATATAGCTGGAAAGGCTGCTCAGTATGGAGCTGTACTTAGTAAGCAGCGTTGAGCTTGAGGTAACCTTGTCAAGCACCGCCGCAAGCACTATCTGCTGATTTCTGATACGCTGTCTGTCACCGTCGGAAAATGATTTTCTCTCTCGTGCAAAGGCAAGAGCCGAAGCGCCGTTAAGATGGTTTTGTCCGGCTGTGAAATAAAAGCCCTCATTCTGTCTGCCGTGGGTTACAAAGGTAAAATCAGAGTTTACATCAACTCCGCCTATGGCATCGACCAGATTTGTAACGGTTGTGAAATTGCATTTATAGTAGTAATTGATATCACAGCCCAGAAGATCCTCTGCCGTAGCCACAGTTTCATCAGCGCTGTATATACCTGTATGTGTCAGCTTGTCCATCTGCTGATATGTATGAAGCTTCACATAATAGTCTCTCGGAATCGAGGTCAGCAGTATTTTCTTTGTCTTAGGATTAACTGTCACCAGCATATTCACATCTGATCTTGACAGCACATCAATGGTACCCGTAGTATCAAGTCCTGTTATGTAAATATTAAAAGTCTCCTTTGTAACATCCACAGCCTTCGCCTGTGAAGCCGTTTCTTTTTCCACATACACGCTGTATATTATTCTGGTGCTGTCCTCAAAGCCTGTGTGACTTTCACTGTAAACATCCATTATTCCCTTTGATAAGAATATCGCCTCATAGGACTTGTCGGCAAGTCCGCCCATAAGCTTGTCCGTATCGGTGCTGTACTCGTAGTTAAAGCTTACTCCCGGCTCTTTCATTTCATCTGTAAGCAGCTCCTGAGCATCAAGATACTCACTGTCCAGTTCGCTGGTTATATATACATCTTTGCCCTGCAAATCCTCCGGTTTTTCCATTGCGCTGTCCGCGTTAACTACAACACAGTATTCCGACAGATCCTTGCCGTTATCGCTTATCTGATTAAAAAAGCTGCCTGCCTGAAGCATATATATGCCGCCTGTCACATATGCGGCCGCAAACAGAATGCTCAGCACAAGACCGGTTATCTTCACGCCCTTTTTTCTTTTTCTGCCCAGAGAAAGTATTCCCGTAATCACGCTGAGCACAACTATAGCGCCGCAGCCTGCGCATATGTATTTACCGGGCAATGCATCAACCATTGTAACTGATACCGCTGCAAACATCGCCGCAAGTATATAGATTATATAGAATATTACTGCTGCAATTTTGAGTCCGTTTCGTTTATCTTTATTTCGCATAAATTATCCTCCTGCTTTATCTCCCTTTATATATGACACCTGTCCTTCAAATAAGGTGACAGAATTTCGACAAATTTCGCTAAAAAGAAAGTATACCATCTGAAGCCGGTTTGCACCAGCAAATAATTTTCAGAAAAATATGTGTAACCTTTAGGCCGTAATTTTGTTATACTTATGTATACAAAATAACAGGCTATATTCTGCGAAAGGGAAGGAGATACCTTGGACAACAGAATACTATCCGAGCTTTACAATGCGTATGCAAGGGAAATCTACCTGTATCTTTATTCCCTCTGCAAAGACGCACAGCTGGCAGAGGATCTGATGCAGGAGAGCTTCTGCAAGGCAATACTGGCTTTAAGCTCCGAACATACAAATATGAGGGCATGGCTTTACACGGTAGCAAGAAACCTGTGTCTGAACGAGCTGAAAAAAAGAAACAGAGAAAGCTATGACAACAACCTGCACAGCCTCAGCGACTCCGTTTCTGACGCTGCCGAGCATTTAATTTCAGAGGAACGGTCAAAAGCTGTATTCAAAGCCCTGTCAAGACTTGAACTGCGCAGACGCGAAATACTGCAATTGCAGTATTTCAGCGGTTTCACACTCAAATCGGCAGCAAAATTTCTGGGACTGTCCTATGACAATGCCAGAGTACTGAGTCACAGAGCAAAACAGGAACTGAAAAAACATCTCAAGGAGGACGGTTATGAAATATAACGAGCTTATAGAGTTATATAAAAAAAACGAGCTGCCGGAGCAGCAGCAGAAGCAGATAGAATACGATATCGAAAGGCAGGAAGCTATAGCGGAATACCTGTTTGAAAAAGACGAAACAGCAGCTTTTGAGCTGGCTGACGATACAGATTTCGGAGAAGCGGACTTCACTGAAAAAACAAACAAAAGTATAAACAGAAAATTTGTAAAGGCGGGAGTCATCTCCGCTGCCGCAGCGGTAGTTGTTATCCTCTTCATAGTCTTTGCACTGCCGAATATCGTTTCCTGCTTTTATTACAATCCTGCAAAGGAAGTAATCTCACATGAGGCTCTTGTTTATTCCGACAGTTTTAATCAGATAAGCACAGATTTCAGCGTTTTTTCAGAGCTTGCACTTCCGGGATATTTCAGAGATGATGTAGCGGTTGAAAAAAACGGCTACGGTAGCTACGACATACAGATAAAGCAGACAATTTCATGGACCGGAAATCTCACTAATGTTTCCGGCAAAATTACAAGAAATAAATTGGTGCTTTACGACACGAATACACTGACCCCGCCACAATCCTGCGACTTCGGGTGGTGGCAGACTGATGGAAAAAAGGTTACTTCACTCAAAGAACTTTACGATAGTCTCACGGATGACGAACGTAGTTCCTCACAATATATTTCAATGGATAAGGAGTCGGCAGACCTTATGCTCAGTTCGCTCAGAGACAACGATACTTATCTGGCATATGTGACCCTTGACAGGATTATGGACTATAAAGACTTTATCCGCTTTATAAATGACAACAGCCTTGGCAATGTATGGTGCGGCGTATTTATTCCGAAAAGTGATTATTATGAGGATGAAATGAGTCTGGGCCTGCCTTACCTTGGATTTGTATGCAACCCGTGGTTTGGTCGTGAGGATGCCGGTTTGGACGAATATCCGAACCTGTTTACAGGACTTGACAATAAAGATGAGCTTGCGGATGAGGACTTTGCAAAACAGCATTTTCTAAGTATGCTTAGATATATGAGAGATAACAAACGTTCAGCGTCCGTAATGTCATCAATAGAAGATCTGACAAATGTGCTTGACCCGGCTATAGACTATGTCGAAAAAAACGGGCTAAAAATCCACGGCTTTGCAATTACGGCAACCAAAGATAAGCTGCTGAAAATAAATGATACGAAAGAAGTCTATGCTATAAGCACAAAAGAATTCAAGTAATGTATTATGCAAAACGGAGCAGACATCAGGCCCAAGCCTTATATTCATCACTCTGCCTAACATATTTGCAAATATGCACCTGGGCAGATTATGGGGAAGCCTTTTCTTCATATTTATGTCGTTTGCAGCACTTTCAACAGTTCTAGCTGTTTTTGAAAACATCATATGCTGCGGTATGGAGCTTACAGGATGCAGCAGAAAAAAAACAGGGCTCGTAAACCTTGTACTCATCACCGCGCTTTCACTGCCTTGCGTACTGGGATACAATATCTGGAGTTGGAGCGGCTTTGAAATCTTCGGAGGCGCAGTTCTTGACGTTGAGGATTTCCTTGTAAGCAATATATTCCTGCCTCTTGGCTCGCTTGTATACCTGCTTTTCTGTGTTACAAGATACGGCTGGGGCTGGAGCAATTTCAAGACAGAGGCAAACACCGGCAAGGGACTCAAGATGCACGACTGGATGAAACCGTATCTTACATATATACTGCCTGCAATAGTTCTGTTTATCTCTGTATTCGGTATTTATGACAAGTTCTTTGCATAACACATAACTGTATATAGCAAAGTGCAGAGGCGCTGCAATTACAGCATCTCTGCACTTTTTATTTGTCCATTTCATCAGCCCCGAAGCAGTCTGTACATACCGTCTTTAAGCCCGTCTATAGACAGTCTGAACATGGGAAATACCTTTTCGATTTCAGCAAAAGACTCCGGCATCCACGCTATATTTTCCTCTCTCTCCTGAGGGTGAAGCCATATGGAGTGCCTGTATCTTTCCCGAAACTTTTTAAACCACGTTATCCCGTCATTGCTCTCCGACACAGACCAGCTGCTTTGTGATCCGTCCATAAGCTCGTGCATTGCCATATCTGCATCACCTACAAAAATAACCTTGTATTCCTTTGAAATATTCCTTATAACCCAGTCGGTTTTTATGGTATCCGCAGGATTTATAGACGGATCCCTGTAAAGCTTATCCTCCAGACAGTTATGAAAATAGTATATTTTCAGATCCGAAAAGGTATTAGCCTTATTAAGCGATTGAAACAGCAGGCTGCACAGCTCCTCGTAAGGCTTCATTGAACCTCCGGAGTCAATAAGCACCATTAGCTTGAGCCTGTTTTTTCTCGGCGGCTGCATCTTAATATCCAAGATACCCGCCTGTCTGCATGTGCCGTCAACAGTTCCCCGTATATCCAGCTCCTCATCGCTGCTGTCAAGCTTTCGTGACAATTCCCTGAGCAGCCTGAATGCTATCTGAAACTGTCTTGACTCGATTGTGCAGTCTGTACGCCAGTCCCGAAATCTCCTGTCGCCCCGCACATGCACTATACTTTTGCCGCCTGCGCCCTGCATCATCGGACCGCTTCCGCTTCCCGGGCCTGCACCCTGTCCTGCCGAATTGGCTTTACTCATAATCTCTCCTGCACCAAAAGCTTGAATTTCACTGTTTTCCTCATCATATAATGCAAGCAGTTCATCAATCCGGTCTGAAACAAAAGCCGCATCCGGCTTGTATTTCTGTATATAGCCTGCCAGTGCATTCTTTACAAGCTCCGGCTGCTCCTTAATTACGGATATTTCCTCTTTAAACGCATCTGAATCTACATTTCTGAAATACCGGCAAAACAGCTCTTCATATTTATCCAGATCACTTTCTGTCTTAACAAGAAGCGCTCTGCTCAATACATAGAAGCCTCTGAATGACTGTCCGTGCAGACCCATACTTAGGCCCTCCATAAGGGAAAGCCAGTCGTGCAGCGATACTTTAATTCCGCCTCTGCGAAGAAAAACGAGAAATCCCAGAAACATTACCTGAGGCCTCCTGTGCTTTTCTTTACGGTATCCATATCCTCATCCTTTTTAATCAGGAAACTGAGCAGCGGCAGATCCTGTCTTAGTCTTTCTGTATCCATACCGCTCAATTTAAGTGCGCTTATCCAGTCTAAAAGCTCACTTGTTCCCGGTTTTTTCTTGAGCTCAAAATACTCACGCACATAGAAAAACGCATCCAGTACCTGCTCTATAAGGTGGGTTTCGATGTCGGGATAATGCGCAAGTATTATATCCCTCATAAGTTTTTCATCGGGAAATTCAATAAAGTGAAATGCGCATCTGCGCAGAAATGCATCGGGCAGCTCTTTTTCGGCATTTGATGTTATGATAACAATAGGAGGATTTTTAGCTTTAATTGTTTCGTCTGTTTCAGGTATATAGAATTCCATACGGTCAAGCTCCCACAGCAGGTCATTTGGAAACTCCAGATCCGCCTTGTCGATTTCGTCTATAAGCAGCACGCACTGCTCCTCAGATGTAAAGGCCTCGCCTATTTTACCGAGCTTAATGTAGCGTTTGATATCCTCTACTCCATCATTTCCAAGCTCGCTGTCATAGAGTCTGCGCACCACGTCATACTGATAAAGTCCGTCAGAGGCTTTAGTGGTAGATTTGATGCTCCATACAATAAGCTCCTTGCCCAGCGCTTTGGCGATTGACTCTGCCAGAGCGGTCTTGCCTGTCCCCGGCTCTCCCTTTACAAGCAGCGGCTTGTTCATTTTTATGGCGATATTGGCCGTAAGCATTAAATCGTCATCTACTATATAGTCATCGGTTCCTTTAAACTGATATATTGTTTCGTTCATACTACAACTCCTTGATTTTTCTTAACTGTATTTTACCTGTATCTTTCAGCGTTTTCAATGTTTTTATGCAGATGGAAAAATACCGCGGCAAAATAATACTCCCTGCAAATATCGCATCGCAGGGAGCTTTTAATATTATCTTTATTTCAAACTATTTAATTACGTCTGTTCCCATATATTTTACCAGCGCTTCAGGAACCTTAACGCTTCCGTCTGCCTGCTGATAATTTTCAAGGATAGCTGCGACAGTTCTTCCTACTGCAAGGCCTGAGCCGTTGAGAGTATGAACAAATTCAGCCTTGCCCTTAGGCTCTCTTCTAAATCTGATGTTCGCTCTTCTTGCCTGATAGTCCTCAAAGTTTGAGCATGATGATATTTCAACGTATCTGCCGTAGCTTGGCATCCATACTTCGATATCATATGTCATAGCTGAACTGAAGCCTAAATCTCCTGCCGAAAGCTTAACAACTCTGTACGGAATATTGAGTATCTGAAGCACTTCTTCTGCCGCATGAGTCAGGCTTTCGAGTTCATCATAGGAATTGTCAGGGTTTGCGAATTTAACAAGCTCAACCTTGTTGAACTGGTGCTGTCTTATCAGACCTCTTGTATCTCTTCCTGCTGAACCTGCTTCTTTTCTGAAGCAAGGAGTATATGCGGTATAGTATATAGGAAGGTCTGCGCCGTCTAGGATTTCTCCTGCTCTCAAGTTGGTTACAGGAACCTCTGCTGTAGGGATAAGGAAGTGATCCTTCGCAGGTACGTGGAACATATCGTCTTCAAATTTAGGAAGCTGTCCTGTGCCTGTCATAGCAGCTCTGCCAACCATAAACGGCGGAAGAATTTCTGTAAATCCGTGTTCCTCTGTGTGCAGGTTAAGCATAAAGTTTATAACTGATCTTTCAAGTCTTGCGCCAAGACCCTTATATACTGTAAATCTTGTTCCCGAAAGCTTTGCAGCTCTTTCAAAATCGAGAATATCAAGGTCCTCGCCTATATCCCAGTGCGCCTTAGGCTCAAAATCAAAGGATGTAGGCTCTCCCCATTTTCTCAGTTCAACATTGTCCTGATCGTCCTTGCCGTCAGGTACTGTAGGGTGAGGTGTGTTAGGTACATTAAGGAGAGCATCTTTGAGATTTGCTTCAGCTTCTGATACCTGTTCATCAAGGACCCTTATTTTATCCGAAAGCTCTTTCATTTCTTCCATAAGAGCTGTTGTATCCTCGCCGTTTTTCTTCATCTGAGGTATTTTTTTTGATTCGATTTTCTGCAGGTTTTTCATCTGCTCAACTTCTGCAAGTATGCTTCTTCTTTTTTCATCGAAAACCATAACATTGTCAATGCCGAAGTCGCCCTTGCCTCTTCTCTCCACTGCGGCTTTTACATTGTCAAAATCTTCTCTTAGTCTTTTAATGTCTAACATTTTCTCATCTCCTGTTATAATAGATTTCTTTTATATGAACTATACATATCAATCAGTTTACGGATTTCCCTCTGCGCTTCAAGCTGCAGCTGTGACGCCAGGTTGTAGTCTGCCCTGTCCAGCGCGTCGCTTATTTTTTTGAGAATACAGAATTCATTCATAGTATTCTTTGCGATTTTGTCTCTCTGCGCGGAAATCTGCGCCCACATACCTATATCATAATCTGCGGCACTTTCGTTGTGAAGCTTTCTGCAACCTCTGACCGTATCCATTGCATTAGGAATTATTCTGTTGTAAAGCTCTGTAGCCCACTGCCTCACTATGGCTTCTTTGTAGGACTCAAGAACTATGTCGGTCATTACACCGCCGCTCTTGAATATCTCAAGCTTTTCGGGATATTTATCAAATGCGGTTATGTTCTCCCATACTGTTTCAGGAGGTCTGCCGAATATATCATCTCTTTCCTCCGGAGTATAGTGTGCAAATACGTCTTTTTCACTTCTGTACTCTCTGCCGGTTTCAAGATAGAAATCCTCTTCACCTTTCTTCTTGGAAATTGACTTCTCAAGCTCAGCAGGTGTCTTGCCCGCAGTTACCGCAGCTCTGATACCGTCAAGCATTGCCATATATGAAGCCGCAATTACAAGGTATGTATTGCTGTTAGGGTTCGGGGAACGAAGCTCAAATCTTGTGGCAAGCGGATTGCCTGCTTCTCTGATAAGTCCCGCAAGTACCGTTCTGTTTCTTGACGGTGCCTCAACGCTGTGTCCCATAGAAGTTACTGTGCATACAGGAGCCTCAAATCCCGGTTTAAGTCTGTTGAAAGCATCGTTGGTTGCACTTATAAACGGATTTATAACCTCATAGTTGTTGAGAATACCCATAAGCGCGCCATAGCCGATTACATTGAGGAAGTCCTTGCCGTCCTTTGATGAGAACATGCTTACGACTCTGCCGTCCTTAAGCTTTGCCGCAAGACCAAGGTGGGTATGCTCACCGCTTCCTGCAACGCCCTCCATAGGCTTTGCCATAAATGTAACGTCAAGACCGTGCAGTCTGAATATATCTCTTACTATATATTTTACCTGTTTTTCGTTGTCCGCAGCCTGCAGGGCATCTGAATATTTCCAGTCGACTTCAAGCTGCTCCATTATGTGATCGTAATGTCCGGAGTGTCCCATCTTGGCCTTGACGCCGCCGACCTCCTTGTGACCCATTTCCATTTCAAGACCGTAGCGGTCAAGAATGTTAAGTGTTCTTTCGAGAGCTGTACGAACCGGCCCCACTGTCCTCTTCCAGTACTGCTCCTTGAGCTCCTGCGCTGTGGTAAGCTGCTCTCTGTCAGACTGCTCATCCGGTGTTTTAACCCAGAATTCCAGCTCTGTCGCAGAGGTTACTATTAGCTCCTCAATCTCATCGGCGCTGTCTAAATCCATATATTCAAAAACATACGGATTAGCCTTAAGAAGCTCCATCAGTTCTTTTTTGAAGTCTGCCACAGCATCGCGAAGCACTACTCTTGAGCCTACTTCAAATGTATCGTTGTGGCGCAGATATGACGGTATTCTGAGGCTTCCCACAGGAAGTCCGATGCTCTGCGGCACATGGTCAAAATTATAGTCAACATACCAGTTCACATCAAGATCCGGTATTATATCAACCTTAGCGTTGTTAAGGTCTGCAATTTTAGGAAGCACTACTGATGAGCCGTCAGTCTGCACGCCCTCTGTAAGAAACTTGTCAATGTCTTTTATAAAGGCTCTGACAGGTATCTTTTCGTCTGTTCCGTGTCCGCCTATATCAATACCCACTAAAGATACAAACTGAACTTCCGGATGTTCGTTTAATATTGTTTTAATTCTATCTGCCGAATGGTCTTCCGGCCCGATAGTAAAAAGCATTTTGTCAAAATCAAAATCCAGCATGTATTCCTCCAATCAAATTAAATTGCAATGGACATTCCGGTGTTTTCCGGAATGTCCCGCTTTATTATTTCTGTAATTCATTCAAGTATTTTTCCAGCTGATCAAGATATTTGCCGTAGCCCTCCCAGTCGCCGTTTTTCATAGCTGACTGCGCGCTGTCATACGCCTCTGCGGCTGCCTTGATAAGCTCTGCCTGAGACATCTGACCGTCTTCGGCGGTCTGTGATGAAGAATTGTCACTGCCGCTGCTTATGTCGGTTTCTCCAAACAGAGATTCCAGCGCCTCGGCAAGTGTCGGCTTGTATGCAATCTGGTCATTGAAAGCAACGATTACTCTCTTGACCTCCGGTATACTTTCTTTGTTTGCTTCAAGATAAACCGGTTCGACATACAGCAGCGAGTCCTCTATAGGGATTACAAACAGGTTGCCTCTGCTGTATGATGTTCCCGCCGAGCTCCACAGTGCAAATTCCTTGGAAATCTCAGGGTTCTGGTCTATCAGAGCCTCTATCTGCATAGGGCCGTAAACAGCCTTGCTCTTAGGGAATGTATAGAGAACTATCTGACCGTAGTTGTCGCCGTCGTTTCTTGCAATGAGAAGCGAGGTCATATTTCTCTTGCCCTTAGGAGTATATGGTATGGAGTTTACAAACTCAGCGTCTTTTTCGCCCGGAAGCTTGAGTATATAGTAGTTAGGAGTCATTTCTTTTTCGTCCTTGCCGTATATCTCATTTGCTATTGACCATATATCCTCGTTCTGATAGAAAGCATTGACATCATTCATATGATATCTTTCGTAGATTGTAGCCTGTATATCAAACATTGTGTTCGGATATCTGACATGAGCCTTAACCGCTTCGTCCATTTCATCAAAGTTCTTGAACAGCTTAGGATATATCTTCTGCAGTGTCTTTGCTATAGGGTCGCTGTCATCAACCACATAGTAGCTGGTGTCGCCGTTATATGCGTCTATAACTACCTTTACAGAGTTTCTGATATAGTTTGTGCTGCTCTGCTGGCTGTACGGCTCCGAGTACGGATAGCTTGATGTTGTTGTATATGCGTCATATATCCAGTACAGTCCGCCGTTTGCAGTAACCATATACGGATTTTTGTCATATGTCAGATAAGGCATTATCTTCTTGACTCTTGAGGTGATGTTTCTGTTGATAACAATCTTCGAGTCGCTGGTTATATTTGATGAAACCAGCAGCTTGAGTGATCTTTCTCTGATTGAGAACAGGCATCTGTTTGCAAAGTTCATCCTGATACCCGCTGTACCTGAGTACTTGGTGTACTGGTTTGTCTCATCTCCCGGATAGTCAAACTCTTCCTCGTCAGTGCCTACAAGGATATAGTCGTTTGTAAGCTGACCGAAGTATATTGCAGGGTTGTCAATCTGGATTTCGTCAACCGATGACTGAGGCGGAATGTCTCCGACAAGCACATCCGGCTGTCCGCTTGATGTAACCTTGTCAACTCTGGATAAAGTCACGCCGTAGCCGTGAGTGTATTTGATGTGTCTGTTGAGCCACGTATCGCTTATCTTGCTTCCGTCAATGTCAACCTCTCTGGCTGCAAGGAAAGTCTGCGTGTATTCACCGTTTACATAGTATCTGTCTACAAATACGTCATTGAAGTTATAGTATGTTCTGATAGCCTGCGTCTGATTGTAGAATTTGTTTGCAGGTGAATAGTCGTTTATTCTGATGTTTGTTATGGTTTCAGGGTTGTTGTTGATATCAGTGCTGTCAAGGTTCTTGCTTGCAGCAAATGATTTGGTTGTAACATTGTCAACACCGTATGCGTACTGTGTATACTCTATGTTTCTCTCAAGGTATTTGCTTTCCTTGTTTAATTCGTCAGGTGATACAACGTAGTTCTGAACCAGTACTGCTCCGCCTGCTCCCACAAGTCCCACAAGTATCATAATTATAGGGACTATCGCTATTGTCTTGACTTTCTTTTTGCTTACTCCGATTATGAAGCCTACAGCGCCTAAAATTGAAAGGCCTGCAAGGACTCTGTACATCCACAGGGTAACAGTCACGTCTGTATATCCTGCTCCGTATACCGCACCCGTATGGTTGTAAAGCAGGTCATACTGCTTGAGGAAGAAGTCTATGGCCAGCATTACGAAGAATATAACGCCTACAACGATAAGCTGCTTCGATGCGATGTGCAGAAGCTGGTTGAAGTTGTCGCTGTCAAACTGTTTTTTCTTTCTTGCAGGTCTGTGCACAGGACCTCTGCCGCCAAACGACTCTGCAAACTTGCCAAACATATCGCCAAGACCGCCAGCATTGTCAAAGCCTGCAAAACCTGAACCCTGCTGCGACGATTCATCATCAAAACTGTCTTCTCCTGCATCTTCAAATACGGTTGGTTTTCTCATTGACAGCAGCATCGCATAATAAATAAGGGTGATTATTATAAATGCTACTGACAGAGCTATGATTATGCCGTTGACCTCTTTGATAAACGGCAGTTTAAATACATAAAGCGAAATATCGTTATTATACAACGGGTCTGAAATATCGAAATCAGTGCTCTTTGCAAAGTTCAGCCATTTGTACCACAGGTTTGACACGCAGAAGTAGGTTGCAACACAGGAGAAAATTCCTGCCAGCACCCAGCTTATTATGTTCATAGCTTTCTCATTAGGCGCATCTAAGGATTCAACTTTTTTGTAATATCCCTTTTTGAGCAGCTTCAGGTAAATATATACCAGAAATCCCACTACGATAAAGACCGGAACTCCGATTTTTATCTGAGTTAAAAGCTTAGTAAAGAATACGCTCACATATCCCAGTTCTTTGAACCAGAGAAAGTCTGTGATAAATCCCACTAAGGCAAATACCAGAAGCAGAAATGCAATTACCGCCAAAACTATCCATCTGGCTTTTGATCCTCTTTTCTTTTTTTCCAAAATCTTTCCTCCTAAAAAATATTATTGATTAAAACTCAGGAAAAGATACCTCTAATCCAGTTTTCTATAACTGTAAGTTTCGGTTCTATGAACTGCGCTGCGGCGGATTCAGGGAACTGGAACCTTATAATCATCATCGCAATCATAAATGCAAGTATTACAGCCAGTATAACTATTACAACGGTTGCCGCTCTGCCTCCTGCAGAAACCGGCTCATCTTCTTCGTATTCATCGGTTTCCTCAGGCTCGCTGCTCCAGAAGTTGTCGTCCTTGAAATCTCCCAGATGAAACTCCCCTGTCTGATCCTTGACTCTGCGGCCGCGTTTTTTCTTTGGTGCATCTTCGGCTGCCGCAGTTTCCTGCTGCTCCTGCGGTTCCTCCGGCTGCTCCTCTTCGGAAATATCCTGCACCTTTGGCAGCTCCTGCTCTGCTGTTTCTTTTACTTCCTCCGGTGCAGACTCCGGCTCGTTTGTTTTGGCAGCCTGTACCTCTGCAGACTCCTCTGAAACATCTTCTGTATCAGGAAGCTCTTCCACTATTTCCTCTACGTTTTTGTAGTCTTCTTCTATTTTTTTGTCGAGAGCATCTATTCCAAACTGCTCCTCTGCTTTTTTGAGGAACTCGGCAAACTGATCTCTGCTTATCTGCTGTGTGGCAACTCTTACCTTTTCGGGTGACTGCGACTGTGCCGCATCCTCTTCAAGCTGCTGCTCCAGATTGTCACTGTTAAACAGAAGCTCTCTTGCTCTTGCCATTTCCTCTATCTGATTTACAGGCTGCTCTGTCTCAGGTGCAGATTCCATTGTCTGCTCCTGCTTATTTTCGGGCGCCTGCTCCTCAGGCTGCTTCTCCGCCTCTGCTTCCTGTGCAGGTTCAGGAGGCCACTGACCCGAAATATCATCTTCGTCTACTTTGAGAGGGATTTCTGTTTTCGGAGCTACCGGTATGTACTCTGTCTTTTCGGCCTCTTTGCGCTTCCTGCGTCTTCTCGCAAGTCCTGTTTCCTCTGCCTGAGGCTGCTCCTGCTCCTCAGGGTCCTCGTCAAGTACGATTTCTTTATTTACGTTGTCAAGGTTATACGCCTCAAGACGAAGCTCTCTTTCTTCCTTGGCTTTTCTGACTCTTTCGTGCTCCTTGTTTAAAAGCTCCTGGAACTCAGCGTTCTTTTTGCTGAAAGTATAGAAGTCGTCCTCTCTGCTGCCGAATTTATCTGCGGACTTGCGCTCCGCAGGCTGTACAGCGCCTGACGGGTCAAAGACAAAATCGCTTACAGGCTCATAGTTTCTGCCCGGCAGACGTGAAGCCTCTGAAATTCTGTCGTTTACTGTTCTTTCTTTTTTGACTCCGAGAAGATCTCCCCAGTCAAAGCTTGCAGCGTCTTCTGTTTTTCTCTGCTGCCTGTTGAAATCACCCAGATCCCATTTAAAGTCAAAGTTCTCTTTAGTCTCAGGTACAGTATTCGGGTCAAAGACTATTTCTCTGTTCTCCGGTTCCTGTGTCTTTTTTTCAACTTTTGTCCCGCATACAGGGCAGAAATTATCATTATCAAGAAGCTCTTTGCCGCAATTTCTACAATACATTATTTCCCTCCGTCTTGCTGTCTATATCGTAACTCTAAGGTCTGTCTAAAATTCTGAATATTACTTTAGATTATACTACAAAACAGTGTCTATGGCAATTCCATAGACACTTAAAATTCCCCGCACGGCCTATTTTTTTACAGGCGCTTCCCGCTTTTAGCTATAATCCTGCATATAGGATAAAGCGCTGCAAACAGCAGAGCGGCCATAATTAAATACCAGCAGCTTTCAAGGTGAAGCCCTCTCAGCACTCCGCTGTAATCAGAAGCCGTTGCAATCGCATTTATACTCATGTGGGCAAATACCGGCACCCACAGTTTCTGATAGGTTTCGTACACAAAGGCCAGAAACAGCCCCACTCCCACAGCGCGTATGCCCTGCACAAGATTAAGGTGTATCACAGCCCATACCGCAGAGGACAAGATTGCCGAAAACCAGAAGCCACTTACGCTCCGAAAGCTTTTAAATACAAGTCCTCTGAATACAAGCTCCTCCATAAGAGGCGCGCATATTACTATCGAAAGCACCGACAGCAGCAGGTTTCCGTTTTTTAATATTATTTCCACATTGTCAAAGACAGGGAATGCTCCCCATATAGCCGCAAGCTTTATGGCAAGTCCTATTGCAACAGAGGTAATAACAGCTCCCGCCGCCGTGCACAAAAGCCCCATGCCGCCGGTATCCCTGAGCCTTATTCTCTCGCTGCCTCTTTCGGGTCTGAACAGGAGTATGTAGGCAGGGATAAACAGAATAATCATTGCAATATCCATAAGTATGTAGGTTGTATTGCTCCAGTCACTGGTCTTGCCTCCGTCAAACACAGGAAACAGAGCCGTCCCTATTATCTTCTGAAGCTCATATACTGCTGCTGCCGCAGCCAGTGCAATTACAAATGGTAAAATTAAAGGCATTTCTCTTTTTTTCATTGTTCTTCGTTCCTTTCCTGAGAAGTTCTATATATATAGTGCAAAAAACGGCAAAAATGTTGCACGAAAAAGGACAGTTTTTAAAATTTATTCAAAAAAATTTTATTTTGCCTTGACAGTGTACCGTCTGTTGTAGTACACTCAAGACACAAAAGAAAGAAAGGAGGCTGAAATGTTTCAGATAGATTCAAAGAGTCGGAAATCCATTTACGAACAGGTGATAGACAATATCAAAGAGCTTATCATCAGAAATATCCTGCCACCTCAGAGCAAGCTTCCCTCTGTGCGCGAGCTTTCAAAGCAGCTTCTGATAAACCCGAACACTGTGCAGAAGGCATACAAAGAGCTTGAACGGCAGGGGTATATCTATACGTCTGCAGGACTTGGCACATTTGTATCCGAAATCGACACAAATGTACTGGATATGCAGAAATACAAGGACATTATAGAGCATATCAGATTCTATATAGAGGAGCTCTACTATATCGGGCTTACAGATGAGGATATACTCAGAGCTGTAGGCGAAATTATAAAGGAAAGGGGTGAGCATCTTGATTAAAGTTTCAAAGGTCGATAAGCATTTTGAAAATGTTCACGCGCTCAAAAGTGTTTCAATGTGCATCAGAAGGGGTTCTATATATGGTCTTGTCGGCACCAACGGCAGCGGCAAAACCACAATTTTAAAGCACATTACAGGAATTATAAGGCCTGATTCGGGCAGCATCACTTTAGACGGAAGAGCTATCTACGAGAACACTTCCGCAAAGCAGCGCATATGCTTTGTACCCGATGATTTATTCTTCTTCGGAAACTACAATCTTAACGATATGCGCAGGCTCTATGCCGGCATGTATCAGAAGTGGAACGGTCAGAGGTTTGATGCTCTTGTAAACGCTTTCGGCCTTGACCGCAGCAAAAAGATAATAAGGTTTTCAAAGGGTATGCAGAAACAGGCGGCTTTCACACTTGCCATATCGGCAATGCCCGATGCCCTTATTCTCGACGAGCCTGTTGACGGACTTGATCCTATAGTAAGAAGAACAGTATGGGATATCATAGTAAATGATGTTGCTGAAAGAGAAATGACAGTCCTGATATCATCACACAATCTCAAGGAGATAGAGGGCATCTGCGATACGGTGGGAATACTCTCGGCAGGAGAACTGGTGCTTGAAAGAGAGCTTGACGATCTCAAATCGAATATACACAAAGTACAGGTTGCCTTTGCAAAGCCGCAGCCGGACGTTTACAGCGCACTTAACATTCTCAGCCGAAACACCAGCGGCAGCGTAGATATGCTGATTGTCAGAAACAGCGCAGAGGAAATAGAAGACGCGCTCAACCCATACAGTCCGCTGATCCTGGATATGCTTCCGCTTACACTTGAAGAGATTTTCATTTATGAACTGGGAGGTGAAAAGAATGAATACAGCAGCATCCTGCTCTAAGCCAATCAGAACAATAATACTGAATGATTTCAGGAGATTCTGGGTTTTATCACTGGCTGAATTTCTGGTGCTTTTTCTTGCCACCACCGCAGCAGTAATTATAAATTACTCGAATCTTCAGTCCATAGCAATGTACATACAGTCAACTATGGATATGTCCAACGTGTTTATGACAGGCCCGGTCTACATATTTACAATGATTGCAGCGATTGTGGTTTTCAGATATATGCACCTTGTAAATGCTGCCGCCGTATGTCACAGCCTGCCTGTAACCAGAGGTCAGCTGTACATAGGGCATCTGATTTCCGGATATGTTCTTGCAGCTGCACCTGTTATAGTAAACAGTGCAATACTTATGATACTGTCAAAACCTGTATACTATGACGAGAATATGTACTACAGTTCCGCCACAGAAGCTATAAGAGGCAGAGATATATTTACGATAAAAACAGTTCTTGTCACAATGCTTCTGCTTCTTCTGATTATGCTGTTTGTATATGTAATATCGGTATTTGCGGGTATGCTCTGCGGCACCTCCGTAATGCACATCATCGGTGCTGTCGGTCTTAATGTTCTGGCGCCCGCACTGCTTGCCTTTGTCTGTGAATATGCGCAGCTTTTCCTTTACGGGTTTTCGACATCATCGGCAATGCGCCACACAATCAAACTGTCCACGCCTGTACTTAGCATATCGTCTATGAGAGCCAGAGCCTTTCCGAATTCGGACAGCATAAATATTCTGCCTGTAATTGTATATATTCTCATAGCGGCTGTGATTGTCGCTGCAGGATACTTCCTCTACAGACAGAGAAAGCTTGAAAATGCGGCAGAACCGCTTGCTTTCAAAATCATGGTACCTGTAGTATGCGGTCTCATAACTTTCTTTGCGGCAACGCTTATCGGTCTGTTCGCAGGCGAAGAAAGCAGATTTTTCATATGGTTTATCGCAGGCACCGCTGTGTTTTATATACTGAGCCGTATGCTGGCGCTCAAGACAACAAGAGTTTTTAACAGAAACACGTTCAAAGCCTTTGGTGTATATGCGGTAATAATAGCGTTATTCATAAGTATATTTGCCTTTGATGTCACAGGTTATGAGAACAGAATACCAAAACAAGCGGACATCAAATCAGTATCAACCGATATACTTTCCCGGTATATACAGACTGACCGGAAAGCAAACCGTGCTGAATTCACTTCAAAGGAGAACATAGAGAATATCAGAAATCTCCACAGGGAGTTTCTCCTGCGGAAATCCGGCGCAGTAATCTCCGGAAGTCTGGATTCTTTCCTTGGGGATTCGGAGAGAAGCTGCAGCTACACGCTCAAAAACAGCCATACTTTAAAGAGAAGCTATGATGCATCTTTTGACTTCATAAAAAACAGCAGGGCAATCAAAGCAATCTACGAGTCTGACGAATACAAGGATATATACTCGCTGTATAACAATGATTTCCTCAATGATTTGAGCAATGTTTCAGTATCGCTGGTGTCATATACATCCGATGAATATTACTCAGCAGAGATAAAAACTGCAGAAATTGACGGACTGATTGCCGCTATTGAAAAAGATTTTAAGGACAGAACCTTTGAAGAGGAACTTGATGCAAACAATGCTCTCGGAGCTATAGAGATTTCTCTGTCCGGTCCTGACAAAGACGGAGATTATGGTAGCTGTAACAGAATTCCTGTGCTTGACAGTGATACAAACACAATACGCTGGCTTAAAAAGCACAGCTATTATTCAGAGATTGACCCCTCAGAATATATTGTAAAAAGCGCATCGCTGTTTAATAATTCCAATGATAGTACCCTTGATATTTCAAAGAGGTTAAAAGGAAAAACGCTTAAAGAAATTCGGAAGCTTTACCCCTGCGTAGCCGAGGAGGCAGGCGCATACTATGAACTGTCCCTCGATCTGAAGCGAAAGGGATCTTCAACGACATACTATTATTCTATGTCCTATTCAAAGAAAACACTTCCTGAGGATTTCAGAGATCTAATTTTAAAATAGAAATAATAAAGGCGCAGTCTGCAAATGCAAGCTGCGTCTCCTATTTTCTGTCTGCCACGAAATCTCTAAAGGCTGCCGCTGCGGGAGATAAATAGGCATCGTTGTTCTGTACCATAAAAAATTCCCGCCTGTACGGCGGATATTCAATCTCTAGAATTGATATATCAAGCTTCATAAGCATATCCATGTAAGGAACCACGGCAATTCCAAATCCTCCTGCCACCAGACCCGCAATAACCTGATCCTCCTCGTTTTCGCACGAAATCTGCGGCTTTGCCTCTATATCTTCAAACAGTCTGTCTACCACGTTTCGTATTCCTGAGCCTTTTGCAAAATATATCTGAGGATAAGGCAGGGTTTCCTCAAGGCTCACAGCCTTGCGCTCTGCAAGAGGGTGTCCTTTTGGCACTATAACAACAAGCTTCTGTTCGTGTACAGGGATTGCTGTCATATTCAGCTCCAGCTTTGGCGCAGAGCTGAACACAAGGTCAAAAGCTCTGTCCGAAAGTCCCTTAATCAGAGGCTCCGTCCTCTCTGTATGGAAAGTAAACTGAATGTTTTTTCCGGGGTTTTCTCTGATAAATTCCGCCGCAAGCTGCGGTATAAAATCAATTCCGAGAACCCGCAGAAATCCAAGTCTTATGAGTCCCTCTCCTCTGGCGCTTTTCTTCATGGAAGCAACTCCCTCATCAAGTGTAGCAAGAGTTCTTTTAGCCGTATCGAGAAATTCCTCGCCAAATCTCGTCAGAACTGTATTCCTGCCTTTCTTCTCAAAGAGCTGTACGCCCAGTTCTTTTTCCATCTGACGCATGGCGTGGCTTAAGCTGGGCTGTGAAATACACAGAATTTCCGCCGCCTTTGTATAATGCTGCACCTCCGCAAGCTTAACAAAATATCTGATATAGTCTAAATTCATATAGGTCTCCCTCCTTTTTTCATTATACTACAATCCATAGATACAAACTATAGTTTAATCAAAACTATCAATTTGTTTTAATGTGTTTTTTGTGATACAGTTAAATCAGTTGCAATAAGCAGCGGGAAAGGACTTTATTTATGAAACGCAAAGAAACATTGGACGACCGGCCTGTAATTCCCGGAGAGGCGGCTCTCGGTATTGCCCTCGTTATAAACACATTGGGCGTGATACTGATGCTTTACTCCGGCTCGGGGATATCCGCCATTTCCAGTGTTCCCTACGCTTTTTCCAGAGTTTTTCCTGTATTCACGCTTGGCACATGGACATATCTGTTTCAGGGAGTACTTGTATTAAGCCTTATGATTATGAGGCGAAAATTCATTCCCTCATATATGTTCAGCTTCGTCATAGGCTTTATCTTCGGCAAGCTGCTGGATTTACATTCACTGTGGGTTGACGCACTTCCCGATTCGCTTCCATGGCGCATAGCATATTTTGTAATAAGTTATGTAATGATATGCATAGGAATTGCGCTGTGCAACCGCTGCGGGCTTCCCATCACTCCTACCGATCTGTTTCCGAGGGAGCTTACAGTCATTACATCACTTGGCTATTCAAAAATAAAGATAGGCTTTGATGCGCTCTGCATTACGGCAACCGCCGCAATGACCTACTTTGCCCTGGGCCATATATCGGGACTTGGCATAGGCACTGTACTTGCGGCTCTTACTATGGGAAAGATTATCGACATATTCGGTACTCAGATGGACAAAAGATTTACATTCAGAGCATATCTGCCGGAGCAGGCAGAACGGCTGCTGAGAGCAGCAGCTAAATAGATACTTGTTTTCAAGGAGGTTATCATATGAACACTTTTTTAATACTGGTGACATACAAAACCAGACCGGGAGTCAGAGAAGAATTTTTAAATAAAATATATGCTTCAGATATTCTTAAAAAAATCCATCAGGAGAACGGCTGTATTTCCTACAGCTATTACCTTGATGCAGACGATTCCGACACAATACTGCTACTTGAGGAATGGGAGTCTGAAGCCTGCCAGAAAGCACATATGCAGACACTTCATATGAAGGAGTTTATGCCTGTTAAAGAATCCTATGTATCTGTTACAAAGGTACGAAAAATACAGCTTTAATACTTAGGAAGCGGATATCTACCGCCGTTTCCTAATATATATAGATATGATGGCTTCCGCCTGATATACTGCAATGCGGGAGCTGTCAACATCCTCCCTTAACATTTCGTGAATTATATCATACGAAGAATAGAGCCCTGCATCAGTTGCAAGGCTCTGTTTTTCAGTTAAAGCAGCATTCTGTCATTATCTATTTCGAATTTTTCCACAAGCTTTTCGACAGTCATTTCATCACGGTCCTGTCCTGAGATATCCATAACTATCCTGCCCGCCTGCATCAGAATTGTTCTGTTGCCGTGTTCAAGGGCAGCTTTCATATTGTGAGTTATCATCATTGTACACATTCCGCCCTCGCCTGCAAACTTATCCGTAAGCTCAAGGACTTTCTTTGCAGCAGACGGGTCAAGAGCCGCAGTATGCTCATCTAAAAGCAGCAGCTTAGGCTTTGAAATCACTGCCATAAACAGTGTAAGCGCCTGTCTCTGTCCGCCGGAAAGAAGTCTTGCCGTTTCTTTCATTCTGTCTTCAAGACCCATTCCCAGCATAGAAAGCTTCTCTCTGAAAAGCTCTCTGTCCGCTTTGTTTATGCCTGCCTGCAGGCCTCTGCTTCTTGTCTTGTTATATGCAATAGACAGGTTTTCCTCGATAGTCATATCAAAGGCAGTACCCTTTAGAGGGTCCTGAAAAACACGCCCTATATATCTTGCTCTTTTGTGTTCAGGGAGCTTTGAAAGCTCTATACCGTCAAGCATAATGCTTCCGCTGTCTGACGGAAATACTCCCGCAATAGAGTTCATAAGCGTGGATTTGCCTGCGCCGTTACTGCCTATTATTGTAATGAAATCCCCCTCTCTGCCGTGAAAGTCGATACCGTCAAGGGCCCTAAGCTCATTTATTGTACCTTTTCCGAAAGTTTTCACAAGGTTTTCTATTTTAAGCATTTTTTCTGCCCCCTTTATCCTTTTTTCTAAACAGGGAGAAGTTCTCACCCAGAAGTCCCATAGAAAGAGCGATTGTAACGATTATCGCCGATACCAGCTTCAGATCTGTCGGTGGCATACCTATGTAAAGCGCAATCGCTATTACCATTCTGTAAAGCACTGCTCCCAGAGCCACCGCAATGAGCCTCCTGATAAGGCTGCGTGTTCCGAATATAACCTCGCCGATGATTACCGACGCCAGCCCTATAACAACCATTCCGACGCCCATACCGACATCTGAATATCCCTGATACTGCGCCAGCATGCCGCCTGCAAGACCTACAAGGCCGTTTGATACGGCAAGTCCCAGAAGCTTCATATTATCACTGCTGATACCGTAGGCTCTGACCATTTCCTCGTTGTCGCCTGTAGCGCGGAGTGCAAAGCCCTTGCGCGTATTTAAAAATCCGTACATGAGAGCAATTATAACGGCTGCAATAATCGCCCCTATAATTATCGAGCTGTATTCAAAGCCGCCAAATAAATCTCCCGCTTTTCTGTATATGGTAGGTACGTTGTTGAGATTAACGTTGGCCTTGCCCTGTATTCTTAAATTAATTGAGTAAATTCCCAGCATTACAAGTATACCCGCAAGCAAAGGCTGTATCTTGAGCTTGGTATTAAGCAGCGCTGTAATAGCTCCCGCTCCCATACCCAGCACAAATGAAGCCGCCAGCGCCAGTATGCACATAAGCGCCTGCATATGCGGGCTCATATCTGCCGCGGCAGTGCATATTACCGCCGATATTGCAGCGCCCGTAACTATGCTTCCGTCAACCGTAAGATCAGGTGTATTAAGTGTTCTGAATGATAAAAATACTCCAAGGGCCAATATTGAATATATCAGCCCTAGTTCCAATGATTCCAATAAGATAATGATTAGCATTTGTACTGTCCTTTATAAATCCTCTTTTGCAAGATCTGTTGCTTTACTTAATATTGATTCAGGAATTTCAACTCCGATAGCTGCCGCTGTCTCGCTGTTAATGTAGATACCTGTTTCGTCCATTGTTCTTACAGGCATAGTTGCTGTGTCAGCTCCGTTAAGAACCTCAACAACCATATTTGCTGTCTGCTGTCCTAGGTATTCATAGTCAACACCTGATGTTGCAAATGCTCCGTCCTTTACCATTGAGTCAGCGCCTACATAAAACGGTATTTTTGCCTTTGTGAACACTTCATTTGCAGTAGCTATTGATGTTGCAACAGTATTGTCTGTAGGTGAGAATACGATGTCGCATTTCTTTGCAAGGCTCTGTGCCGCTGTCTGAATTTCGTTGGCGCTTGTAATAGCTGTTTCGATTACTTCAAAACCGTTGGCATCTGCATACTCTTTAAGGCTCTCAACTGTTGCAACTGAATTTGTTTCACTTGAGTTGTAAAGCGCGCCTATAGTTTTAAATCCCGGTGTCAGCTCTTTGGCAAGGTCTATTATCTGACCCACGTCAATTGCATCTGATGTTCCTGTAATGTTTCCTCCCGGATTTTCAAGGTCTGAAACAACCTCTGCCGCTACAGGGTCAGTAACTGCTGAGAATATGATTGGAATGTCTTTTGTTTCGCCCATGGCAACCTGTGCCGCAGGAGTTGTTATTGCTACAATCACATCAACCTTGTCCGCAACAAAGCCCTGGCATATAGTCTTAAGGTTTGACTGCTCGCCCTGTGCATTCTGATAATCTATTGTTATGTTTTCGCCGTCTACATAGCCCTCTGCTTCAAGCTCTGCTATGATTGACTCTCTGATCTGGTCTAAAGATGTGTGCTCCATAAGCTGCACAAGACCGATTTTGAATGTTTCACCGTCGTCCGATGAGCTGCTCTGCTGTCCGCAGCCTGTAAACATTGCTGTTATCACCATAAGTGCTATAAGGGTAATTGCCATCAGTTTCTTTTTCATTTGTTTTGTTGTCCTGTATCTCCTCGTACAGAACTCTCCTTTCTTTTTTGTGTGTCTAAGATGTCAGGAGTCTCTGCAAACTGTCGCAGGCTGTAAAATAAAAAACGCCTGTCCTCACTCAAGGACAAGCGTATGCCTGCGGTACCACCTTGTTTAACGGAAAAAATCCGTTCTCTCTGCAGAGTGCCGTCACACTCCCTGCCCGTCACGCCGGCATCACGTCTTGGCTACTTGGCAAATACCGTTCACCTCGCCCTCGGAGGCCCATTTACTGAAACTGCATCTATCCGGATCACACCGCCCCGGACTCTCTGGGAAACCGTACCTCAGTTTTACTTCCTCGTCTTCGGTTTGTTCTTATTTATTTGGTATGATCATATATTACCACTCATTTTTTGTGCTGTCAACTATTTTTTAAAAACTTTTTTGTGTTTCTGCACAAAATTTCATCTGAAGCTGTTTTCGTATATGTCCATAAACGTAGTTACAAAGTCTGCCTGTCTTCTGGCTTCTTCGCTGCCGCCTGTAATCTGCCAGCCGTAATTGCTGTAAAAGTGATATGTATGACAGTTGAGAGGCCTTAAATCAAATTCCTGCTGTATCAGCGCAATGCCTTCGGCATAGTCCTGTTTGAGCCTCTTCATAGCCTTTGCAGGTTTCTTAAATACAGCATACCCGTATATATTGGCTCCGATTTCAAAGTCAGGGCTTTTTTCAAGAAAGTAATCTGTGTCCACATCGCCTACAGTACCCGTTCCGTATTCCTTTATATACATACGATCCAGCGCCGGAACATATCCGTTCATTGCAAGCACAAATCTTCCTGCTGCAAAAATCACTATAGCAAGAACCACCAGCTTGAACGCTCTATCCCATTTTTTCCTTTGTCTGTCCAGTTCAGACTGCTTCACAACACTAAGCAGATTCTCCTCCGACTGTCTCTCAATCTCACTGTCCTCAAGGTGCCTGCCTGCAAAGAATTCATTCAGCGATATCCCCAAAACACTGCACAGCTCCTGCAGGTTTGAATAGTCTGGCAGATTGATGCCACGCTCCCACTTGCTGACGGCGTTGATGCTTACTCCCAGCTTCTCTGCAAGCTCGCTCTGAGTCATTTCCTTGTTTTTTCTGCATGAAGCAATGAATTTTCCTATATCTCTCTGGTCCATACTCTACCTCCCTCTGAAAAAACAATACCATCCGCCTCAGCAAATGAACACACATCACAGGTTTAATCCTTATGTTTCCTGAAACTGACTGTTGTAAATCTCGCTGTAAAGCCCACCTTGTTCAAGCAGTTCCTCATGCCTGCCCTGCTCTGCGATTTTTCCGTCACGCATAACAATAATAAGGGAAGCATTTCTTATAGTCGAAAGCCTGTGAGCAACAATAAAGCCGGTTCTGCCCTCCATAAGCCTGTCAAATGCCTCCTGTATCTGAAGCTCTGTCCTTGTATCTATATTGGAGGTTGCCTCATCAAGTATCAGCATAGGCGGTGAAATAAGCATTACTCTTGTGATGCACAGCAGCTGTTTCTGTCCCTGACTCAGACTGTCCTCATTTAAAACAGTGTCAAGACCCTCCGGCAGTTTCTCTATGAACTCCCAGCTGTGAGCCTCCTTTGCAGCCTTTATTATCTCATCCTCAGAAGCCTCAGGTTTTCCAAAGGCTATGTTTGCTCTGACAGTATCGTGTTTAATCCATGTATCCTGCAGTACCATTCCGAAGCTTTCCCTTAGTGAATGTCTTGAAATATCAGTTATCGGAGTTCCGTCAATTCTGATACTGCCTCTGTCTGCATCATAAAATCTCATGAGCAGATTTATAAGGGTGGTTTTGCCGCAGCCTGTAGGTCCTACTATTGCAACTCTCATTCCCGGAGTTACATTGAGGCTGAAATCCTCTATGAGCGAACTGTCCTTGACATAGCTGAAATTCACATCGTCAATATCAACCTCGCCCTTTATGTCCTGCAATACATTCTCACTGCCCGGCTCCTCCTCCGGCTGCTCAAGCAGCTCAAAAATTCTCGCCGCGCAGGCAAGGGCATTCTGCATTTCGGTAACAACCGAGCTTATATCATTAAAGGGCTTCATATACTGATTTGCATAAAACAGCATAATCGTAAGTCCGCCTACGGTAAGCGCCCCGCCCGGAATAATCAGCACTCCGACAAGCGCAACTCCCGCGTATATTATATTATTCACAAATCTGGTGCATGGGTTTGTAAGGCTGCTGTAGAATACAGCTTTCTGGCTGTACTCCTTTAGTTCCTCATTGATTTGCCTGAACTGTCCCGAGGCTCTTTTTTCATATCCGAAAGCCCTTACCGTTTTCTGTCCGCTTATCATTTCCTCCGCCAGCGCCGTCTGCACGCCTCTTGCCTCACTTTGTTTTCTGAACATATTAAATGAGCGGGAGGCTATGAATTTTGCAATCAGAAAGCTCAGCGGCGTCAGCAGTATTACCAGCAACGTAATCCATACATTCTGCATAAACATAAACACAAGCGTGGCTATAACTGTAACGACACTGACAAAAAGCTGCGTAAATCCCAGCAGCAGACCGTCCGAAAGAATATCGGCATCTGCAATAATGCGGCTGACAATATCCCCCGAAGCATGCCTGTCAAGATACGACAGCGGCAGCTTCTGTATATGATTTATCGCCTTTGACCGTATATCCTGCACAACCCTGTAGGTCATGCGGTTATTGACAAGATTCATAACCCACATAAGCACAGCGGCTGTCATGGCAAATATGATTATCTGTTTCAGATAGCCCCACATATCATCAAAAAACACATTGTGCTCCGATATGATTTCATCTATGGCATTACCGAAAAGCACCGGAACATAAAGCTGCAATATAACTGAAGCCGCCGCAAGAAGTAGGCTCAGCACCAGCAGCCATTTATAGCCTGCAATAAACTTCATCAGTTTGCGCAGGGTTTTGCGGCTTTCGCCTTTTTTCTTATCCTTACTGCTCATTTTGCACACCTTTCTTCCGGGAACTGCGAGTAATAGATTTCACGATAGGTTTCACAGCTATTCATAAGTTCCTCATGACTGCCTTTGCCTGCCATAACGCCGTTATCCAACACTATTATAATGTCGGAGTTCCTGATGGCCGAAATCCTCTGTGAAACAATAAACACAGCGGCCTGACGCTCCATATTATGCAGAGCCTTCCTGAGCGCCGCCTCTGTAGCAAAATCCAGTGCGCTGAAGCTGTCATCAAAAATCAGTATTTCCGGCTCTTTGACGAGAGTTCTTGCAATGGAAATACGCTGTCTCTGACCTCCCGAAAGGTTTCCGCCGCCACGTTCAAGCTCAAAATCAAGCTGCCCGGGTTTACCTGCCACAACATCTTTTGCCTGCGCTGTTTCAAGTGCTTTCCATAGTTTCTCATCATCGGCTTTTTCATTTCCCCATCTGAGATTATCCCTGATGCTGCCTTTAAACAGGACTGTTTTCTGCTGTACAATTCCGCACCTTTTTTCAAGGGTTTCCTTTGAATAATTCTTAATATCAGTACCGTCTATAAGGACTTTGCCCTCTGTGGCATCATAAAATCTGGCAATCAGATTTACCAGTGTGGTTTTGCCGCTTCCCGTACCGCCTATAATTCCTGCGGTCTGACCGTTCTCAACTGCAAAGGATATGTTTTTAAGACTCGGAGCTGCGGCATTCTCATAACTGAAAGTCACATCAGCAAACTCAACAGCAGGATTTCCTGCTTCGTACGAAACAGTATCCGCTTCGGGATATTCCATATCCGGCTTCATCGCAAGCACCTCCGATATACGCCCAGCACACGCCATTGATTTATTCAACGTTATAATCAGCGCTGCCAGCTTGATGAGCTCAACAATAATCTGCATCATATAGTTATACAGTGCGACAGTCTCTCCCTGCTGCAGATTCCCCAGATTGACCTCTATCGCTGCTTTGTCAATCAGAATTACCGCCGCTATATTTATCATGGCATAAGTAAGCGGATTAAGTACGGCAGAAATCTTTCCGACGAATTCATTGAGCCTTGTAAGCTCCCTGTTGCTGTCCTCAAACTCTCCCGCCGCATATTTCTCGCGGCAGAATGCCCTTATCACACGAACTCCTGTAAGGTTTTCTCTTGTAAGCTCTGTTATCCTGTCAAGCTTCTCCTGCACTTTTTTGAAAAGCGGTATACTTGTAAGCATGATACCGAAAATAACCGCAAACAGTACCGGCACTGTCACTGCAAATATAACGGCGCATTTAACATTAACGGTAAACGCCACAGCAGTTGCTCCAAGCACAATAAACGGACTTCGAAGAATCAGCCTGAGACACATATTGACACCATTCTGCACCTGATTCACATCATCATTTATCCTTGTAATCAGAGTGTCGCTGCCTGCCCGGTCAAGCATGGAAAAAGAAAATTTCTGGATATGGTCAAACATCGTCTGTCTGAGAGATGCTCCGAAGCCTGCAGAAGCTCTGGCTGCAAAAAACTGTGCCGTAACGCTGCACAAAAGCCCCAGCAGCGCCATAGCAAGCAGAATTGCGGCGCACCTGAATATAAAGGTGTAGTCCTGCTGCGCCACTCCTGTATCTATCATTTTGGCAACAACAACAGGCACCATAAGGTCAAAGGCCACCTCAAGCAGCTTGAACAGCGGCGCCAGTATGCTTTCTTTTATATATGGTTTAAGATATTTAATAAGATTTTTCATACATTATTCCTTTGTGTTTTTTACATAGATAGTATAGCACATTAATGATGATATTAATATTATTGTTTATCCCCCTCTTATTGTAAGCTTCTGTGTTTAATGGTACAATAACAGATAAATCTGTGACTTCGTAAACGGAGGTGCTCTGAAATGAAATTAAAATCTTTTTTATTGGTAATACTGGTTGTTTTATGTCTTATCCCTGCCGCAGCCTGCAATGACGCTCCGGCCGGGCCCCCTGAACCCGAAAAAGAATCAGCGCTTGATATTCTTCAGGAAGAAATCAGAGACAGCGGCAGCATTCTCGGCGCAGCTTTTATCGGATATATCGCCGACAAAGAAACAGATGAAGATGTTATGTCCTTTTTAGACAGCAGCGCCTATGCAGATAAATATCCGTTTTTATGTCAGAAGCAGGCCTGCAGCTTTGTTTCATATGAGGGCGATGAGCTTTATGCTCTTGTGCCGGCAGACGATACCTGTTCAATACTCATATGCGGCACTACTCTTACGGAAACATGTGAATACATAGATGAACCTGATAATGTAATCTTCGAAGGCAGACCGGGAGAAGCAGTTCTTCTACGCTGCAATTTCAGTGATATATATTCAAATACTGTAATATATGTAACCGACGGCTCTGACAAATACACATTCCATCCCGGAGTTTCCTTAAATGACAGCACTGTTGCCATGGAGGACGGTTATTATGATTTTACACTCCCTGCCGCCTCCGGACAAAGTGATACTGAAATTGCCTCAGAACTGCTCCGCGAAAGAGCCAAAGTAAAGCAGGGGCTTGAACAGGGCATGAAACTGCTCTATCTTGACGAAAAACAGGAAATAAACGGTGTTGACTGTATGCTGTTTGCTATGGGGACAGATCACTCTGATCATTTTGTACGGGAAGAACTGTTTGCCGTTTCAGACAATATTGTATATATCTATGATGCTGTTGATGACAAATGGACTCTCATGGACAACTGATCAGCCCATGCCTGTAAAACAGCATATGTATCAAAAGGAGTAACATAAAAATGAAAAAACTTTTACTGACTCTTGCAGTCACTCTGTTCTTTGTATTTCCTCTATGCTCATGCGGCACAGAGGTTCCAGCGGCGCTTACAGGAGAATGGGAATGTCAGGACAGTTCCTACGGCTGCGAAGCAGGCTACGGCTATCTGGCTCTCAGGATTGAAGAAAACGGTCATTTCAGTCTTTATGATGCAGAAGCAGGAAATCCCGGCATATCCGGTACTATGAAAGGGTCGGCAGATGCACTTACCGGAACTGTTAAGATAAACTGCGGAAGCGATGATTTTGACCCTCCTGCCTGCTGGGATATTGAAGAAAAAGACACACTGGAATTTGAAGCAGTCACACCGGGCCGCATAAAACTCTCACACAACGGCAAAAGCCTGAGCTTTGCCAACTATATATCAGAAGACGATTTCACTTCTTTCAGACTCGCCGACAGGTCTGAAAACTACAAATGGGAGTATGATATGAAAGGTGGCGGAAAAATAAAGCTTAAAGTCACGACAGAGCCTGACCCCGATGCTGTCAAATGGCAGCATTATACCGTCGAGGGCATATCTGCGGGCGATGTGCTTCTTACTATGAAATACCGCAGCGGTGACGACGTAATGTATACCGTAATCTTTGATCTTACTGTTACAGATGACGGCACTGTCAGAGAAAACTGCCGCGACGGAGACATTGACGATGCCATGACCTCATAGAAATACCGCTTCGGAACAATCCGAAGCGGCTTTGTGTTTATATGTCTATCTTGTACTTGTTCTGTATTAATCTACCTTTGGCATTGTTGCGAAGCTTGCTTCAAGCTCCTCGTCTGTAGGTATGTAGTCTGACATTTCGCCATTGTGGAATTTTTCGTATGCGTACATGTCGAAGTAGCCTGTACCTGTAAGTCCGAAGAGTATTGTTTTTTCTTCGCCTGTTTCCTTGCATTTAATTGCTTCGTCTATTGCAACCTTGATTGCGTGGCTGCTTTCAGGTGCAGGAAGTGTCCCTTCGGTTCTTGCAAACAGCTCCGCTGCTTCAAATATGCTTGTCTGTTCAACTGCTCTTGCTTCCATATATCCGTCATGGTAAAGCTGTGAGAGCGTAGGGCTCATGCCATGGTATCTAAGACCGCCTGCATGATTTGCCGACGGTATAAATCCGCTGCCCAGTGTATACATCTTGGCCAGAGGACAAACCTTGCCTGTATCACAGAAGTCATACCCGAAAGTTCCTCTTGTAAGGCTAGGGCAGGACGCAGGCTCTACAGCAATAAAGCGGTAATCCGCCTCTCCTCTGAGCTGTTCTCCCATGAAAGGCGAAATCAGTCCTCCGAGATTTGAACCGCCGCCGGCGCAGCCTATAATAATATCCGGTTTTATATCGTATTTATCCATTGCCAGTTTTGCCTCAACACCGATTATTGACTGATGCATGAGCACCTGATTAAGAACGCTGCCCAGAACATATCTGTAGCCCTCTCTGCTTGTAGCTGCTTCTACTGCCTCTGAAATTGCGCATCCAAGGCTTCCTGTTGTCCCCGGAAATTCCTCGTTTATTTTTCTTCCGATATTGGTATTCATTGACGGTGACGGTGTAACCTTTGCGCCGTAGGTTCTCATAACCTCTCTTCTGAACGGCTTCTGTTCATATGAAACCTTAACCATATATACATCACAGTCAAGATCAAGATATGCGCACGCCATTGACAGCGCCGTACCCCACTGACCTGCTCCTGTTTCTGTCGTAACGCCTTTGAGTCCCTGCTGTTTTGCATAGTATGCCTGAGCTATGGCCGAATTAAGCTTATGGCTGCCGCTTGTGTTGTTACCCTCAAATTTGTAGTAGATCTTTGCCGGTGTATCAAGCTTTTTCTCTAAACAGTATGCTCTTGTCAGAGGTGACGGTCTGTACATCTTGTAGAAATCAAGGATTTCCTGCGGTATAGGGTAGTATCTGGTGTCGTTGTCAAGCTCCTGCTTAACGAGTTCATCGCAGAATACTCCGCCCAGTTCCTCTGCTGTCATTGGCTTGCCTGTTCCCGGATTAAGCAGCGGCGCAGGCTTGTTTGTCATATCCGCACGCACATTGTACCAGTATTTAGGCATCTCGTTTTCGTCTAAATATATTTTGTAAGGTATTGTTTTGTCTGTCATATTAATTTCCTCCTGTTTCTCCCTTTTAGGTTTTATCACAAAAACAACTAAATCCTGTCCCTGCATAGTTTAATGCTGGGACAGGATATATTAATCTCCTGCGGTGCCACCCGGCTTGGTGCATTGCTACACCCTCTTACCATACTGTCATATGGTTCCCTTTGATAACGGAGGGTTCTCCGTCGCCCCTACTTGCCTGCCGCTTTGGGTTTGCCCTCGGAAGTCCATTCACTTATATCCTCTGTACCGCTTCTCACCACCTGCGGCTCTCTGTAACATCCTTATAAAAGTTACTCCTCTTCTTCATCGGTTTTCTTAATTCTATATCATCATTTTTCGTTTGTCAACAATTTTTTGTGATTTTTCACAAAGTTTTTGTTTTAAAATGGGTTTTACAAACAATTTACAATATCATTGTAACTATAGCTGTTAAAATCAGCACGATTAATGCTACCAGTTTGATTTTGTTAAGCTTATCCAGCATTGCCCTGTTTTTTTCGGCATCGCTCGGTCTTAAATCTCCTGTCTTTTTAATTGTACTGCTTCTTGATACAGCGTAGAAATATATAACAAGGCATATTATTATAACTGCTGTAAGTATGTATTTAAGCATTTTATTCTCCTTTTAGCTTGCTTTGCAGCTTGGCGTACACAACCTCTTTCATCCACTTCTCGTCTGAAAGCGAGTCCAGCTTTTGGGGCTCAAACCAGCCTATATCACTGTTCTCGTCCGCTTTTATATGCAGTGCTTCGTCTTCGTCTGCCTCTATCATATATGTAACATTGAGATGCAGATGGGACGAAACATATCTGCCGGATTTGATATGTCCGTCAACAGTTATTATCTCTATTGAAAAGATATCCCTGTTCACAGGCTTTATATTCGCAAGACCTGTTTCCTCCCGCACTTCTCTGAGCGCCGTCTGAAGAAGGTCTTCCTCTCCGTCCGCATGACCGCCTGTCCATGTCCATGCATTGTATATATTGTGATGAATAAGCAAAACCTTGCTTCTGTCATGATTTACAACCCACGCAGATGCAGTAAAATGGGCGGTTTCGTTTGACCTCAGCAGATAATCGTCACAAGAGTCCATAATCCGCAGCATTATCTGCCTGTCCCGCATTTCCTGCTCATTGTACGGCTCATAGTCTGTAATGTGTTCTCTGAGCATAATTCACCTGTTTGCCGTACATTATTCCAAAGTCATAGACAAAAGCGCAACAGCGATAAGTCCTGCAACGCCTATCCATCTGAGAGTCGAATAAAGCTTGCGTTCCTGCGGGGTTTCCGATCTTCTTACCTTTACGGTTGAAACAAGATATACAACTGTAAACACTGCAAGTATTATAAATAAGGTTGTGGTAGTCATAATAACATTCTCCTATTTTACTGATTGCTCAACTACTTTCATCATATCATCTGTTTCTATGACGCCTTTGTGTCTGATTTCTTTTTTGTCCAGGTTTTTAAGTCCCTTAGGCACTCTCACACCTGTTTTTTCGTTTACGGCATCTATGTATTCAAAGCCGTTCATATCACCATCTATGCCTATTGAATTTGCAACGCTTTCTGCAAATTTGTATGCGCTTGCAGTTGATGCTATTACAGCCGGAGTATCATCTCCCGTCGCCGCCTTATAGTCCTCGTATACCTTGTAGGCAACTGCTGTATGCGTATCCATCAGGTAATCGTTGTCCGCATACATTTTACCGATGGCTTCATTGGTCTGCTCAACGCTGCATGAGCCGCCGTAGAATTCTTTCATGCCTTCTTTTATCTGATCGCTTACTGTATACTGCTTGTTCTTATCAAGACTTTCCATCATCGCCTTTACTTCCTCACCATTGCCGCCGCACAGGTGATAAAGAAGTCTTTCGAGGTTTGAGGATATAAGGATATCCATTGACGGTGAGTTTGTCAGATAGAACTCTCTGTCAGTGCTGTATGTGCCTGTGTTTATGAAGTCTGTAAGCACTTTGTTCTTGTTCGAAGCGCATATGAATTTATTAACAGGAATACCCATCTTTGATGCGTAGTAAGCTGCAAGTATATTTCCGAAGTTTCCTGTAGGAACTACGATGTTAATCTTCTCGCCGTCTTTGACTGCTCCTGTTTCAACCATTTTGATGTATGCGTATACATAGTATGCCACCTGAGGAATAAGTCTGCCTATATTGATTGAGTTTGCAGATGAAAGCTTGCAGCCGTAGCCCGCCAGCTTTGCGGCAAAGGCATCGTCATTGAAAATCTTCTTGACTCCTGTCTGCGCATCGTCAAAGTTTCCCTTGATTGCAAATACGTGAGTGTTTGCTCCCTCCTGGGTAATCATCTGTCTTTCCTGCACCTGGCTTACTCCGCTGTCAGGGAAGAACACTATAATTTCTGTGCCCGGAACATCTGCAAAGGCTTCAAGAGCCGCTTTGCCTGTATCTCCTGATGTTGCCGTAAGTATGCAGACCTTTTTGTCCTCGTTTTCTTTTTTCATCGCTGTAGTAAGCAGATAAGGCAGAATTGACAGCGCCATATCCTTAAATGCTGCAGTTCTGCCGTGATAAAGCTCAAGAAAATATGCATCTCCCGCCTTTACCAGCGGTACTATTTCCTCTGCCTCAAACTTACCTGTATATGCTCCGTCTATGCAGTACTGCATTTCTTCTGATGTATAATCTGTAAAGAACGCTCCTATTACCGCTTTTGCAATCTCCTTGTAGGACTTGCCCTGCATATCCTTTATTTCAAAAGGAAGTGCAGGAATATGATCGGGAACGTAAAGACCCTTGTCCTCTGCTATCCCCTGAATTACTGCTGCCGCAGCGTTTAATGTGTTCTTGCTTCCTCTTGTACTTTCATATTTAATCATATCTTCTTCTCCCGCCAAAAATAAATAATATTAGCAGTAATTATATCACAAACACTGCTTCATTACAAAGTTTTAATCCTGTTTATCTGCAATCTTCTGATTGTATATCTCTTTTAGCTCCTCTACCGCCAGCGCAGGATCCATCGTATGAAACATCGTATAATTGCGTTTCATTGTACAGACAGGCGCTTGCCCGTATATTTCTCTGCTGCTTTCACCGGTATAGTAGTGCCAGTATCTGTACAGATAGTCAATCCAGTAAAGCTGGTTTTCTGTAAAGATGTTGCCGTTTTTAACAAGGGCTGCTCTCAAAGCCGTTTCTGCCCGACAGCTCAAGCAGCCTGCCCTGTATATCACACAGTTTCAGTTGTATATCATTCATTTGTCCGCTTCCAAAGCTAATCAGTCCAGCCTGCTCATAACCTTTGCAACCGGTTTTCTGAAAAGGTCTATGCATGGTCCCAGCACGAAAAACGCAATAACCGTACCCTCACGTATCGTCCATATATGGCTTACCGCAAGTATTGCCGCCAGGTTTAAAATCAGCAGCGCTCCGTCAAGAGCCAGCCTCATAGTTCCTATGCTTTTGCCCAGCTTCTTTGAAAGCACATAGTAAAATCCGTCAACAGGCGTCATAACAACATCTGCCTGAAGCACAATATTTATTCCTATGGCTTCAATTGCCATACCGAAAACCACAAACAGTATGCTGACTATGTATATATCCGCACCGGCTGCCGCCCATATGTATTTGAGGTTAAAGTCAACAAACCAGCCGAACAGAAACGATATGGGAAACTGCAAAAGCTGCAGCGGCTGATATTCTTTTTTGAGTATTGCAATCTGTGCAAAGAAAAACACAAGATTGACTATTATGTTAAAGCTGCCTATGCTGAGGCCTGTAATATTGGCGCCCGTAATGATTGCTGCATCAAGAGGACATACCCCTATGGCTCCTGTCATTGCCAGCGTGCCGCCGAGCGTCATTATATATATGCCTGCCGCAAGACAGACATACTTAATTATCAGTTTTGTTGTTTTATTCATGCTTTGGTTTTTTTCCGTCAAAATTTATTATAAATACTGCTATCACTATTGCCACGCAGCCTAAAGCCATTGTAAATGTCATGGTTTCGCTCAGGAACACATATCCTGCAACACATGCCACCACAGGCTCCAGTGTATTTATTACCGCAGCTTTTCCCGAGCCTATCATATTAACGCCTATGCAAAACAGCAGAATTGCAAGAAACGCGCAGAAGAACGAAAGCACCAGCGTCCATGCAAACTGCTCTCCGCCCGAAGTAAACACAGGCTCTCCCGAAAATGCGGTTCTCACAAGATTAAAAACAGTCGCCCCCGCCGTAACATATCCTGCCGCGGCAATAGGGTGAAGTCTCTTGACTCTGTCAGAGCCTAGGGCTATAACGTAGCAGGCCTGTGAAACCGCCGCACCTATGGCAAAAGCTATCCCTATGACACTTAGAGTTATGGACTCCTCACAGACAATCAGCACAAATCCGATTACCGAAAACAGAATTGAGCCTGCCCGTATAATCGAAAACCTCGCTCTGCCGGTCAGCGCCTCAAAAACAATTATCATTGCCGGGTAGGTAAAGTTAAGTACAATAGTCAGATTTCCCGGAATGTAATTGAAAGCCTCATACAGACACAGCGCCAGCATATTGTAGGATACAATCACAACAATAAGCATCAGTATCTGATTTTTTTCGATTTTAAATGGTATCTTCTTAATGAATATGTACGCCCATATAAGTATTGCGGCATACAGAAACTTGTCAAACAGTATCGTCTCGGTTGCGGCCCCGGCATTAAGCGCCTTGATTGATATGGTGGATATAAATCCGTAGCATATCGTAGAAGCCAGCATACACAATGTGCCCATAAGGGCTCTGCTCTTATTATTCGTTTCCATTTTCCTTTTTCACCATTTCCATTATCCTGTCAAAGTTACGGCTTATATATTCATATCCGCCTTTGCTGTGAGGAATCATACAGTCACTGCAATCCTTGATGCCGCCCTCGGTATATTTAAAATTACCGCCGCATGAATCGCCCAGTGCATAAAGCGGGCAATAACAGAACAAACAATTAAATTCTTCAGGCTTATCTGTCTTGTGACAAGGGAAAAACTCACATTTACTGTGATTTATAAATTTGTAATTCTCACTCATTTTATTATCATCTCTAATGTTTTATATACCAGTAGGAGTGCAGCGCCGCCAGTCTGCTGGTCTGGGTTGCGCTCTTGCTGTAAAGCGTGCTCTCCGCCATTGTAACCTTTTTGCCGTATACAGGGTCAACCACATAGAATACGCCGTCTGTATAATCTGTAAGAAGCACTGCATGCGCCTTGCCGCCGTACTTGGAATATATGGCAACGCCCTCCGGATGCTGCTCAATCATTGATATGAGCTTCTTTTTCTTTGAAGCAGTCGTAGCCTTGGTCTCGAAATTCACCTGGGTTATATTCATATCAAGAATCGAAAAATCTCTGAAAAGCCCTGCGCCGTAAACCCATATGCTTCTGTCTGCTCTCAGGTTTTCCTCCGTAAGCAGACTCCATTTTGATTTGGAAACTCCGCTCATTACGGCTTTTCTTCTTGCCATCATTCCTGCTGCAACCACTGTGCAGCCGCCTCTTCCCCACTCCTGGGCAAAGAATATATCCTCTGCATTTATTGCATCATACATTTCCTGCGACAGGGTGCTGCCTGTAGTCGTCGTATCCATAGTGAACTTTGACATTACAGTAAACTTTTTATTGAGCACAGTCTTGCCTGTACCGTTAAGGTCCTTGGCATAAATTCTGTATATGTACTGCCCCGGTTCGAGCTTTCCAAAAGGTATATATTCATCTACGGTATATATGTAAAACTTCTTCTCTTTTATATTTTTAACTGTTTTGTTGAAACCCGAAATTCTCTTACCTTCACTGTCACATATGCCGATTGTAACAGAGTCAAGCTCAACAGCGGAATTTACAGTACCCACAAGGGAAAAAGAGCTTCCCCCTGTCATAATTGACGGATAGGATACATTTGACGAAACCGTAAACTTCGATGCAATCTTTGATACGTTAAATTTCTTTTTAATTACCGATTTGTTGTACCCTTCCGTATCGCTTACATAAACCTTGTAATAGTAGGTGCCCTCAGTAAGATCTGAAAACCTTATTTCCTTATCCGCCTGCGATATATCAAAGGTGGTTTTATTCGGTTTGAACTCTGCCATCATTCCCGAATACCATTTGCCGGTATCGTTGTTCCATATACCTACTCTTACCTTTTTGATATTGTACACTGATTTAACAGTGCCCTTAAGCGTAAATGAACTGCTCTCTTTTAGTGAAACAGGGTAGGTATATCCTGAAACAGTAATCTTTGATGGTTTCTTGACAACCGTAAATTCATTCTTAAGTATAGTTTCTGTTGTCTTGTTGCTGTCTGTAGCCTGAACTGTAAAACAGTATTTGCCCGGTGTCAGCGTGCTGAATTTCATACTGCTGCCTGCATTTGCCAGACTGTAGGTTTTCTTTGCCGGTTTTCTGGTTGTATAATGTCCCGAAAGCCAGTTGCCCTCTGTATCGCATACGCCGATTTTAATACTCTTTATATTATATTCGCTCTTAACTGTCCCCTTTACACTGAAAGTATCGCCCTCTGTCAGTTTTTCGGGTACGCTTAAATCCTTTATTGAAAAAGCTGATGCCGCTTTGATTTTGAATTCCTGCTTAACCGCGGTTTTTTTGTGGTTCTTGGAATCTGTCACATACACCTTGAGATAGTAGGTGCCCTTTGACAGAGTATCTATATGGAGCTTGTCGTTTGCATTTGAAAGACCGTAGATTTTCTTTGCGGGCTTCTTCGTAGTGTAATGCCCTGAAATCCATTTGCCATCCTTGTCGCAAATTCCTATTTTTGCACTTTTGATAGTATATGTGCTTCTGATTGTGCCCTTGATGTCAAAGCTGTCGCCTGCCGTTATAGTCTCCGGCGCGGTCAGATTGCTGACCGTAATGGAATATGAAGCAGCTCCCGCCTCAAGTCCCGACATAGTAAATAACATACACAAGCACAGAAGCGCGCTTAAAATTCTTTTTCCATAGTTTCTGATAGTCATATTGCTGAAATTCCCCTGATTCTAAATAAGTTTATACAGATATATTGTACCTTGTTTTACCAAAGTACGTCAATGGTAAAATATTCATTGCAATAAAAGGTTTCTACAATGTATAATGGTATGGTAAATCAAATCACAATACCACTGGAGGTTTAAGATATGGACTATAACAAGCTTGCGGAGCTTCTGTTTCCGCACATTGATAAGACACCCGAATATTACGAGGAGCATTTTCCAAAGAGAGTTCTCCCTGAGGGCGCCAAGGTAACAAGACTGGGACCGTCGCCTACAGGCTTCATACATCTGGGCAACCTGTACGGCGCATTTGCCGATGAAAGACTTGCGCACCAGAGCGGCGGAGTTTTTTATCTCCGAATAGAAGATACCGACGACAAGAGATATGTTGAGGGCGCAGTCGAAACGATTATAAAGTCGCTGGATTTCTTCGGAATTAATTTTGACGAGGGCGCGCTGCTTGACGGAGAAACCGGCAGCTACGGCCCGTATTACCAGAGCAGACGAGGCGAGATTTACCAGTGCTTTGCCAAGGAAATGGTTAAAAAAGGACAGGCGTACCCCTGCTTCCTGACAGAAGATGAGATAAACGAAATCAGAGCCTATCAGGAGGCAAACAAGCTGAACCCGGGAATATACGGACAGTTTGCAAAATGCAGAGATATGTCCTTAGAGGAAATACAGTCAAAGATAGATGCAGGAATTCCTTATGTAGTAAGACTTAAATCAGACGGCAATACAGACGAGCCTGCTCATATATCTGTTGAAGACGGCATCAGAGGCGAGCTTTCAATGCCTGAAAACACTCAGGATACAGTTATCCTCAAAACCAACGGTATACCTACCTATCACTTCGCCCACGTTATAGACGACCATTTCATGAGAACAACTCATGTAGTAAGAGGCGCGGAGTGGATACCGTCACTTCCTATACATGTAGAGCTTTTCACCAAGCTGGGCTTTGAAATGCCGATATTCTGTCATACAGGACAGCTTATGAAAATAGATGAAGAGGGCAATAAGAGAAAGCTTTCAAAGAGAAAGGACCCTGAGCTGTCGCTTGACTACTACAGAAATGAAGGCTATCATCCTGACGCAGTCAGAGAATATCTGCTGACCATATTAAACTCCAACTTTGAGGAATGGAGAATTGCAAACCCTGACGCGCCTGTTTCGGAATTTGACTTCACAGTAGAGAAAATGAACGGCGGCGGCGCGCTGTTTGACCTTAACAAGCTTGAGGACGTATCAAAAGACGTGCTTGTAAAAATACCATCAGCCACTCTCTATGCTTTTATTAAAGAATGGGCGGAGGAATTCAGAACAGATATGCTGCCTGTACTTGAGGACAGAGCTTACTGGCTGAAAGTGCTGGATCTTGACAGAACCGGCGAAAAGCCTAGAAAAGACCTTATCAAGGCTTCACAGATTATCGAGTATTTCAAATATTTCTTTGAATATACTAAGCAGGACGAATTTCCTGCAGAAGCTGCGGCAGATGCAAACGAAATACTGACAAGATATCTTGACAGCTATGATCACAGCGATGACCAGAGCGGATGGTTTGAAAAAATCAGAGGCATAACCGCAGACTTAGGCTATGCCGTAAAACCTAAGGATTTCAAAAAACACCCTGAGGATTACAAGGGTCACGTAGGCCATGTTTCAACAGTTATACGAATTGCTTTAACCGGCAGAGCGCAGTCCCCTGACATCTGGGAAATTCAGCAGATTATGGGCGAGGAACTGACAAGGGAAAGAATAAAGGCGCAGATTAAATAGTTATGAGCAATATAATTCTTGAAAGAACGATAAACCTTGTTAAAGAGCTTGTGAACTACTCCGACTTATAGAAGTCGGAGCTTCCTGCTTCAACCACTACT